>Ga0316187_10001597_pt1 | contig 19710 bp, 11 predicted proteins | sample CroRivburrow1_MG_FD_204927 | JGI IMG/M metagenome (GOLD analysis project Ga0316187, IMG submission 204927) | Coastal sediment microbial communities from Maine, United States - Cross River worm burrow 1 | ecosystem: Environmental > Aquatic > Marine > Coastal > Sediment | place: USA: Maine...
TCGCGTCCAGGTCGTGGCCACCGGCGGTCAGGCCCTGGGCAGTGCCGTCGAAGTACAACGACCACACGCCGGCATCGACGAGAACAACATCCTCGTCTTGAACCGCCCCAACGTCCGGCAAGACCGTATCCGCATTGAATGACATGTAGATCGTGTCATTGTCAACGACGGTCAGGGCGTCGACGTCGGCGCCGCCGGGCACATTATTGACCGAGGCATCAAACACCCGACTACAGCCGGCGCCATTCCACAGGTAGACGTCAGCGTCGTCGTTGGGGCCCGCCACGCCGTCTACTGACTGGTTGGCAACGGTAGAGAAGTAGACGTTGACGCCCGCCACGTGGATCGCATCCACGTCTCGGCCATTGGAAGCATCCAACAGGCATTCAGCACCGTCGAAGAAAGGTTCCCACTCCCCGTTTTCCGAGTCGTACAGGACTACGTCCTCGTCCTGGGCAACGAAGTTGCCGACGCCCGGCGGATTCTGCACATTTGTGCCGCCGTTGCGGTTGAAGGACACGTAGTACACCTCTGCGCCGGGGCCCGCCGTCGTATCGATGCTCAGGCCGTCGATATCAGCGTTGCCGGGAAGCCCGACGGCGGAGCCGTCGAGGATCCGGCTGAATATCGCCGAGTTCCAGCTGTAGACATCGGCATCGTCGCCAGCGCCGACGCCGGGCACCGCGCTGTTCCCCACGCTGGAGAAATCGAGCAGTTCGGGTCCGGTTGGCGGCGCCGGGTCGACCGTCAGCGTGGCGCTGTCGGTCGGGCTCCAGTTGCCTGCCGCGTCCCTGGCTCGCACCTCGATGACATAGTCGCCGGGTGTCCACCCGGTGGTGTCGATGGTTGCTGCCAGATCCCAAACAAGACCATTGGCGGCCACGGTCATGTCCGTGCCATCGCCCTCGCCGGGGTCGGCCCCGGTGAACCACTCCGCCCACACAATGTCTGTGGTGGCATCCGTAGCGGTCGCCGTCAGGGCGACCGGCACCGTCGTGTCGGTGGAAGCCGGCGTCACTGCCGTACCCGTGACGGTCGGAATGTCCGTCTCAATCACCAGGTCGCCGCTCGCCGTGGCACCCCAGTTGCCCGAGGAGTCCTGGCTGTGGATGTGGATGGTGTGGACTCCGTCGCCGAGCAACCGGATGGTCGTCAACGGGATGTAGACGTACCCGATCTCGGTCGTCTCGTTGTACAGGCCGTCCGCAGGCGTCATCGGGAATCCGGTCCCGTCGGCACCCACCGTGGTGATGAAGCCCTCACCGGCGGCGATGTTGGACACCGCGTCGGTGAATGTGGCGTCGACTCGCACACTTGGGATCGTCGGGGTGTAACCCTGGAATCCGTTGGTGGCATTGGGCCTGATGAGCACGCCGGTCGTGGCGGGCCCGGTGGCGTCAACATTGACCGTCAACGCATCGACCGTCCAGGCGCTCCAGTGGCCTGAAGAGTCCTGAGCCCGCATATCGATCGTATGCGACCCGCCGGCCATCGTGCCGGCCGAGATGACCGCATCGAGGCTGGCAATGAGCGCGTCCGGCGGGCTGACCGCCATCGGGCTCACCGCCCCTCCATCGATCCGGTACTCCGCCGCGGCAATGTCGCTAAACCCGGTCGTTGAGTCGTTGGCGGTGGCTGAGATGTTTACATCAACCTGACCACCCGTCGGGTCCGGCGTCGCACTCAGACCACTTACGACCGGACCGTCAACGTCGACTCGGAAGGAGGCGACTGCGAAATTGCCCCAGCCGTCGACGTCCTGGCCGTGGACATAGACGTTGTGAATTCCGGAACCGAGACCCGTCAACGTCCATGAGTACGTGCCCAGAACATCAGGAGCAGTGCCTGTGCCGCCGGCGCCGCTGGCGTCGACAAAGAGTTCGGCCGCGAGAATGGCATTCGAATCGGCGGGGTCGGTGATATCGGCTGTGACGACCACGGTGCCGTCGGTCGACACGCCCGGTGTAACCACAACGTTGTTTGTCACCGGCGGGGTGCCGCCGGGGCCGGGTGGTGTGCCGGTAATCTCGAGGTAGGTCAGCATGCCGCCGAAGGCGCCGCTTCCACCAAGGAACGTGCCTTCATAGAGGGCGTACTTGGTGCCAAGAGCTGCCCCCGCCGGGATCGACACCACTGCTTCGGCCGTTTGGCCGGGGGCAAAGGACTCGGAAACCACCGAGTACCCACCCGCGGGCAGCGGATAGCCGTCCATCCAGTCCATGTGCTGGTGGAGTCCGAGCAGGCCGATCGAATGATGCTTCAGGCCGACGTTGAGATAACGCAACCGTACGGTTTCGCCAGAGACTACCGGCAGGCCGGCCGGTTGGGCCGCGCCGTTGACAATCTGGTAGTCGGGGGCGTAGTTGCGCAGGTCGAAAACGGCCGGATTGTTGGCCAACTCCGTGTCGATCTCGCTGACAACCACGAGGTGCTCATCGTCCTCGGCGATGCCGCCGATCGGCAGAACGACGATGGCGCCGCTCATGCCCATTGCCACCTGGCGGGGCCCGGAGGCGCCACCCGCCTCGTAGAGGTAGGTGCCCGGTTGGCCGGCCACGAAGCTATACACCGCGGTGCCGCCGTTGGCAGCAGCACCGATCAGGTCGGGTGTCACCGGCAGTTGCGGGAACCAGAGCGACGTGTCCTCCAAGAGGTTATTGCTCAGGTTGATCGTCACCGTGTCACCCTGATCGACGACGATCGTCGGCCCGGGCACCTGGGCGGTCCCCGCAGCCGTGTCGGCGTAGCCCCATACCGGGGCGATGGCCGCGCCCGGCAGGGCAATGGTTCCCGTCGTGGCCCAGAGGTCACACGTCGCCGCCCCGACGACTCCGTCGGGTAGGCACCCGGCTCCCCCACCCGGCGTGATGTCGGCAGCAACCGGTGACAGACCGGTGAGCAGCATCGCAGTCACGAGTGCGGCGAGAGAGGTGATCTTCATGAATCGTTTAGTAGTCATGTTGGACCTCCCTAATTTCCGCAGTCATTGGGCAAAGGCGGATCTATTCGTAGATACGTGATTGGCCCTGTCATCGGGACTCCCCACGACGTGATCTGGAACAAGGCATGGTTGTGCGAGATGATGTAGTACTCCCCACAGGCGTTGGCGTTGGGCGCCCCGACCGGGATCGTTCCCTGGGTACCCAGATACGGGCTGCCGCTATAGAACTCGCCGTAGAAGAGGTTCTGCGGGTCGGGAATGTTCACGGAGACCTCGTTCAGGACCTCGTCGTAGCCTTCCGCATCGAACCACCGGAATAACACGTCCCAGGTCTGGCCGGGGCCGAGGTTGATCGAGAAACGCTCGAAGGAGAGATCCTCACCACCGGTGCCTTCTAGCACCTTTCCATCACGGGCGATGGCGATGCCGTTGTTGCCGTGGGGGTGGAACGGGAAGGCGGTGGTGCCCACATTCAGGTACCTGCCAATCCCGGGCTTGTCGAGCGGATTGTCGGGGTCCACCGGGTGGACCACCGCCATCGCCCCGTACGGCTGGTTTGGCAGCCATGAGGCGTTATTGGCTGCAATCGAGTCGGGGAATCCCCGGCCATTGATCAGCCAGTACCTTGGCTGGTAGTCGGCAAGATCGTATGCAGTACCCCGCTGCACCGCTTCGTTGAGATAGGGGTCAATCTCCGAGAGGAGAACCATCACCTCTTCGTCCGGGTTGAACTCACTGTCCGCGCGGTGGTTGCCGAATTGCGCACCCTGACTCGGTCGCACCACAAGCGCGCCGAACAAGCCCATCCGAACCTGGATGGCCGGGTCGGTGCCGCTTTGATAGAGGAACGTACCCGGGTTGTTCGCCACAAAGCTGTAGCTCACCGTTCCACCGCCGGGGGCGGCCGGCTTGGTGAGCGACGTGAGTTCTCCGGTACCGGAGAACTCAGGTTGCGACGGCGCGCCGTCGGCCATCACGTCATCCTGTCCGGGGAACATGATCGACACCGGCACGTCCAGCGTGTTGTTGAGGACCACGGTGACCGTGTCACCCTGGTCAACGCACAGCACGGGGCTGGGATGCTGGAAGTCGTTGGTTCCGGCGGAGTAGCCCCACATGAAGGAGCGGTTTCCGTCCGGAAGCAGGATATTCCCCGTCTTGGTGGTCAGATCGAATTGGCCCGTGGCGCTCGTCGTGCAGACCAGACCATCGGTCGGTGTTGTCTGCGCCGTGACGTGCGAAGCCGCCGGTAGGGCCGCCACGGTCATGGCTGCCAGGAGAAGGACGAGCCGCACCGGTCGTTTTGCCCATCGTTTTGGTGTACGCATGGTTTCCTCCTCAGTTCTGCAGGTCGTTCGGATGGGCCTGGGCGCCAAGCATGCCCGGCGGGTACACACGTATCTCGGTGGACTGGCCGCCGAGAGTTGCGCCCAAATTGCCACTGCCCCGGGCATAGGCCCGGTTGTAGAGCAGATAGGTGTCGTAGCCGGCTCCACCGGAGTGGGGAGGCGCGGTGAAGAGCACATCGCGGCTCTCGCCGGCACCCATTGCAACTGTATGCGTCGTGATCGTCTGGTCGGTGCCGTCACGGCCCCGGAGAAGCCCGGCGTCCTTGCCGACTACCTTCATCGGAATCCCCGCCAGAGTCATCGACGACTCGATGAACCCGAGATTGGCGAATCGCAGCGCCACCCGATCGCCGGCGTTGCAGGTGACAAGGGCCGACATGGGCTGGTACTGCAGGTCGGGGCGGCCGGCAGGGGCGATCAGGTCGCCGTTGTTTTGGCGCACCGGGTTGAACGGATCGATCGACCCATTCGGTTCCAGCGTGTCCGGGTAGGTCCGCCCGTTGAGGAGGGCGAAGTCGACGTGGTAGTCGCTCCACTCCGGCAGCTGCACGTGCGAGTCGGCCCAGTGGGACTCGGCCCACATCTCAGACAGGAACAGGCCGAACTCCCGGTCGAAGCCGGTCGAGCCGTCGCCGTCGTTGTATAGATACTTGCCACTCGGATACAAGGCGGTATTGCCGTCCTGCGCCGGGCGGATGAACACCAGGCCGGTCATGCCCATCTGGACATGCTCGACGTCCTCGACGTGGCAGTGGAACATATAGGTGCCGGGGTCGCGCCCGACATACACATACGTAAACTCTCGCCCTATCGGCACAGACACGGACCCACTCGGCTCGCCGTCGAAGAACGGGATGACGTTGCGGAACCCGTGCCAGTGCAACGTGTGCGCATCCGTCAGGTCGGGCCGCAACTGCAGCCCGAGGTTGCCCAATCGGAGGTGGAAAGGCACGTTCTCTTCGAGCCAGAACATCGGGGCGGGATGCGCCGCTTTGAATTTCTGGTTTTCGGCCCTGTTCTTGTTGAGCCCGGTCAGGTTGCGGAACCCGAATATGTACGTGTTGAACGGGTCCGGGGCCAGGTCATCCGGATGGAAGGGTGGGATGGCCGGGCTTGCCGGCAGCGACATCCAGCCGTCGGTGCCGGCAAACCACAGGTCGTACGGATCACCGGCCTGGGCCGAGACCGACTCCGGACGAAGCACGTTGAGCAACCCGCCGCCGGTCAGTCCGGCGCCGGCGATGGCCATGGTGGCCCCGCCGACGCTGCGAATGAAGCCTCGCCGGCTGATGCCTGGAGGAGTCTGCTGTTCCATTTTGTTGGTCCTCCTCTGGTCCGTCATGGCGTCACCAACTCGTCGCCTCCGGCGTCAACTGCGCCGGCCGGTCTCAACTCGTCGTCGATGTCAGTGGTCAGTCCGCTAACGCCGAGCTTGGCGTCGGCGCCAATGTCGATCGCCGGCGAGCCCGCCTGCAAGTGGTAGTCCCCGATATCGGTTCCCGCAGTGACGGTCACTATCAGGATGTCGACGAAGCGCGGGTTGCCACGCCACGGCGCCACCGAGATGGTGCTGTCGAATTCGGCGACGACACTCGGGTTGGATCCAACGACGTTGGAGCCGTGAGGGTTCGTGCCGGTCGTCGTTTGCAGGAGCGAGTTCGTTGGCGAGAGCAGGCCGGTCCCGTCGGCCACGCCAAGGTCCCAATTGAAGATCGGGTTCGGGTCTCCCGGTAGTCCGATGCCGGCCACGCCGGCGCCGGTGAACGTCCCGGCCCGGTTGTCCCAGAACACGTTGTTGAACAACAACGGGTCGCTGAAGATCGGGCTGCCTCCAGGCAGCGTCGCCTGCAGCGTTGCACTGTTTTGTGAACTGGATAGTCCGGCGGGAGCGGGGAAGCCGTTACTGGTCACGGCACTGGCGGTGGTGATGTTCTTCATCACCGTGTTGTTGTAGAACGCCACGTCGGGGGTGTCGTTGACCGAAACCCCGCCACCCTCATGGGTCGACACGTTGTTGACAAACATGTTGTCGTGCACGTCGTATGGGAAGTTCCCGGCCTGGAGGAAGCGGAGGCCGCCGCCGTCGTCGTTGGCCAGGTTGTTCTGGACCAGGTTGGCGTACACCTGCACCGGCCCGGCCCCCGTCGACAGAACCGCCGGGTTGGCCGAGAGCTCACCGGCAATCATGATGCCGCCGCCCTCGTCGTAGGAACGGTTGAACAGGATCTCGTTGTGGTGGATCTGCCCGTTGGGACTGAGCCCGTAGTGGCTGATGCCGCCGCCGTATTCGGCCGAGAAGTTCCCACAGATAGTGTTGTGATCGACCTCGTAGCCCTCGGAGCCGGAGAAGATCGCTATCGCTCCGGCCAGATTGGTCCCGCCGTTGGCGATGATCCGGTTGTGGGCGATTCGAACGAAGTCGTTCTGGTTGTCGTTCAACGCTCCCGGCAAGTGGGGGGTACCCAGCCGGATGGCTCCGCCGTAGGCGCCGCCGTTGCTCTGCATCACGTTGTTGGTGATCTGCAGGTAGCGGGCGTAGCCGTTGACGAAGATGCCTCCACCCTGGACGGATTGGGCCTCCTTCAGGTTGGGGTCATCCAAACCAACGTTGTTCGGGAACCCTTGCTGGTCACCACCGGTGATGGTGAACCCGTCGATGGCGCCGAAGCGCCCGTCGTTCCACGACTTGTTGCCATTGGCCTTGGCAACCACCGTGAACACCGGGCCCTCATAGATGGCCTGGCTGCCGTCCCAGTCGACCTCGGAAATCGCGGTGAGCCACTGTTCGGAATACGGGGTGTCGCCGGCGACACCACGGCCGTCGATGACCGAGCCGGGCACATAGGTGTCATCAGCCCGGAAGCCACCGGGGCCCACGCCCTGGATCTTGATCGGCGTCGAGACAATCAGGTTCTCGAAGTAGGCACCGCTGGGATTCCACTGCGCTGGAGTCCCCGGATAGACCACAACCAGCTTCTCGCGGTTGCCGCCGGCACCGGCTGCGGCATCGATCGCTGCCTGGATCGTGGCGTATTGCTGACCGGGACCAACCTCGAACTTGTCGGCACGAGCGCCGCCACGATCGCGGTACACCCGATATGTGAGACCGGCCTCGGTTGCCGCACCGGCCGCCGTCTCCACCTCGAGCTGATAGTCACCAAACGGCGTGTCAGAAGGAACGGCAACCGATATCTGGTTGGCGCTCCAGCTGGTCACTGGGAGCACCTCGGTGGTAACACCGACCAAGCGCACCTCGCCTGGGGCGCCGAAGGCCTCGCCATCGATCACGATCGCATCGGCGACGTTGTTGTTGCCGTTTCCGTCATTCACCTCGCCGTACGGTTTGTCAACTGCCAGTAGGCGCGGTGTGTCCACTGGAACGTCACACTGCGGTGGTGTTCCGAACGCCGAGCCACCGGCCAGCACGCCGGGCACGATCTGAGTCGGGGCCAGGTCGGATGGGACCATCACGCCGGCGTAGATCTCGAAGGTTGCCCCGATCGTGCGGTATTGCGGGTTGTAGTTGGAGTTGAGCGCGCCCGGCTGTCCGGGATCGTTACCCAATATGTAGTACATCGCCGAGCACACCCCGGCCGGGCTGGGACAGTTGACCGTGTGGGTCGACGGCAGCAGCACCTCGTACACCCCGTTGTAGTCGGAGGTGATCGTGGTCACTAGTTGGTTCGTGAAGTCGTAGATCCCAATGGGTGAATCGGCCAGACCTGCCTTCTCGCCAAGGCTCAGGGAGGTGTTGTCGGTCGAGACCGTGAGGTCGTCGATGATGTAACCCTTCCACTTGCCAGGAATCGGGACGTCGGTGAAGTAGTAGAAGAGCGGGGCGATGGAGCCCTGGTCGACCAGGTTCACCAGCTTGGTGTCGCACAGCGGTCGGGCCTCGCCCTCCCACGGGCTCCCTCCACCTTCGGCGAAGGTTGGGTTGACGGTGGCCGAGGATGCAGGCACCACGACACCGTTGGCGAGGGTCATGGACGGATACCCATCGGTTCCCACTCCGGCGACGTCCACGGTGTGCAGATCTCCGGCGCACGCAGGTGGCGGCACCGCAGGCACGTACGCGTCGCCGTCACCGGTGTTGATGTCCTCTTCGCGGACCAGGTTGTAAGCATCTCGACCAAGGGCGTCAATACCCGGGTCGACCTCGACCAGGTAGTAATCCGCCGGCAGCGGAGCAAGCTCCTCGAGTGGGTTAACGCAGGCTCCGGTGTGTCCGGTTTGCGCGGGGTCGACATTGAGCCCACTCACCAAACAGCCGTCACCAAAGCCGTAGTTGCCGTCGAGGCTGGCGAAACCGGACTGGATCTGGGTGCCCATCAGCGGACCCTCCAGGCAGCGGTCTCCGCCACTACTGGCGAGGACAAATTCAGTCGCGTTGGGGCCATGTGTCAGTGGATCACCATTGGCGTCACGGGCCACACAGTCGGTTGGCTGTTCCCAGGTCTCGGTGAGGACGGTGTTGATGAGCGGTCCCTTGGCCAAAGCGCCTTCGGGCGTCAGCTCAAACGAGGGCCCGGCGTCGGTCGAACAGGCCACCCCGGGGTTCGTTCCGCACGGGATCGGCAAGTAGAGATTCACGTCCAGCCCGGGAATGCCCGGCTGCCAGGGCTCGGCACCGGCGTACTGCGGGTCGAGCTCGGCGCGCGTGGTGTCGTAGGAAACGGTCCCAACGATGCCACCGTTGGTGCCGGGAGCGTAGGGACGCACCCCCCAGTCGAGTTGGCCGTGCTGGCCCAGGATTGGGAGGACCCCGACGTCGACGCCGTTGCCCAGCACGGTTGTTGGGGCAGCCTGGTTCTCAACCTGATACGTGATACCGGTGCCGTAGTGAAGGTCGCTGTAGGCCTCCAGAATCATCCACGAGGACAGCGGGTAGCCCTTGGGGAGCACGTAGTAGCCGTCTTCGTCGGTGACGGCGGCAATCGACATGCGGTCGATCTCGCTGTTGTCACGATCACGCAGCACGACGGTGTAGCCGCTGATCCCTGGCTCGCCGACATCCTTCCTGCCGTTCAAGTTGAGATCGTCGAAGACGTAGCCGTCCCACTTGGTGAACCACCCGGTGAGAAACGGAGTTCCGACGTCGGTCATTTGGCCGTCGGAGACGGTGACCTGGATCCAGTCGAGAATATGGAACAGGTTGTAGTCCCACCACGCCATCAGGTAGTTACCGTCCGGAACATTGTTGATAGCGAACGTGCCATCCGCGTTGGCGGCGCCGACATAGACGGCGGTGTCGCCGTTCTGGAGGTCCGAAAGAGCCACATAGGCGTCTTCGATTGGGCCCTGCACCTTGGTGCCATTGAAGCCGGTCCAGATGTCACCGAAGTAGGGGAGGCCGCCGGTCTGCGGGAGGTACACCGAGGCACCAACGATGGTGCCTTCGATGCCACCGGTCACGCCGGCGTCGTTGAGTTGATCGGTCGGCTGCACGAAGCCAAAGACAGTCCAGGGGAACGGTTCGCCGGCGATGACAAACTCGTTGTCGAGGCCGGTGCCGCCCTCGGCCAGCCAGGTGTCCCACGACCAACCGCCCTCGAGAGTGGTGGTCTCCAGCCAGTTCTCGCCATCGGGGCCGGACACGAGGATGTCGTAGCGCAGCGGTCCGAGGTTGGGGACCACAATGTCGCCGTTGGCGTCGCTGACGAGACAGCTGCCGTCGCCGGTGCCCGGAATGGGTTCATCGTTGGCGTCGTACTGGGTGCAGAGGGGCTCCCCGAACACGTCGGTGGAGACCTGACCCAACGTGTCGTTGACCGTGGCGGTGAAGCCGGGCAGTCCAAACTCTGCGGGAACGTCGATCTGACCGTTCGTCGGCGAGATGTCGTGGAAGACCTTGATCCGCAAGGTGGCCGCGGGAAGGGGATTGGGATGAACCGCTACCTCGACCACGCCGGTCATGGGCACGGTGAAGTGAGTGCCACCCAATTTGTAGCCGTCGGCCAGCACCGAGATCAGGTACTTGCCGTTGGGCATATCCACACCACCGGAGAGGACACCGTTGAAGTCATCCTGGTTCCCGGAGGCGTAGATCGGCGCCGCACCGGGGACTTCACGAACCGAAGGCCAGTCGCACGAGTCCGGATAGCCAGGGTCGTCCGCCGCGCAACCCGTTGTATCAGAAGGATCGCCAGTGTTGTCGACGTTGATCAGCCACTCGTACTCCGTGACCGGGTCGCCAGAGGACACCAGGCCGCCCGGAGCATCGGGATTCGTGCTGGCCGCAACCACGCTGAGCTCCAGCGTGTTCCCGGCCGCCTGGGCGCGCGGCGACGGCAGCAGAGCCTGCATCCCGGCAACCATGACCAGCACCAGAGCCAGGTTGACGATGCGACGGGCTGACATACGGCGAGTGGACAGTGCTATCACAATTGTTCTCCTCGAACGAGACGATCGACTGACGAAAGAAACTGAGTGCGGACAGAAAGAGTGAACTGATAAGCGCTGGAGGATGACGAGAACGGGGGGCGCGACGAAGACGTGGCGTTGATGTATGCCTTCTCATTCCCCAGCGATGTATCTCTCATCGCAGCCCGATCCCCTCGGGGGTAGCTATACCCCAGTCTCAGATCTCCCGGTCCAAGGTCCCCGGCCGCAGTGTCCCCTCGACAACTGCGCCGCTGTGCGCCGTTGGGGACCAACCCGATTCGCGTACGATCGGCTAGTCCTTGCTGGCGTTTCTCATCTGCTAGCTGTTAATCTCCTGCCAGGGATTATTTCCCGTGCCATGGTCCGTGCGCAATAGGACATTGGTCCCTGGGACCGGTTCGACCGGCGCGAGATGGGCAGGGAAAACAAAGCAGAGATAGCAGCGACGGCGTGGTGTGCCGACCGTTGCCGCGGGGGCGCACACATGACGAGCCGAGGGCTGAAGAGTCAATTTGCCGACCGGGGAAGGCGCGCGTCGCCGTCGCGCGAGGGAACCCGCTATCCATTCGTATACTTCGCTATTGCCGGCCTGGTGTCCCTGGCGGTGGTCGCTGGGGGCGGCGCCATGGCGAGCCGGCGGGTGGGCACCGAAATGGCGATCAACGAGGTCCGTCACCTGGGTGACACGCTCAGCCGGAGTCTCGCCCAACCGAACATCGGGGAGCCCCTCCTTGAGGGTGACGGTGCAGCCATTGCCGATTTTGATGACCTGGTACGGAACCGCTTTCTGTCCGAAGATCTCATTCGCGTCAAGCTGTGGGACGTAGATGGGAACATCGTCTATTCCGACGAACCAAGGCTCATCGGCAGAACTTTTGGACTCGAGGACTCGGAGGCGGCGGCTCTTCGGAGTGGGGAGACCCTCGCCGCAACCACCGACCTCGACGAGCCGAGCAACACATACGAAGCGGGTTTTGGCCACTTGCTGGAGGTGTATTCGCCGATCCAGGGCCCCAATGGGGAACCGATGCTGTTCGAGGCCTACTTCCGCTACGAAGCCGTGAGCGACCACAGCTCACAGATGTGGAAGGCCTTCCTGCCGATCATTCTCGGGACCGTTCTGGTCCTCGGGCTCATCCAGTTGCCCCTGGCGTGGAGGCTAACTCGCCGCTTGCTACGTAACCGCGACGAGCGCGAGCAGCTGCTCCGGCATGCAATCGAGGCGGCGAATCTCGAGGACCGACGGATTGCCTGTGATCTCCACGACGAAGTCCTGCAGAACCTTTCATCGAGTTCCTTCACGCTGATCGCGGCGGACCTCTCTATCGAGAAAGGGGACTCGGATCGAGCTCGCGCACTGGTCGCAGAAGCCGCCGAGCACATCTCAGACACCGTGGTGGCACTTCGTGCCCTCGTCGTGGACCTCTATCCGCCGAACCTGCGCGAAGAGGGCCTCGAGCATGCGGTCGCCGATCTGGTTACCGCGTCGTCAAACGACAACCTCACAATCGCGCTGGAGGCCGCGCCGCTGGGTAACCTTTCTCTTGACACGGAGCTGCTGGCATACCGAACCGTGCGCGAGAGCCTGCGCAATGTCATGAAACACTCCGGCGCCCAGAACGTGGTGGTGACCCTGAGCGAAGACTCGGACTCGATCGTTGTCGAGATCATCGACGACGGGAAGGGCTTCGCGACCAATCAGCCGGCCCCCAAAGGACACGTAGGTCTGCGGCTTCTCTCCGACCTGTCCGCCGAGTTGAACGCCAAGCTCGAGGTGGAATCTGCTCCCGGGAACGGGACCAAAGTGCGGCTCGAGGTCGCGCCATGATCCAGATCCTGATCGTCGATGACTTCCCAACCGTGCGCCAGGGGCTGAGGAATCTGATCGAAGCCACCGACGACCTCGCGGTACTCGCAGAGGCCAAAGACGGCGAGGAGGCTGTCGTCATCGCGTGTGCGCGGCGTCCGGATGTCATCCTGATGGACCTCTCACTACCGGGAATCAATGGAAGCGAGGCGACTCGTCGCATCGTGGCCAACGATCCGCTGGCGATTGTGCTCATTTTGACCGCACACTCAGAACACAGGCGAGCACTCGAAGCCATTAGAGCCGGGGCCCATGGCTACCTCCGCAAGGATATCGCCCCGGCACTACTGCTTGACTCGATCCGGGCGGCAGCGCGCGGTGAGTCGCCTCTGGACGCACGTTCCGCCCGGGCGCTCGTGAATGAGATCGCTGTGAATAATGAGACTCCGTCCCTCACCAACCGGGAGCGCCAAGTCCTGGAATTGGTGGCAGCAGGACTCGCCAACAAACAGATCGCGGCCAGCCTCGACATGCGTGAGAAGACGGTCAAGAATCATCTCACTCGGATCTTCAGCACGCTCGGGGTCAGCGGGCGCACGCAGGCCGCAATGTGGGCTGCGCAGAACGGCCTGTTCGACGTCGGCTAGACGCTCCCGCGCAACGCGGGTTTTCTCCTCCGGAATCGCTCCGGCCGACTGATCATCTCGAGACAGTGCGAGGAGGATGAGTTGAACCGACGCTACCGGAATCAACTCGCAGCCACAGACGAGATATCGGCAACGTATGCTGCCCAGCAGGCGACGTTCGAAACCAACTCGACGCGAGCCGGCGCGCGATGGACCGCAACGCCGCCCAGCAAGCCGAGTACGACGCCCGGCTCGAGGAGAGCAGGCAATCGGCCGCCCGCCACAGCGAACTGCTTGCGGCCGGCGAGCGGTCCCAGGCCCGACAGGACACCCAGCTCTATACGGTTGATGCACTCATCGACCGCTGGACTGCGTTGGCCGACAAGGTCGAAGAGCTTCTCGATGGCAGCCTCGTCGGAGGTGAGAGGGCAGGGGCCCCAGCCGGCTCCTAGTCCAGCTGGTCGACCAGCCAGCGGTGGAGCGGCTCCATCTTTGACCACCGGGCTATCGCCCACGCCACAAACCGTTTGCTGCCAAGCACTTTCGGCGCCGGTTCGTCTTCACCAACCCACAGCGCGTTGTGGCGCAGCATCCGGGCCGTGAACTCGTCATCGGTGTCGAACCCCCGGGGCAGCGTCTTGTAGTGCTCGCCCTTCACCTCGAACTTGGCCCTCTCGATCGCGCCCACGGCCGCATGCAACGATGTGGCGGAGGCGGAATCCGTCACAGCGGAGCGGTATGAGGCGAGCCGATCCCTGTCGAAATGGTGGGCACCGACACCAATGCCGACACCATCGGGGGTGATCCGCAGGTAGAAGCCCGACACGGCGCTGCGCCGCTCCCCTTCCCAGAACCAGAAATCGAGGTAGTCCTTGTAGGGGCGTTTGTCGGTGGAAAACCGGACATCGCGGTTGACCCGAAAGATGGAGCCGTTGACGCGGGGCTCCGCCTCAACGGGTGCGATCTCTTGCAGCGCGGCGCCGGCGGCCACGACGAAGGCCTTGGCGGGTTCCACCCAGTAGTCGTCGTAGTCGCCGCGATGGTGGTCGAACCATGCCTTGGAGTTGTTTTCGGATAGTCGTCTCAGGAACTCCGTGGTTTCGGTCGGGAAACCGTCGAACTGGGCCATGCGCTTCTCCCTTTGTTGGGCTTGAATTGCCTCCGATTCGGCCATGGCCGCCGCGCCCCTTCGACCTTCTGCAGGGTATCGACTCGGACCGACAGATCCGGGACCCACAATGCCGACCGTGCGACCGGTAGAGTCGGCAGCCTTGCCTGCAGAGGAGGATCGCCTTGAGCGAGTCGCAGACCATCCTCGTCATCAACCCCAACAGCTCCGAGCGGATCACCGCCCAGATTCGTGACGCGGTTTCGGCCGTCGATGACGACGTCGTAGTGATCACTTCCGCCGGTGGGCCATCAGCGATCGAGACCGACGACGACGTCGACTCCGCCGTCGACCCGATGATCGAGTTGGTGGAGGACCACAAAGCGGCGGCGTACGTCGTTGCCTGCTTTTCGGATCCCGGGCTCGGCTATCTACGCGAAATGGCGGACGCTCCGGCTTTCGGGATCGCCGAGGCGGCAATCCACGTCGCAATGGAGCAAGGCGACAACATCGGGATCATTTCGAGCGTCGCCGACTCGTTGCCCCGCCACGGGCGCTATTGGGAAGAGCTCGGTGTCATCGACAGGGTGGTTGCAGACGTTCCTTTGGGACTCGGCGTACTGGAGCTCGACACGCCGCAGGCCTATGGGGCGGCACTCGAGGCGGGCCGGAGCCTGCTCGAAGCCGGCGCCGACGTGATCGTGCTCGGCTGCACCGGCATGACCCACATGGAGGCGCGGCTTCGTGACGAACTGGGTGTTCTCGTGATCGACCCGTGCCGCGCCGCAGTGGAAACCGCCCGCCGGGTCCTCGACGGGTTGCAGTAGTGGCGGGGACCTTTCCAATCGCCGCGCTGGCCGCCATGCCGCAGCGGGGCTTTGTCGCCATCGCGGTCACGCCACTCGCCGCCAACGGGACCATTGACTATGCCGGAATCGGCCCGCTCATGGACTTCTACATCAACTGCGGTGCCGCGGGCGTGACCCTGCTCGGTGTGATGGGAGAGGCACATCGAATGACCGACGCCGATGCTCGGACGGTCGTCGACGCCGCGGCCGAAGCGATCGCCGGCCGCATCCCCATCCTGATCGGGGTCTCCGATTCTTCGCTACAACGGGTGGCCTCACTGGCCGAGCACGGCATGAGTCGAGGATGCGTCGGGGTGATGGTGCAGGCGCTCACCGGCCTTCAGGGAGACGCCAATATCGCCGCCTACTTCGCACACGTTGCCGACACGCTCGGACCGGACGTACCCATCTGTGTGCAGGATTTCCCGAAGGCCTCGGGGGTCCACATCTCGGTCGGTGTGTGGAAGGCCATCATCGAATCGTGCCCAACGGTGGCGATGCTCAAACACGAAGACGAGCCCGGGCTGGGCAAGCTGTCGGCGATCCGGGAGGCCGAACACGCCGGATTACGCCGCGTTCCCATCCTTACTGGTAACAACGGGATTCATCTTGTCCAGGAACTCGATCGCGGCGCCGACGGAGCGATGACCGGATTCGCTTTCCCCGACACGCTTACGAAGGTCATCGAGCTGCATAGCAGCGGCCGTCGGGAAGCTGCCGAGGATCTCTTTGACCACTATCTCCCGGTGAATCGCCATGAGCTGCGGACGGGCATCGCAGTGCGCAAGGAGATCCTGAGACGCCGCGGCGCAATCGCAACAGCCCGGGCTCGCTTCCCCGTCAAGCCGCTCGGCGCCACCGACCATGCCGAACTCGATGGCCTGCTGCGGCGGCTCGAACGCTCGACCGGCCGCCCGATCACCGAGATGGCCCCATGAGCTTCGACCTGATCATCCGCAACGCTCGCCTCGTCGACTCCACGGGAGAGACTGCCGGTGACATCGCCGTCACCGCCGGACGTATCGCCGCCGTCGGCCCGGCGCTTGGCCTCGCCGGGGCGGCCGCTGTGGAGATCGACGCTGCGGGCCGCTACGTGATGCCGGGCGGCGTCGATAGCCACGTCCACCTCGGACAGTTGTCGTCGAAGGGCGACATGACCGCCGATGACTTCTGGACGGGCTCTCGCTCAGCCGCCTTTGGCGGCACCACCACCGTGGTCCCCTTCGCTGCGCAACATCGGGGAATGTCGATTAGCGAGGTGGTCGGTGACGCCATGAAGCGAGCGGCCGCCGAGATGACCGTCGATTACGGCATGCACCTCATCATCACCGATTGGCAGGACCCGGCTCCCGCCGACCTTGCCGCGGTTGCCGCCGCCGGCCTGGCAGCGGTGAAGATCTATCTCACGTACGACCGGCTCAAGGTTCCGGGAAGCCGGGCGATCGAGCTGATGCAGGCGGCGCGGGCCGCCGCCGTGCCCGTGATGGTCCATGCCGAGGACGACGCCATCGTCGGTTGGGGACGCGACGAGAGGGTCGCTGCGGGCCGCCTCGGCGCCGACTCGCACGCCTATTCGCACAGCCGCGGTGCCGAGTGGTCGGGTGTCGCTCAGGCGATCGCTCTCGCCGAAGCCGCCGCCTCCTCTCTGTACCTGGCCCACATCTCGACGCCGCAAGCGATCGACCTTGTGCTCGCCGCCCGCCGGCGAGGGGTCGATGTCGTTACTGAGACGTGCCCCCACTATCTGCTCCTCGATGAGTCCGTCTACAGCGAGCCCATCGAAACTGCCGCGCCATTCATGTGCAGCCCCCCGCTGCGGGGTCCCGCCGAGCGGACCGGGCTTCTCGCACAGCTCGCCTCAGGCGACATCGACATTGTCAGCTCGGATCATTCGCCGTACACGATGGACCAGAAGCTTCCCAGCGGACCGGCGACCGCATTCACCGAGTCTGCCAACGGACTGCCGGGCGTCGAGCTGCGGCTGTCGTTGCTGTACACCGCCGCGGTGGCCGACGGGCCGCTATCCATGGGTGACTTTGTGAGGCTTGTCACCACCAACCCGGCCAAGACGTGCGGGTTGTACCCCCGGAAGGGGTCGTTGCAGGTTGGGGCCGACGCCGATCTTGTGGTCTGGGACGAATCGGCCTGGACCGTACGCGGGGCAGATCTGCACGACAACGTCGGGTACACGCCGTACGAGGGAATGCGGCTTCAGGGACGAGCCGCCATCGTGATCGCCGGCGGCGAGGTGATCATCGGCTCCGAACTCGACGCTACTCGCCGGGGACGAGGAGCCTTCGTCGCCCGAACTTGAGCTGTCCTCCACATGCTGTAGCGTTTCCGTTAGGTGGGGGGGTCCCAAGGAGGAAGTCAGCTATGAAACGGTCGCGAATCGATGAGTCGGGTCGCAGGACCAGTCGCTTCCTGATCCTGGCGGGGCTTCTCATGCTCCTCGTCACGGCGTGTGCTGAAGAGTCCCCGCAGGCGCCGACCACCACTCCGATCACCATGACCATGGACGACATGGAACACATGGAGGATGGCCACGAGCACGACGAGGCAGGTCGGGAGTGGGAGGGAGCTCCCCCGGTTATCAGCCTTCGCATCGACGAGGGACCGAACGGGCCGACTGCAATGCTGGAGGCCTCAGGTTTCGCCTTCATCGACCCGTCGCGGGACGAACATGTTCCCGGCTTCGGACACACCCATGTTTTCGTCGACGGGCGGCTCTTTGAGATGTCGTACGACGCGGCCGTACCGCTCGGCGACCTCGACCCGGGAACCCACCACGTAGAGGTGAGACTGGCATCCGGCGACCACGCCGACTTCCTCGTCGGCGGGGAAGTCCTCAGTGCTTCGGCGATGATCGAGATAGCCGGGGAGATCCAGGCCGCCGACCTGTCGATCCCTGTCGGGTTTGCCGGCGGGGTAGTTGACGTCGCCGACGACCGATTCGAAGTAATCCGCCACGGCCTCGTCGAGATCACCGTCACCACCGACATCACCGATGAAGTGCATGTCCACGGCTACAACCTCACCCACGATGTCGAGGCCGGCACCAGCACCACTTTCCGCTTCACGGCCGATATCCCGGGCGTTTTCGAGATTGAACTAGAAGAGTCCGGGCACCCTCTGTTTGAGCTGACGGTGACGCCATAGACTGTGCCGGCATGGCCTGGGACACTGCAACACTGACTGCGCAGCTGGCGAGCCTGCGATCTGAACTCGACGCCATTCCACACGGCCCGACGATCGATGGCTCCGCTGAGACGCGCCACCTCACCAGACAGCTCGCGGAGCAGATCGACGACTACCTGCTCCCGCGACTCGCCAACCTAGATGCCCCTCTGCTGGCTGCCATCGGGGGCTCAACCGGTGCGGGCAAGTCGACGATCACCAACTCGCTCATAGGTGAAGAGGTCACTGCGACCGGACTGTTGCGACCGACGACGCGCGTCCCGGTTCTGGTATGCCACCCCGCATCGCAGCGATGGTTCACCGAGGGTGGAGTCCTCCCCGATCTGCCCCGCATCACCGGTACCGGCACCGGTTCCGGCAGCGGGCTCCGGATCGTCACTTCCGAGGTGCTGGCTGAGGGACTGGCTGTGCTCGACACGCCCGACATCGACTCTGTGGAGGTCGTCAATCATGAGCTAGCCGGACAACTACTGGGCGCCGCCGACCTCTGGCTGTTCGTGACCACCGCAGCCCGTTACGCCGACGCCGTGCCGTGGGAGTACCTGGCGATGGCCGGCGAGCGGGCAATAGCGATGGCCGTGGCGATCAACCGGATTCCGCCCGGCGGCGAGTCCGAGGTCACCGCCCACTTCGCGACGATGCTCGACGCCCATGAACTCGACGACGTAACCGTCTTCCCGATTGCGGAAACTGAACTCGACCACGGTCGGATCCCCGCCTCACATGTGGCCGCGATCCGCGATTGGCTGCTGGAGCGAGCTGCTGCGACTGCGGATCGCCGCCGGCTGGTGCAGGCCACCATCGAAGGCGCCCTGGCGTCGATTCCGACGCGGCTCGAGCGCGTTGCCTCCGGGGTGGAGCGGGAGGCTGCGGCCCTGAACGATCTCGGCGCCATCGTCGACCACAACTACCAGCAGGCGAAGACGGCTTTCGGCGAACGCGTTGAGGCGGGAACCCTCCTGCGCGAAGAGGTGCTGGCCAGGTGGCAGGAGTATGTCGGTGGCGGCCAAATCATGAAATCGCTGCAGGGTGGGATCTCCCGGATCCGCGACGCGCTCCGCTCGGTCTTTGTCGGCGGACCATCCGCGGCGGCCGAAGTGCAGGGTGAACTCACTTCCAGCCTGGCCGCAACGATCATCGAAGCCGCCGATGCGGCCGCCGATGCCACAGTGGAACGCTGGGAGAAGAGCCCGGCCGGTCGCCAACTCCTCAGCGACGATGCCCGGACGCTGGCCCGCCCCGGCGGATCTCTGAGTGACCTCGCTGAAACCGAGATCACAGCGTGGCAGGATCATGTTCTGGGCTTGGTGCGCCAGCAGGCCGAGGGAAAGCGCCTCGCCGCCCGGGCGCTGTCGCTAGGGATCAACACGATCGGGGTTTCGCTGATGGTGGTGATGTTTGCTCACACCGGCGGGATCACCGGTGGTGAGGTCGCCGTCGCTGGAGGAG
>Ga0316187_10001599_pt1 | contig 19696 bp, 18 predicted proteins | sample CroRivburrow1_MG_FD_204927 | JGI IMG/M metagenome (GOLD analysis project Ga0316187, IMG submission 204927) | Coastal sediment microbial communities from Maine, United States - Cross River worm burrow 1 | ecosystem: Environmental > Aquatic > Marine > Coastal > Sediment | place: USA: Maine...
CCGTGTTGCGCGAGGTGCATCGTCTGCTCAAGCCAGGCGGCGAGTTTTATTTCTCTGATGTCTATGCGGATCGTCGCGTGCCGGATGCGGTGCGCAATGATCCGGTGCTTTATGGAGAATGCCTCGGGGGTGCGTTGTACTGGAATGATTTCGTCAATCTCGGTAAGCGCCACGGATTTGCCGATGTGCGTCTGGTGGAAGACAAACCTCTGGAAGTAACCGACGCCAAACTGGCAGAGCGGGTCGGCAACATCAAATTTTTTTCGGCGACCTATCGCTTATTCAAACTGGATGGGCTGGAACCTGCCTGTGAAAATTACGGCCAGGCAGTTATCTATCGCGGCACCCTTCCCTACCATGCGCATCGTTTTGTACTGGATGCACATCACGATATCGAAACGGGGAAAGTGTTTCCAGTGTGCGGCAATACCTGGCGCATGCTGCATGACACGCGATTCAAAACGCATTTCGAATTCATCGGAAATTTCAAGACACACTATGGCATCTTCCCCGGTTGCGGCAGCGATATGCCGTTCGGCCAAGGTGAGGTTGCGGTTGCCACCAGCGGTGCATGTTGCTAACTGAAGCGGACGTGAAGAACATGAAACTGACCATTAAAATAGCTGCAACCCTTTGCATCACAGTACTGACGCTAGGCAGCTCTTTTGCCGATACGCAAAAACTTGTACTTACCGGTTCCAGCACGGTTGCGCCTCTGGCATTGGAGATTGGAAAGCGGTTCGAGCAACGCAATCCGGGTATCCGCGTGGATGTGCAAAGCGGCGGTTCGACGCGCGGCGTGAATGATGCGCGTACCGGCTTGGCAGACATCGGCATGGCATCACGCGCCCTTAAGCCGACGGAAAGCGATCTCACTAGTTATCGCATTGCGATGGACGGTATTGGCATCATCCTGCATCAAGACAATCCGGTTCAGACGCTCAGTGATGATCAGATCCGAGAAATTTACACCGGTAAGATCAGCAACTGGCAGGCAGTGGGGGGTGAGGACAGAAAGATCACCGTGGTCAACAAGGCCGAGGGACGCTCCACGCTGGAATTATTCCTGCACCACTTCCAACTGAACAATCCCGAGATACGCGCCCATGTCGTCATCGGTGACAATCAGCAAGGCATCAAGACCGTGGCGGGTAGCGTCGGCGCGATAGGTTATGTGTCGATTGGCACGGCGGAATATGAACAGACGCACGGCACACCCATCAGGCTGTTGGCGATGGATGGTGTCGCTGCCACCGTGGACATTGTGCGTGCCGGCCGCTTCCCATTGTTGCGTCCACTGAATTTGGTGATCAAGGGTGCGCCTAATGCATTGGCGTTAAGATTTATAACGTTCGCACAATCGCAGGCAGTCGATGATCTGGTCACGACACAATACTTCGTCCCCCTTGCGCGCTGATGCCACCTTGGCACGGGTGACCGGCAGCCTTGCGATGGCGGTGGCTGTTTTACTCGGACTGGTGATACTGCTGTTGATTCGAGAATCCTGGGGTATGCTGGTCGACGGTGGCTGGGTACGTTTTTTTGATAGCGAGGGCTGGTATCCGCAAAGAGGGCAATTCGATCTGTTACCGATGTTATGGGCAACCCTTGCCGCTAGTTTGGGCGCACTGCTGATTGCGTTGCCATTGGGTATGATGAGCGCGGTATTCAGCCGTTTCTATGCGCCCGGCTGGATGGTCAGTTCCCTGCGTCGCGTCATGATGCTGCTCGCCGGTATCCCATCCGTGGTGTATGGCTTGTGGGGGCTGACCGTGCTGGTGCCATTGATCGCGCAGTGGGAGCCACCGGGTGCGAGCCTGCTGGCCGCGATATTGATTCTCGCCTTGATGGTGTTGCCAACCGTGGCCCTCACCAGCGAAGCGGCCCTGGCAGCGGTATCACCCGCCAGCTTGCAGGGCGCAGCGGCACTGGGGCTGAGCCGCAAAGGCATAGTGTTGGGTGTGGCCTTGCCGGAAGCCCGCGCCGGCATTATGACCGGTGCCTTACTCGCCGCTTTGCGCGCGCTAGGCGAAACCATGGCAGTGTTGATGGTGGCGGGCAACGTGGTGCAGACACCCGGCAGCGTGTTCGATTCCGTGCGGGTGCTGACAGCCAATATCGCATTGGAAATGCCCTATGCCATCGGCGATCATCGTGCGGCACTGTTCGCGACCGGGCTGATGTTGATGTTGATCGTCACGCTGTTGTCCTGGTTGGCTGGTCGGCGCGAGGAACTCGCCCATGTTTAAGCAGCCCGCACGTTATAGCGATGTCATGCTGACCCTGCTTGTATGGCTGGCAACCCTGCTGGTGGTCGGTCTGTTCGCTTGGTTAGTGGGCGACCTGATCCTGCACGGTTACAGCAAACTTAATTTGGCATTCCTGCTGGATGTACCTCAGAACGCCGGTCGTGAAGGCGGCATCGCTCCAATACTGGTTTCGACTTTGCTGATCCTGGCGGTGGCGCTGCTGGCCACTCTGCCGCTGGGTTTGGCCACGGCAGTCTATCTGAGCGAATATACCAACGGTGCGCTGGCAAACGGGATACGCATGAGCCTCAACATACTTGCTGGCGTGCCTTCCATCGTCTTCGGCCTGTTCGGCAATGCGTTGTTCTGCATCTGGCTGGGGATGGGCTTCTCGATCTGGTCGGGTGGATTGACGCTGGCCTGCATGATGCTGCCCCTGTTTATCAGCACCACCGAGTCAGGCTTGTCAGCCGTGACTAACGAATGGCGACACGGTGCGGCGGCACTCGGGCTAAGTCACACCGCCGCGTTGTGGCAGGTGTTGCTGCCTGCTGCTTCCCCAGCGATCACGGCGGGCCTGATGCTCAGCATCGGGCGTGCATTGGCAGAAACCGCCGCGCTGATTTTTACCAGCGGCTATGTGGACAGGATGCCGACATCGCTGTCCGATTCCGGCCGTGCTTTGTCGGTCCATATCTACGACCTGTCGATGAACGTCACCGGCGGTGATGCGTCAGCCTATGGTTCCGCGCTGGTACTCATCATCACCTTGATGGTGATTAGCGGCATCGCCGTCGGCTTGACCAATCGTTTCCTCAGTCAAAGGATCACCCTATCATGAAAATAAATTCAAATACTACTTCGCAAAGTGAAACATCAACAGTTCCTTACACCCTGGGCGACATGGAGCAGGGCGCCGCCTGTTGTATACCGGTGCCGCACATAGAAGTGGAAAATCTGAGTGTTGCCTATCAGGGCAAGATCGTACTGGAAGATGTCTCGCTGAACATTAACAAAGGGTGCATCACAGCCTTGATCGGCCCATCCGGCTGCGGCAAGACCAGCCTGCTCTCCAGCCTGAATCGACTCACCGACCTGATACCGGGCAGCCAGATGCAGGGCAAGGTACACATCGACGGTGTTGATGTGCGCGACCCGCAACTGGACGTGATGACATTGCGCCGCAAGGTCGGCATGATCTTTCAGAAACCCAACCCCTTCCCGTTGTCGATAAGACGCAACATCGAAATGCCGTTGCGCGAACACGGTGTCAAACAGCGCGGCGAACTCGAAGCCCGTGTCACAACTGCCTTGCAGGATGTCGGATTGTGGGATGAAGTGCGTGACCGCTTGGATACACCCGCGCTGTCATTGTCAGGTGGGCAACAACAGCGCCTGTGCATTGCACGAGCGCTGGCGTTGGAGCCCGCCATCCTTTTGATGGATGAACCCTGCAGCGCACTAGACCCCATCGCCTCGGTAGTGGTAGAAGAGTTGATACACAGCTTGCGTAATCGCTACACCGTGGTGATTGTCACCCACAACCTTGCGCAGGCACGGCGTGTCGCCAACTACGCGGCGTTCTTCTGGATGACGGGACGCGTCGGAAAATTGATCGAGTTCGGCCGCTGCCAATCATTGTTCGATTCACCCAGCCATGACCTGACTGCTGCCTATGTGACAGGTGTGAGTGGATAGTGCCAACGACTGCTCCCCGGCCTTAACGGACTGAAAGATTTAGTCTTAGGAACTTCCGCTTTCAACCCATTTTGGACACTACTTTTAACCGAAAATTGTCCCTGTCCTGATTACTTCTGATGATCCATGTTATGTTGCGTTACATGGACAAGAGTAGAACTATAGGGAAGCGATCATACTTTCCCTCTGAATATAACTGAAAGTAAAAACACATGAATTGGTTAAAGGAAATTCCGTATTTTGTATTAATTGGCGCATCAGTCCTGATGGCGCTACTTCCATTTAAACCTGAGCCACATTTGCTTGAAAAGATAGTCATGTTGTCACAAGGAAACTTGAGTAAGCCAGTCGATATTTTCGATTTGTTCTGGCATTCGTTCCCTATGATTTTATTGGTGACGAAATACATTCTTGAGCAGAGATCCAAGAAGTCGATAAAGAATAGGGAAGCGTGATCTGTCCCCAAATTACTGGTTTGTTTTTTTATGATACTTTAGGTGAATAATAATGCATGTGTTGCATTCAAATTGCTTCATGCAGTTGAAGTGCCACGACTATTGGCGTTAATTAATAATAAAGCCAACCCCTATTTATATTGCCTATTCAGCTGATAAAGATGCCCAACGACTCTAAAAATGTATTGCAGCGTGGTCTGGAAAACATTCACGATCCTTTTTCCAATTTCATTCGCGCACAGAAAACATCCAGCCTGTTTCTTCTGTTATCTACACTCATAGCCTTATGGTGGGCAAACTCCGTTTATTCTTCTACCTACTTGAATTTGGTTCACACACCGATTGGGATATTTTTGGGTGATTTTGAGCTGAGAGCTTCACTTAAACACATTATTAATGATGGCTTAATGGTGATATTTTTCTTCTTGCTTGGCCTTGAAATCAAGCGTGAAGTGCTCGCAGGAGATCTCGCCCGACGAGAGAATCGACGCATGCTGATCTTTTGTGCCATAGGTGGAATGGTTTGTCCGGCTGTGATTTATTCCTTGTTCAATTGGTCACTGGATTCACAGATTGGTTGGGGCATCCCAATGGCAACAGATACTGCATTTGCGCTGGGTGTGCTTACCTTCGTGAGAAAAAAATACCTGCTAGTCTTGTAGCTTTCATTGTTGGCCTCGCTATAGTCGACGATGTCGGAGCGATACTCGTCATAGCATTTTTTTACACTCAGGAAATATCTGTAATGTATCTGTCAAGCGCATTTGCATTGATTGTTTTTTTGGCAGCAGCTAACTACGCAGGTGTACGACAGCCGCTATTCTATATTATCGTCGGTGTTGCAACCTGGTGGATGATGCTCCAGTCTGGAGTTCATCCCACTGTTGCCGGTGTCGCAATTGCCTTGACCGTGCCAGCACGGCCTAAGTTAGCATCAGAAAAATCGTTTGATATGGCGAAATCAATAATCAGCTCTATGCAGAACAAAACACAAGAGGTGGATGTTCTTGGTAACAGGCAGGATCATGAGCAGATACTAGAAGTGCGGGATTTTGCCGAACGTGCCAGCACACCCCTGCGTCGGTGGGAAGATGCACTGGACTTGCCGGTAGCATTATTTATCTTGCCGCTGTTTGCGCTGACCAATGCTGGCGTGGTATTTGGCATAAGGACATTTATCGATAGCCTCCAACATCCAACTGGATTAGGAATTATTGCTGGACTTGTACTCGGAAAATTTATCGGTATTTCTGGCGCATGCTGGCTGGGACTGCGCTACAAAATAGGTTGCTTACCTGATGGTGTTAATCTTCAACACGTTGTTGGTGCTTCACTCATAGCAGGGATTGGCTTCACCATGTCCACATTTATCGCCACACTGGGGTTTGATACGCAACCCGATCAACTCCATAACGCAAAAACATCGATATTAGTCGCCTCGGTTATTTCTGCATTTCTTGGCGTGTTATATATTCGGATGATTGCTTCAAAAAAAAATAACAAATCACTCAAGTAGACGCCATAATTCGTCGCGAATTAGTTCAATCGTTCGACACTCTTCATGACACGCGGCACTCGTTTAGGGTTGTGATGCAGAACAGATTCGCTCAGTCTTTCTTTTCGTGATGTCCGCCAAATTCAAAGCGCAAAGCCGACAGCAATTTGTTGCCATAGTCTTCCTCGCCACGCGAGGTAAAGCGACTATACAAAGCCGTGGTCAGTACCGGCGTAGGTGTGCCCGATTCGATCGCAGCGATGCTAGTCCAGCGTCCTTCGCCGGAATCCGATACGCGTCCGCTGAAGTTGCCCAGATTGACATCCGCGCGTAGTGCATGGGCGGTCAAGTCCAGCATCCAAGAGCCCACTACGCTACCGCGCCGCCATAACTCGGCCACATCAGACACATTGATGTCATAGCGGAATGCCTCTGGTTCACGCAAAGGAGTGGTCTCGGCATCAGCCTGTCTTGCTACATCACCGACATTGGCGTGACGCAGCAGATTGAAACCTTCAGCGTAGGCCGCCATCAGGCTGTACTCAATGCCGTTGTGCACCATCTTGACGAAGTGACCCGCGCCGACTGCACCGCAATGCAAATAACCTTGTTCTGCCTTGCTCGGTTCACCGGTATAGCCTTCGGTACGCGGTGCATTGTCGACACCGGGTGCCAGCGTTGCGAAGATCGGTTCTAACCGAGTAACCGCCTGTGGATCGCCGCCTATCATCAGACAATAACCGCGCTCTAAGCCCCACACGCCACCGCTGACACCAACATCTATGTAATGGATGCCGTGCGGGGAAAGTTGTTTGGCACGCAAGATGTCATCTTTGTAGTAGGAATTACCACCATCAATGAGGATGTCGCCCTTGTCCAGTAACGGGGTCAATTCGGCAATGCTGGTATCCACCACCGCAGCTGGCAACATCAGCCAAATGACACGCGGCACGCTGAGTTTATTCAAGAAGACCTGTACGCTGCTCGCAGGGGTTGCGCCTTCTTTTGCCAATGTCGCCACGGCTTCGCTGCTGCGGTCAAATACGACGCACTGATGCCCCTCGCGTTGCAAACGGCGCACCATGTTTGCGCCCATTCTTCCCAATCCAATCATGCCGATTTGCATTTTATTCTCCTCATTAATATTTTAAATTTATTCGATGGCTACAGCGGCGCGATCTATATGCCATTCTGCTCCCAATACTTGTGCGGCAGGCAACTGCGCGCCGGCTGCTATCTGCTGCAGGGCATCACGCTTGCCTGCGCCTGCCACTAAAAATATTTTATGCCGCGCCCTATTCAACGTACTCATGCCAAGCGAGACGCGTTCGGGTGGACTCTTGGGCGCATTGAACACGGGTACGGCCATCTCATCGCGCGCCGTTGCCGGATTGCCCGGAAACAGGCTCGCAGTATGTCCATCCTCGCCCATCCCGAGCAACACGCCATCCAACGGCACAACCTGTTTCAACAAGGCGGCATAATCTGCTGCCGCCGCGTCTGCGCCAAGTTCAGCGGCAATACGGTGAATATTGCCCGCTGGAATATTGATGTGATCAAACAATGCCATGGTGGCCATGCTGTCGTTACGTTGCGTATTGCCTACCGGCAAACAGCGTTCATCGCCAAAATAGAATTCTATGCGCGACCAATCCAACGGCAACTCACTCAACAGCTCGTAACAACGACGAGGTGTTTCACCACCTGCCAGTGCTAGACGAAACACACCGCGTGCGGAAATAGCTTGCTTTGCTAAACTTGCAATACGTTGTGCGACGGCTTGTGCCATTGCTTGCACATCTGCATGTATGAATTCAGTGGTGTGTTGATTAGACGGAATCATATTTATTAATATGCCTGCAAGTTGGATCCGTCGAGATCCAATGAATGCCGCCAGAATTGATCTTCACGGTCGAACAAGCGATAGGTGCCGCGCGGCCCCCAGCTGCCCGCCGGATAAGTGTTAATGAAGTCGCGTTCCATAGACCAAACCTTTAGGACAGGATCGACCACTCGCCACGCTGCCTCTACTTCGTCAATACGCAAGAACAGCGAATGATCGCCCTCCATCACATCTAGTAGCAACCCTTCGTAAGCATCGAAATCCTCTTCATCGCCTTTGCGATAAGTCGCGTCTAAGCCGATGGCACGTGTATGCAGATCGAGTCCAGGTACTTTGACCTGCATTTCCATCTTTAAACAGGAATCGGGCTGAATGCCGAGTAATATCCAATTGGGCTGGGCCGGCCCCTGCCGTGCGTGACGCAATAAGTCTTGCGGTGGTTTTTTGAAGCGGATGCATATCGCTGAACTATTTTCAGCCATGCGCTTGCCGGTGCGGAGATAAAACGGCACGCCTGCCCAGCGCCAGTTGTCGATGAACAACTTCATCGCCGCATAGGTTTCGGTAACGCTGTCTTTCGTCACACCTTTCTCTACCAGATAGCTGTGACAAGTTTTGCCATCAATCTGACCGCTGGCGTATTGTCCTCGGAAGGCATGTGCATGCACCGCGTTCTGCGGAATCGGGCGGATAGCTTTTAACACTTTTACTTTTTCGTCGCGCAAGTGCTCTGCCTCCATCGACACTGGTGGCTCCATCGCCACCAAGGCCAACAGTTGCAACAAGTGGCTTTGGATCATGTCTCGCAGGGCTCCTGCACCCTCGTAGTAATCGGCACGATTCTCGATGCCGACGGTCTCGGAATGTGTGATCTGGACATGATCGATGTAGTGATGATTCCACAACGGTTCCAGCAGCAAATTTGCAAAACGGAATACCATCACGTTCTGTACCGTACCCTTACCGAGGTAATGATCGATGCGGAATATCTGTGTCTCGTTCAAGTGTTTAAACAAACTGCTTTGTAATGTCTGTGCGCTGAGCAGGTCGTAGCCGAAGGGTTTTTCGATTACCACGCGCCGCCAACCATTCTTTTGTTTCAGCAGGCCGACGCTGCCGAGTTTATCAACGATAATGGGATGGTCTGCCGGACGCACAGCCATGTAATACACCATGTTTGGTGGAAAATCATTGCCTTCTAACATTTGTTGCAAGCGGCCATAGGCAGCATCGTCTCCTGGCGGGAGCGCAAAATAATGTAATCGTGTACAGAACCGTTGGAGCGCTGACTCATCTATTTTCTGCGGATACAGATCGCGCAGTATTTTGCTGACCACACCAACCCATTCTTCCCGTTCATGCAGCACGATGTCACAGCCCAAGATCAATAGCTGAACGGGCAAGCGCTTAGCCAGCTCTAAACGGAAAAGGGCTGGAATCAGTTTGCGGCGGCTCAAATTACCACCGACTCCAAAAATAGTCAGCGTGCAGGAATCGATGATTTTCATGGTTGTATTTATTTTCTTGGCAATTTCAGATTGAATGAAGCGCCGCATTCACAAAACAGTGATGCGTCAGCAAGGAATTTAGATATTGACAAGTTAACTCCTAAACCAAGGAAAACTCAACCAAATAATTTATCTAAACTGACATAGCCTTTTCCCAAGATGCAAAAGTCCGTAAACATAATAGTCTGTAATGTGTTGAAGAAATTAGATGACGGCCCAGAATGAAAAAGTTGTTAACAGACCTAATAGAAAGCATACCTGATGCCCTCTTTCCTGCACATAGCAGAAGTGATTCGACATAAATCATAAGTTTGTCAATGGCCGAGAAGTGAGACCGTGTCATAATATTTAAATTAAGAATATTCTATGGGCGGAAGCTGCTCATCAGTTATTGAATTAAGTGCTAGCAGGGTTTTGCTGCGTTATATGTACAAGGGGGTGAAAGTGCAAACAAACAACACGACTAGTGCATCAATTCTGGTTAAACTCAGGTTTGCTAGGGTGTATTTGTATTTTTAACTGGGCACTAAGTGTTATCGTAATTACTTAGTACTCAAAACTTGAGGAGAAATATTATGAATTTATGCTTAATGCGCATGATCAGCCGCTTGCTGATTGCCGGTATGTTGGCGCTTGGCTTACCTATGCAGTCGACATATGCGGGGATGATAGGCACTGACAAGGTCACCGCATCCACTCAATCCCAATCGGAGCGCGAGCGTATCCGTACTTTCCTTGATCGCGAAGACGTGCGCAAGGAATTGCGCGCTCAGGGTATTGACCCCAACACCGCCAAAGCACGTGTGGCTGTACTGACGGACCAAGAGGTACATAAGGTAGCGGGTAATCTAGACAATATGCCTGCCGGCGGTGAAGTCTTGGGAATTCTATTCACAATTTTCATTGTCCTGCTGGTGACTGATATTCTGGGCTTTACCAAAGTATTTCCGTTCACGCGCTCGGCCAGATAATTCCAAACATGCTGTTTCAATATTGCGCCCGTTTATTCACGGGCGCTTCTATTCTAATCTGGCTGGGTGGCTGTGCTACTCCGCAGACGCAAGCCCTGCTCATGACTAACTCGAGGCAACTGTCACAGTTGGTGGAGCTCAGCGAGGTGCCGTTCTATCCCCAGGAGGTACACCAGTGCGGACCGGCGTCGCTCGCCATGGTACTGAACGCTGGCGGCGTCAAGGTGTCGCCGCAAGACTTGATTCCTCAGGTTTATATTCCTGGACGCGAAGGCAGCTTGCAGATAGAAATGCTGTCCGCAACAAGGCGCAATGGCCTGCTTGCCTATGAATTGAAACCGCAGTTGGAAGACTTGCTGGTCGAAGTGGCCGCTGGCTCGCCGGTGCTCGTGTTGCAAAACCTTGCGCTGAGCTGGTATCCGGTATGGCATTACGCAGTGGTAGTGGGATACGATCTGCAGCGAGGGGAAATCATCTTGCGCTCTGGGCTTGATCGGCGGCAGGTGCTGCCTTTAAAGACCTTTGAGTATACTTGGCAACGTGCTGGATACTGGGCCATGTTGGCCTTGCCGCCTGGCAGGGTGCCTCGCACGGCGACTGAAGCTGACTACGTTTCTGCGGCCATGGCGCTGGAAAGAACGGGGCAGCCGAAAAGTGCAGAAACCGCCTATGAGTCAGCACTCAATCTCTGGCCCGGCAATCTCACCGCTCGCATCGGGATGGGTAATGCTGCCTATGCACAGGGTAATATAACCCGCGCTGAAAAAGCATACAGGCAGGCGACGCTAGACCACCCTGATTCCCCTATAGCCTTCAACAACCTCGCACAAACACTGGCTGACCAAGATCATTATGCAGAAGCGCTGGTCACGGCAAATCGGGCTGTCAGTTTGGGCGGGGCAGAGCAGCCTGCTGCCAATGACACTCTGGAGCAGATTAAAGCAAATATGCGGCAGTGAAATACAAGCAAGTTTGCGCTAAAAACAGGAGGTTCTAAATTTCAGGGTTGATTCATGGTTTCTATCGATCAGGTCACATCCTTGCCGATCCTGCGGTAACCGGTAAAGATGCCCGAGGAGTTGAACATCGGCTCCCCGCTCACAATCAAATATTGCATCGAGCCATCTTGATTGGTCTGGCTGTATACGAAATCTAGAAACGGTTTTCTCGCGGCCAGGTTTGCCTCCAGTATTTTCTGCTTGGACTCGACAAGCCTGACCCATGGTCATCCCATGTGTTGCCCACCGCGACGTCTAACCGAATGCCAAGCATTTCATGCGCCGGGCCGAAGATATTGGTGAAATGGCCGCCTTCGTCCTGTCCCCAATATCAGTCGTGCGACAACTTGTTGAGGCGGTGGGGGACTTCCTGAAAAAACACCCCCCAGACTGTGGTGGGTGCAAGCAGAGCAAAATTTGTTGACCAGAGGAGAGAATTGTCTGTTACATCCGTGCCCCGCAGGGATTTTTATTGGCGCAGGGGTTCGTGTGTTTCGCAGCACCCGGATTCATACCTGATGAACCATTGCGAGGTGCACAGGGATTTGCGCGACAAGATTCGGTAATCGTCATTCCGCCAAATGACAGCGTCAGAGCGCCGGAAGCAATTTACGCATTAATTAATTTGATGTGTTTCATGGCGCTCACCTTGATAGATTTGTGAGTAGTGATGCTGTAATCAGGCCACACTTTATTCAAGTGACGTAGGTTGGTCGTCTTGGGACGCCAAAACCTACGTTTGTCGGCGTAACTTTCTTTTGAATGGAATTGATTGCTGATGCAACTAGTCACAGAAGTTGTTGTGGATATGGTCGGGAGCCTTGATTGTCCTTTAATGGGAGGGTGTAGGCGTTCACACAAATAAAGTGCCTAGTGAAGAAATGTAAAGCACAAGAGCACGCAGCAATTCACACTTTGGGCTGTGTACGAATGGTTTGATTGGTTTAGGCAGACGTCGCTACAGGCATTAACGCAGCATCAAACTAATATGAAACCGATACCTGTTTCTTGTACGAAGTAAACTGCTTCATGATGAAGGAGTGTGAGGTGCAGATTTCAACAACAATCCTTACTTTTTCCGTGTTCCTGAATTGGCGGGCAGGGTACCGAGCCATATGAGCAAAACACACAACAGTCTCCTGCCTTGGGTTTCAACAACTCGTGACAATGGCCGCATTCATAGAACCACTGGCAGGAATCGGTAGGCATGGTTTCCAGTTTACTGCTGCCGCAGTGTGGGCAGGTGAGCAGTGATTCAAGTATGAGGGTGAAATCCGACATGATTTATTTTAATCGGGATTTGATAATGACTCCAACTTTATGCAGCGTGTCTTTACCTATATATTAATTTGACTGGTTATATCCAACTTTCGGTCTTCAAACACATCTTCACAGGGGTGGACTTCCGCCCATGTTCGAATGGTTGCATCCCGTTTTTTTTAGTCGAATTGACGGATGCAAGTATTTGTCGCCAGAGAATCTAAAAGCTTACATTCCAAAAAATTGTTAGTCGGCATTGAATAAGTGACGTCCTTAATGTTATGTAGTGACAATACTCCCGCTATAATTCGGCTGAACATATCAATTAGGTCATCGATCAACTTACTGGGTTATCCATTTACATGAGCCGCAAAGTCATCGTACGCAATACTGGCATTGCTGATATCGGGCCGTTGATTGCGCTGCAAAAGCGTATCTATCCTTCAATCCCGCCCTGGCGGGAAGAGTTGTTGCAGCAACAACTCGAGATATTTCCACAGGGTCAGTTTGTTGCTGAAATAGATGGTGAGATTGTCGGTGCTGCTAGTTCGCTGGTGGTGTCATGGGATGAGTGGCAGGCAAAACATACATGGAAAGAAGTTACCGACCGAGGTAGTTTTGATACGCATAACCCGCAGGGACGTACGCTATACGCGGCTGAAGTCTTCGTGCATCCGAATCGGCGTGGCTCAGGGATAGGCCATGCGCTGTACCGTGAGCGCAGAATATTGTGTAGAAGGCTAAACCTGAAACGAATTATCGCCTGTGGTCGCTTGCCTGGTTATCATCTTTATGCAGATGAGATGTCTGCGCAGCTTTATGCGCAGAAGGTTGTATGGGGAGACATTCGAGATCCGGTACTCAGTTTTCAATTGAAGGAGGGATACGATTTTTGCGGTACAGTCAGTGGTTACATACCCGAAGATATTGAGAGCCAAGGCTATGCAGCACTGATCGTCTGGCTCAATCCTAGTTACAATGCAAAAAAACCCAGTCTAATCACTGAAGGAGAAACCCTTTGAAAGTTCGTATTGCAGCTGTGCAGTATTTGCTTCGTTCAATTAATGACTGGGACGGTTTTGAGAATCAGGTGCGATTCATCCTCAAGGCCGCCGCCGAATACAAGCCTAACTTCGTTATGTTGCCAGAGATATTCACCAGCCAGTTACTATCTTTTCTGGATAACGACAACAATATCAGGGCAGCAGTAAGGCGAATGGACGATTACACGCCTCGTTATAAAGACCTGATGGCGGAGTTGGCCAAAAAATACAACTTTTATCTGATAGCAGGTAGCCACCCAAATCTGCGTGATGGCTTGCTCTACAACACGTCCTTCATGTTTTCACCGCATGGGGACATGTTCATGCAGGATAAAATACACCGTACCCGTTGGGAGAAAGAAAAGTGGGATACATCTGCAGGTAACAAATTGCATCTTTTCCAAACCGACTTTGGTGCAATAAGCATATTGCTCTGTTACGACATTGAGTTTCCAGAACTGGCACGGCAAGTTTGCGAGGCGGGTGCTGACATTCTATTTGTACCGTCTTCTACCGATGATCGTCAGGGATTCTGGCGTGTGCGTTATTGCGCGCAAGCACGTGCCATCGAAAATCAGGTATATGTTGCAATGACCAGCACGGTGGGAAATCTCGCGGTGGAAGGGCTGGGTATGCATTACGGCCAGGCGAGCATCCTTACGCCGTCCGATTTTCCGTTCGCTCGCGATGGTATTGCGGCAGAAGGCGTAATCAATATGGAGCAGGTTGTTGTTGCCGATGTTGACCTCGATGCGCTCACACAAAATCGGCTTAATGGCACTACCATTCCGCTATACGATAAAATGAGAGAAGTTTACCAATCGCCGGTAGAGATTGTTTCTGCGCAAGGTGGCCCTGCCAAGAGCTGACAAAGATAACGTTATCAATTGCTCATGGCACCAACGGCTACTGCTGCGTTCACGTAAAAGTTACGGCTGATTACCTAATCAGCCTTTACGCATGAAAGAATAATTGAAATTGAAGTGGTATATTACGCCAGACAATTAAAAAAATACTTCGTAATCCAATGCCGGGTTAAGTAAAGAACAAAAGATGAATATCTTGCTGATTGAAAAAGAGTCTGAAGCACGTTCCCTCCTTACGACATTCCTCGAGGTTCGCGGCCATCATGTTACAGAATATGAAGATGCTGAAAGTGGTTGGGCATCTTGCCAAGAACAGAACTACCCCTTGATCATCGTAGATTGTTCGATGCCAGGTAGTGAGGGTGTTGAACTGTGTCAGAAAATCCGAAAGGCGCCAGGCCTTCAGCAAAGCTTGATTTTTGTACTTACCGCCCGTGCTAAATTGGGAAATCTTGGTCAGGTGCTAGCTGCTGGCGCTGATGATTATCTGGAAATTCCCATTGATCTGCCTGAATTAAGTGTAAGACTATCAATTGCAGAACAGCGTATATCGACAAGGAAAAGTGCGGTTCAGGAGCAGCAATTCACTCAATCGGTATATCAGGCTATTGGGAAAGCAGTTGTAATTGCTGATAGTAACAACAATATCATTGCCGTGAATAAGGCGTTCTCGAAGTTGTCTGGATACACATCTGATGAAGTTATTGGGAAAAAATCGAATTTCATATGTTCTGATCGATATGACGAAACATTTAATCAGATGATATGGCACAAACTCAACAATACCGGCATTTGGGAAGGAGAAATCTGGAATCAGCGTAAAAACGGTGAAGAATACGCGGTATGGCAGCTGATTCACACGATCTATGATGACAAAGGCAATGTGCTAAAGCGAGTTGCGGTACTTTCAGATGTCACGGATCAGAAGCGTACCGAAGAAAAAGTCAGGCGGCAGGCTGACTATGACCTCCTTACAGGATTACCTAATCGACGACTTTTTGAAGACCGACTCGGGCTGGAAATTAAAAAATCAAAACGTGCCAATTTGGCATTCGCATTGCTCTTTATTGATCTTGACCACTTTAAAGAAGTGAATGATACGTTTGGGCATGCAGTAGGCGATCGATTGTTACAGCAAGCAGCATTTCGTATCAGCGCTTGTGTGCGTGCTTCAGATACGGTTGCTCGTCTGGGTGGCGATGAGTTTACAGTTATTCTTTCAGAGATCCCGGATATCCAACATGCTGACGGTATTACCCAGAAGATCGTTGATAGCCTGGCGGAGTCATATTATTTTGCCAATAAAATTATCAGCGGTTCATCTAGTGTTGGCATCACCCTGTACCCGAATGATGCCGAAAGTGTTAGTACCTTGTTAAGTAATGCAGACCAGGCAATGTATGTTGCCAAAGGTAAGGGGCGCAACCAATTTAGTCATTTTATTGCTACGCTGAATCAAGATGAGCAAAAACGCATGCTTCTCATTAATGATCTGCGTCGTGCCCTGGCAAATAAACAACTCAAAATATTTTTCCAGCCGATTGTTAGACTATCTGATGGCCGAATTCATAAAGCTGAAGCATTGTTAAGATGGGAGCATCCCTTGTATGGGATGGTCAGCCCGGTGGAGTTCATCTCATTAGCGGAGGATGCAGGTTTAATTAACTTGATGGGCGATTGGGTATTTAAAGAGTCCGCAGACTATGCGAAGCGTTGGAGTGAGAAATTTTCAGCAGACTTTCAGGTGAGTGTGAATATATCTCCGGTCCAGTTTAATGCAGGACACAAAGATTACACCGCAGAGTGGCCGGGTTATTTGGAGGAAATAGGACTGTCGGGAAAAAATATGGCGGTCGAGGTTTCAGAAGGGTTCATGTTGAATGCTGAATCTAACGTAATGAATAAGCTGCGAGCATTTCATGATGCAGGCATTCAAGTCTCCATAGATGATTTTGGCACAGATTATTCGTCTCTTAGCAAACATAAAAAATCCAATGCCGAATATCTAAAAATCAATCAGTCATGCACACTTGATTTTGCAAATGATCCTAATGATTTGGCGTTATCCAAGGTAATAGTAATAGCGCACAAGCTTGGAATTAAAGTGATAGCAGAAGGGGTGGAAACAAATAGGCAGCGTGATCTGCTGGTTTCAGCAGGATGTGATTACATCCAAGGCAATCTTTTTTCCAGCGCAGTGCAGCCGGAAGAGTTTGAGACATTATTGCAACGTGTAGCTGACGAGCAAGTTCATGCTAACAGTAGTGTCGAGGGTGAGGCATCCGCTCAAGTCCTGCTTAAGGAGCAGGATGCCGCGGACTTTCTTCAACCGCATATGAATGGAAAATCTGTCAAGTTCTGGCTTATCAATGATCGTCAGCATGACCCCATCATTCCGTTTATTCTTGTGCAGGGAGAGCCTTGCTATCTTAAGTCAGATCTGGAAGTTTTTCTTAAACATACACTGAACAAATCATCGCGATTGTCTCAGACGAACAATCAATACAATACAGATCGCCGGAATCTGCATGAACGCAGGAATAAAGGTGAAAATAAACCAAGAATTGGCAATTCTCTTCTACGCGGTTACAAGCGCCGAAGGCGCGATGATTTGGGTTTTCACATGCATGCCGATGCCGAGCGTAGCGAAAAAACTATTAAGCTGGATCGTCGCGCCTACACCAAGCAAACTTTGCATTGATCACTGGTGAGCCATGATGCGCTATGAGGATAAAATCTTCCTTGTAATGCGCCTTTTCGGTTAAATATTTTTCGCCTCCGAAAATCAAAGTCCCGCCAACCACATTCTTAATTTAAACCCGATGTTCGTGGTGTAACCCACCTCGATAAAACTTATCTTTCCTGAGGGTGAAATGATGAAGCTTGCCGGTACAGCATGCACTCCCCATGCACGTGAAATCGTGCTCTTCTGGTCATTTATCACCATGAAATCGACGCCTTGCTCCTGAATGTATCGTGAAACTTCATCCGGCTTTCCGCTCTGTATAGCGACAGTGACGACACTGGCATCATCATGGGCTATGGCGTTGATCGTATCCTGCTCTAGGCGACAGATCGAGCACCAGGTTGCCCAAAAATGGACAAGTACCGGTTTGTCTGTTTGAGTTGCTAGGGTATATGGATGCCCCTCAAGAGTGACACCCTTCAAACCAGGTGCTACACCGGTTGCCATATCTCGTTGCTGCCAGAAACGTATCCCTGCAACGAGTATTACGAAAAGCAAAACATTGATCGCGTAGCCTCGCCATTTGGCGGCGCAAGATTTGTTGATTGCTGGCATTAAGTATCGTCTTTTTGGGGCTGAAAGCTGCAATCTATCATTTCAGCTGTTTTCTTTGCTCGTCAATATTGGTGCATATATTTTGATAAATATAAGGAAAGCCACTATCCAGAATATCTGGGATAAGCCAATCAAAATCTCATAAGACAGCAGGCTGAAGTGCGGCAGAACTACGCGAACAAAGGCACTTAGAAGTATTGCCAGCAATGCATATGCAACAGCGCGTGGTGGCTTATAAACATTGTTGCCCGTATGCCCAAGCGATACACGAGCCATCATGCCCATGGTTATGATGGCAATGCCTCCAACAGTAAACGCATGAGTCGCTAAAAAGGCAGATTCGACAACAAAGTGCGGAGCAGCAAAATAGGGTAGTGCAATTAAAAGGAACCCTAGGGTAATCATCCAGAATGCCAGGTAAATGCTCCATAGCAGGCTCTGTTTCCAGATGATGGAATGGTGCCAACCGACAAGCCTAATGGCATTCACGACAAACAAAAACAAGGCAAGATATGCTGACAAGTCCTGTTGGCCAAAAAATACCTGATTGATGGAAAATATTAGGAAAAGTATTAGGTTGGCAAGATCAATCCATTTGGCATTGAAGACCTTGACTTCAACACCTGCAGCGCGTTCAATAAAAAATGGGATGACCCGCCGCCCCATGGTCAGTATCAGTGCGATAACGATGTATAGGCCGCCATATATTCCCCACACAACGCCATGTTCCATCAAGCCAGCTGCACCAAGATAAAACATGATATTGCATGTAGTTATCAGCAAAACTTTGCCTATGATAGCAAGTTGTTTCCACTGTCTGGCCTGCACTATGCGCAGAGTGAGCAGAAAGGATAGGCAAAGTGAAAAAGCGATATCAAATAAGCCGGCAAACTGAATGTAGGTGGTGCCAAAAAATAAAAATATGCGAGCGACCGCCCACATCAGGAAGAGCGCGAGTAAAACTTTTCCGTGTGCTGTAGGTAATCTTGTCCAGGTGCGAACGGAAGTGAGCAAGAAGCCCGTAATAACCGCAAAAACATAACCATAAAACATTTCATGGGCATGCCACTCGAAGGCGGAGATTGATTCCATTGCAATGGGTAGCTTAAACAAGAAAATTGCTGACCAAAGTGCCATGGAAAGCACGGCGAATATGCTCGCGCCTAGGAAAAATGGGCGGAATCCCATCTGTAATAAAGGCAATATGCCCGATTTGTCGTTCATAAGCTGTTCTCCAATGAGGGAGGAGTTTTAAGCATGGATGCCCAATGTGCTCAATACTGGCGGCATTTAGCTGCCTACTGCCCCCGGGTTTTGATTGTACTGTCGTTTAAATGCATTGCTGAAAGAAGATTCAGAGGGATATCACACCTGATTGAAAATTGCGTAAGCGGAAACGGACTACTTTTCAATATCCAATTCGTTATATAGCACACTGGGGAAATAGCAATAATATTTTTGTGGCCTCTAAATAAGCCGCATCCACTTTTCTCCCCAGCGGTGCATGCCTAAACCCAACAAAATAAATGCTGTTCCAAACCATACCTGAGGCAACACAGCCTCGTTGTTCAATCCGTGCCCAAGCAGCAGTGCGAGCACTGGAGTGATCAGGGTGATTAAAGCGATGCGCGATGTATCCATGTGCTTGATCATGTAGTAATACATCATGAAACCAAGCACCGAGCCAACCGTGCCCAGATAAAAAATTGCTGCCGATGCACGTATGGGTAGCATATCGGGCCAGTTTCCATCAGTTACCCACCAAGCTAGGAAAAATAGCGGCAGACTGACAGTCAGTGAACCAAATGTTGTGGACATGGGATGGCTATCATCCCCAACTTTTTTTATCCATACCAAGCCTAACGATTGAGCAAGTACCGCTGCAAGCAGTGTGATAAAGCCCACTGTTGCGGCGTCGCCCAATTGTAAATTTCCTCTGAACACCAGTATCAACCCTGTAAACCCAAGTAGCATTCCGGTCACTTTGTATGGTGTAAAAGATTCTTCTT
>Ga0316187_10001600_pt1 | contig 19696 bp, 12 predicted proteins | sample CroRivburrow1_MG_FD_204927 | JGI IMG/M metagenome (GOLD analysis project Ga0316187, IMG submission 204927) | Coastal sediment microbial communities from Maine, United States - Cross River worm burrow 1 | ecosystem: Environmental > Aquatic > Marine > Coastal > Sediment | place: USA: Maine...
GAAACCGGCGCGCTGCAGCCAGCGCTCGCCGGCCGCCGGCGAGGGGATCATCCACACATTGCGCATGCGCGCGTAGCGCCCCGCCGGCAGCAGTACGCGCTCGGCGTCGCCGTCCACTACCAGCGTCTCCAGCACCAATTCACCGCCCGGACGCAGTGCGCTGCGCAGCGTCAGCAGGTGGTCGATGGGCGAGCGGCGGTGGTGGAGCACACCCATGGAAAACACCGTGTCGAAGGCCCGCAGATCGTCGGCCACGCTATTGGCTACACCATCGACCAGAGCTTCGACGCCCAGCGGCAGGAGGTGTACCGGCGTCGCCGCGGCGCCGCCGGCGAAGTGGCGCAGGGCGAGGAACTGGGCGTAGAACAGCAGCGTTGGGTCCAGCCCCAGGGCCAGTGCGGCGCCGGCGCCGGCCATGCGCCACAGGTGGTAGCCGTTGCCACAGCCGACATCCAGCACGCGACGCCCGGCCAGCGGTGCGATGTGCGGCGCCAGCCGCCGCCACTTCCAGTCCGAGCGCCACTCGCAGTCGATGTGGATACCGTGGATATCGAACGGCCCCTTGCGCCAGGGGTGCAGCTGGCGCAGCGCGGCCTCGATGAGTGCCCGCGCGGTGTCGTCGAGGGCGTCCGCGCTGCCGAGTTGCGGCGCGTCCGCATCCAGCCGCCGCGCGCCGCGATTGGCCGTGGTGTCGTGCTGCGCCAGCTCGCCCAGCGCCGCGCGCCAGCGCGGCCAGTCGCCGTGGGTGGCCAGCGCCGCATCGACCTGCGCCGGCAATCCGGCCAGCCAGTCGCGCACCGCCTCGCCGGGCAGGGCGGCGCGCAGTCCCGGCCAGTCCACCGCCAGCGGATCGGGTGCCGCGCCGCCGGCTCGCGCGCTCACCGCGATTCCCCGGCGATCGCCAGCCAGGCGGCGAAATTCAGGCAGCGCTGCCAGCAGTGGACGCGCTCGAAGCCGGCGCGGCGCAGGCGATCCCGGTGGGCAGCGGCGCTCTCCGGGATCATCACCCGCTCCAGCGCGCTGCGCTTTTGCGCGATCTCCAGCGCCGAGTAGCCGTTGGCGCGTTTGAAGTCGGCGTGCAGCGCGTCGAACAGAGCCTGCTCGCGCGGGTCGTCGAAGGCCAGCTTCTCCGCCAGCAGCAGTGCGCCGCCGGGCAGCAGCGCGCTGCGGATGCGCGCCAGCAACGCGTCGCGATCCGCCGGCGGCAGAAATTGCAGGGTGAAGTTGAGCACCACCACCGAGGCCCGCGGTAGTGCCAGGTCGCGCAGGTCGGCGAGCTGGAAATCGATGGCTGGCGCAGCGGCCGACGGCGATGGCTGCGCGGCGAGCGCGGCGGCGGCGCGTTCGAGCATCGCCGCCGAGTTGTCCACAGCGACGATGCGGCAGCCCGCCGCGCGCACCCGCGCGCGCATCGACAGGCTGGCTGCGCCCAGCGAGCAGCCGAGGTCGTAGATCCGCGAATCGGTTTGCGCGTAGCGCGCGGCGATCGGCCCGAGGTTGGCGATCAGATCGGCGTAGCCGGGCACCGAACGACGAATCATGTCCGGGAAGACCGCGGCGACGCGCTCATCGAAGGCGAAGTCGGCCAGATCCGGCTGGCATTCGGTGAACAGTCGGTCGCGGCTGGCGCGGTCGCGCGGGGGGGAGTCCTGGCTCATCGGGGGATGTTGCTGAGGCTGCTTGCCGAGGCTGGCGCGGAAGTGCTGTCGCCGGGCCGGGCATTCTAGGCGAAGGGGGTGGTGCCGGGCGAGTCGCGCAGCCTTCGTCGAGGGGTGCTGCCCGGGTGGCGCTCTCGGCGGGGCGGACGGTGGGCTCTGTGCGCGGAGTCGGTGGGCGACCGGGGAAGCTGCGGGAGCGGGGTGGGAAAGGTGTCGTCCCTGACGGTGTCTCCTTGGTTTTGAAGTTTACGCACTCGCGCCGGGAGAGTTGCGACATGGCGCACAAATACTGGTGCTAGTTCCTTTCACATCAGTAACTTATATTGACATCATCGCCAAAAAACCGACGCTTTATGAGAGCGAAATAGCGGGTCGGGCATCGGCCCTGTGCAAGCTATTCGACGCGCTCGATACGCACCTCGACCAGGCCGTCGAGCTGCATGCCCAGTTCCCTCGCCGCCGCGCCGGAGACGTCGATGATGCGGTTCGGCGCGTAGGGGCCGCGGTCATTGACGCGCACCACCACGCTGCGCCCATCGTCGACGCGCACCACGCGGACGCGGGTGTCGAAGGGCAGGATGCGATGGGCGGCGGTCAGTGCGCTGTCGTCGTAGCGCTCGCCACTGGCGGTGATGTTGCCGTTGAGGCTCGGGTGGTAGTAGCTGGCGATGCCCTGGGTCGGCGGTTTGGCATCCGCAGAATCGCTGCTGGCAGGGGTGGCGGCCGGTTTGTTGATGAGCAGTTCGTGGGCGTCCCCCTGCGGATCGTTGCTGGCGACCAGCAGGCCGTCGGTATCGCGCAGTGCGCCTTCGCCGGCCGCGCTGCAGCGGCAGCTGGCGCCGGGGCAGAGGTGGCTGGCGGCGAACCACGCCTTGTTGCCGACGCCGAGTGGCTCGTCGGTACGCGGCTTGACCAGGTGCTGGGTGATCGCCGCCGGTCGCCCGGGGCGGCGGCCGTGAAACAGGCGGTAGCCGATCAGGCTGCCATCGACCTGGTGTTGCAGGTCGACGACTATGCCCATGTGGCTGGCCCGGTCTTCCTGGCTGTTCTTGTAGAACAGCACCGCACCGGGGCGCAGCAGCTCGGTGCTGGCCAGCGGTTCGCGCACCGTCTGAAGTGCGCCCTGATCGCGATACCAATCGTGGATGCTCGCCGAGCTGCGAGCTTCGTCGAAGCGGGGGCTGAGCAGCCCGGGGCAGCGTTGCTGCAGCTGTTGCATGGCTTCGTGGAAGATGCCCGAGCAATCGCGGCGCTTTTTGGGGTCGCCATCGTAGGCCAGCTTGCGCAGGTGCAGGGCGTGGCTGACCTCGGCCACCGCTTGCGCTAGCGGCACTTCGAGTGCGGATGTGGTGTTCGGCTCCAGTAGTGGCTTCGCCGGCGCCGCGGGCTGCGGCTCGACGGCGGGCTCGACGCTGATTTTGTCGCTGCAGCCGCTCAGCCACAGGGCTGTGAGGCCCGCCAGCAATGGCCAGGTCCGTCGGGTTGGCGAATTCGGCCGCAAGCGGGCAGCGCGCCTTGGCGGGCGGCTGAATGGCGCGTGGAATGCGGCGGTGGTCATCGTGTCATCCTCCGTGTACGAGAAAATCTGCTGTCGTCCGTGGCCCGCCATTTCTGGACGGTAGTGCGAAACCGGTAATGGTACCGACTTTTCAGCGGTTCCGGATGTCGCTTTTGTGAACTGCGTCCACTGCTGGAATCAACCGCGCGCCAGCGCGTCGACGGCGCGTGACAGCCCCTCCAGATTGCCCGCCGGCAGTAGCCGATCGATGGCTGCTGCCAGCTCCGGCGGCGTTTCCCGATTGACCACGCCGGGGCGGTCGAGGGCTGGATTGAGCCAGACGATGCGCCCGGCGCGGGCGCGGATCGCCGCCAGCTCGGCGGCCAGCGATTCGGGCTCGTCGGCGTCGTAGCCATCGCTCATCAGCACCACCGTGGTGCGCCGGTCGAGGGTGTCGCGGGCGTGCTCGCGGTTGAACTCGGCCAGCGATTCGGCAATCCGCGTGCCGCCCATCCACAGGTGGTTCATGCCCTCCAGGCGCTGTTTGACGAGCGCTGCATCGCGCTCGCGGTAGAGGTCTGTGACGCGGTACAGGCGGGTGTGGAAGGCGAAGGCCTCGGCGCGCCGGGCAACCCGCAGCAGGCCGCGCGAGAAGCGCATGAACAGCGGGCTGTAGCGCGCCATGGAGTGGGAGATGTCCTGGATCAGCAGCAGCCGCGGGGTTTCCAGACGGGCGACGGCGTAGCGCGGGTGCAGCGGCAGGCCGCCGCTGCGAAAGCTCGAGCGCAGGGTGCGCCGCAGGTGCAGGCGGCGACCGCGGCGGGCGATGCGTCGGCGGCGCGCGACGCGCTGCGGCAGGGCGCGGGCGAGTCGCTCGGCAAGTCGCTCGGTCTCGCGCCGCGCGCGCGCGTCGAGCAGAAAGCCGAAATCGGTGCGGCTCAGGGTGTTCTGCCGCCCGGCGCCGCTGCCGGCGCCGCCGTCGGCGTCGAAGTGTTCGCTGCTGCCGGCGAAGCCGGTGGTCGCCGCGCGGCGTTCGTGGCGCAGCCGCGGGTCGACCTTTTCCGCCGCGCTCAGCGGCGCGTTTTCGGCCCACTGCATGGGCAGCCAGTAGCGTTCGAACAACTCGGGAAAGCGCTGCCACTCGTCGTGCTCATGGCACAGCAGGCTGCGCATGGCGTCGTGCAGCTCCGGCACCTGCGGCAGGTGTACTCCGGGCCCGCGCCGCGTCGGCAGACAGTCTGCGAGCAGGCGATGCAGGTCGAGGTTGGCGCCGGGGCCGAGATCGAAACCGTCGCGGCGCAGGCTGCGCACGAAACCGGCGATCTGCGGGCCGAGTTCGATGTCTGGCAGCGCGTCGCCAGCAGCGCTGACGTGCCGCGCGGAGCGGTGGTTCACGCGCCGCGCGCCGCGTCGAGCAGCTTGTCGAGCTGGCCGTCGTCGATCTGCTGCTGATCCTCGCGGGTCTTCACCAGACAGGCCAGCGTCTCGCGCAACATGCGCGCCGCCGAGGGCAGGCCGTGCTTGCCGGTGCCCCACAGCGCTGCGGCCCAGTCGAGGGTCTCGGCGACGCCGGGCTTTTTGCGCATGTCCAGCCCGCGCAGTCCCTGCACGAAGGCCACCAGCTGGCGCACCAGCTGCTCCTCGATCTGTGGCAGGTGGGCGCGCACGATGGCGCACTCCTTACCGGCGTCCGGGTAGTCGAGGTAGTAGTAGAGGCAGCGCCGGCGCAGCGCATCGGACAGCTCGCGGGTGCCGTTGGAGGTGAGGACCACGCGCGGGATGCTCTTCGCCGGGACGGTGCCGAACTCGGGAATCGATACCTGAAAATCCGACAGCAGTTCCAGCAGATAGGCCTCGAATGCCTCGTCGGCGCGGTCGATCTCGTCGATCAGCAGCACCGGCGATTCGTCCTGGCTGATGGCCCGCAGTAGCGGCCGCGGTAGCAGGTAGCGCTCGCTGAAGATCTCCGCCTCTTTGTCTGCCAGCGAGCTGTCGCTGTTCTCCTGCAGCTTCACCGACAGCAGCTGGCGCGGGTAGTTCCACTCGTACACCGCGGTGTCCACGTCCAGCCCCTCGTAGCACTGCAGGCGAATCAGCTGGCGGTCTTCGCATTCGGCCAGTGCCTTGGCCAGCGCGGTCTTGCCGACACCGGCGTCGCCCTCCAGCAGCAGCGGGCGCTTGAGCAGCTCCAGCAGGCCGAGGGTGGTGGCCAGGGATGATTCGGCGATGTAGCCGGCTGCGGCCAGTCGGGAGTGCATGTGTTCGCTGGGAGATTGGCGCACGGGGTAACCGGAAGTGGCGGGTATTTTGGGGTTTTACCCTGCCGCAGGGCGCATCTCAAGGGCGAATCCCCGGTTGGTCTACCGGTGCGAAGGCGCAGCCGATAGCTGCGGTGCTCGTGCATGCGCTGGTCATTGCGAACCACCGCGGACCGCAAATGGCCTTATCTGAGCTGTGGATAGATTACCGTTCTCTTATTTTGTACGGTTCGCGGGAATTGTTCTACCAAGCGGTAATTCATACGCAAGCCCCTGAATGCATGGGGGCGAATCCCACCAATCGTCTATGGCGGGGTGGCATTCCACCAATCCGATCACAGATTGGTCGCCTTGCAAACCCTGCGACGTCTTGCTTACGCGCAATGTCATGAGGGCCGTATGGGCTCTAACTTCGACGTGTGCAGAGCTAGGCCAAAGGGAGGCATCATGCGAAGCAAATACTTATCCGTTTGGATATCACTTTTTTGTGTACTCACGCTATTGAGCGCGGGCTCAATGAACGCTGCGGACTCAACGGACGCGGTGGAATCAATAAACGCAGCTGCCACTGGCAGCGAGGGGTTTGACAATTACTCATTGCGAGGTTCCGGTCGGGATCGCGATTCCGACGGCCAGAACGGAGAAAGCGTCGACGAAACCGCTGGCGGTTCCTGCATGCGCTGCCACAACGGTTCGGCCGAGGCCGACTACGCCGGCGACGGATTGAAGAACCCGCACCCGTTTCCGGGTGCGGAGGACACCACCTGCTCGACCTGTCACGGTGGTGATCCGGAGGGTCTGACGGAGGCTGCCGCGCACGTGCCGCCACCGCCGGAGTTTGCCGACGACGACCAGCTCATCGACGATCCGGTCGCCTACTTCAACCGCCTGTCGCTGACCGGTATCGACAAGTACGAAAGCTACGAAGTCGATGGCGTCGAATACACGCCGCTGGATTACCTGCAGTTCATTAATCCGGGTGATCTTCGCATCGTCACGGAAGAACGCGGTTGCGGTGTTTGTCACGCGGACGATCACGGCGAATGGGTTTCGCGCAGCCTGCTGGCTACCGAGGCCGGTTTCTTCGGTTCGGCGACTTACAGCCTGGGTACCGAAAACACCATCGCCGAGCATCGCGGTCAGTACGAAGATACCGCTGGCGATCTGGCTTGGCGCGCAGTTGTAAATCCGGATTTCGAAGGTTTCGCCGATAATATCGGTGAAGTTGGCGAGTTGGTCGAAATGCCCTTCTTCGCCAAATTCGGCGAGTTTGCTCCCGAGCAAATTTTCCAGAATCCCTACTACGACGCCAATTTTATCGGTGTTGATCTGAATGCCGATAACACCGTGAATGCCGACAGCCTGCTGTCCAATCTGTTCCACGAAATGGTCTCCACCACCTGTGGTGATTGCCACCTCGGCAGCGCCGGTGCGAACAACCGCTACGGTGACTTCCGCTCCTCCGGCTGTACTGCCTGCCACATGCGCTACGCACTCGACGGCCGCAGCCAGAGCACCGACGAAAACATCAACCACGAAGAACCGGCCAACCCGGATGCGATCGCTGCACCGGAACGCCCGCACACTGTGGATCACCAGATCCGCTCCATTGCGCGCACCACGTCCGAAGGCGAAGTCATCGAAGGCATGGATGACTACACCTGCGCCGGTTGCCACCAGGGCTCCAACCGCACGGTGATGCAGTACTGGGGCATCCGTCTCGACCAGAACCAGGATCTGGTCAACGATGTGCAGTACCCGGCTGCTCCGAAGAAGTTCAAAACCACCGAAAACGACGAACGCCTGTTCGATCCGGACGTGGCCAACAACACCTTCAACGGCCGCAACGCCAACCAGTACATTCTGACGGAAGACTACGACGGCGATGGTCGCGACGACACCCCGGCCGATGTTCACTACGAAGCCGGCCTGGGCTGCATCGACTGCCACGGTAGCCGCGACCTGCACGGCGGTACCGCCGGCGATCCGACCTCTGGCGACATCATGAGCCGCATGAGCCAGGCGGTGATGATCACCTGCGAAAGCTGCCATGGCACCATCGACAGTGCGCCAGCCACCACGGCCTGCACCACCTACGACGGCGAAGCAGCCGACTGTGCGATCGACGCCGCGGGCAACCCCCTGCGTCACGTCACTGTCGATCCGGCCACTGGCGGCATGAAACTGGTCAGCCGACTCACCGGCCAGGAGCACTTCCTGCCGAAGGTCGTCGACGTGGTTGCCGACAACGGCGTGGTCAACCCGCAGACGGGTGAATCGCTCTACAGCCCGCACGCTTCCTACGCCATGGGCCGCAACGACGGCGACGACGCCACCGGCACCGGCCCGCTGCAGGAGAGCAACGAGTTCATCCCGTACCCCGGTTTCAGCCACAGCGACGAGATGACCTGTACTTCCTGCCACGCGTCCTGGACCAACAACTGCATCGGCTGCCATCTGGCCGGTGGCTACGACGATGATCCGGACAACTTCTTCTTCAGCAACGTCACTGGTGAGCGCAGCGTGTTCTTCCAGGCCAATGCGGACTTCGTCTACCAGACGCCGGTGCCTTTCCAGCTCGGTGTGGATGAAGACAACAAGGTCGCCCCGATCGCTGCTAACTCGATGGCCTTCTTCCGCTGGTACGACCGCAACGGCGACGTCTCCGACGTGTTCGCCTTCTCCGACCGCAATGGCAACGGCAACAACCCCGGCGTGGATGGTCGTGGCGAGCTGCCGGCGATGGCGCACAACATCATGGCGCCGCATTCCATCCGCGGTAAGGTCGAGAGCGATAAGGAAGGTCCGCGCTACTGCGTCGCCTGCCACCTGACCACCGAAGGTCTGGAGGAGTACGGTGACGAGTACGAGGAGTTCCGCACCGCGCTGGCCGAGAACGACTTTGAGTCCCTCAACTTCAAGAAGCTCAAGCGTCACATCGGCCGGAACACCGGCAACCAGCTCAACTCGCCCTTCTGGGTGAACATGGTCAGCGGTCTGGGTAGTGGTCTGTTCCTCTTCGACGAGAACGGCTGCCCGGTCAACCCGCTGGATGACAATGCCAACCGTCAGTACTGTCAGGACGGCGCACCGGCCGACAACTTCGACGGAGACAACGCGGTGTTCAACACAGACCGCATCGTCGAGCCGAGCGGCGTCTCCAACGCCTCCAGCGGCCACCCGATGTCGTCCAACGCCACTGGTGTAAACAAGCGTGACGGAGCGCTCAACCCGAACATGACGGGCCCGCTCGGCAAGCGCCTGCTGACCCTGCTGGCAGACCCGGAGACCGGCCTGGTGCTGGATTCCTGGCTGGACGCAGACGGTGTGGCCAAAGGCCCGGCGTTCCTGCCCAAGTGTGACGGTCTGACAGCCACCATCGTTGGCACCGAGGGTGACGACGTCATCGACGGCACCAATGGCGACGACGTTATCCACGCCCTCGGCGGCGACGACCGCGTCAACGGCAAAAAGGGTAACGACATCATCTGCGGTGGTGCTGGCAACGACATCCTGCGCGGTTCTGGCGGTAACGACGATCTGTTCGGCGAAAACGGCGACGACCTGCTCAGGGGCGACGGCGGCGTCAACCTGCTCGACGGTGGTGCTGGCGACGACATCCTGCGCGGTGGTCCCGATGGCCTCGACACCTGCGAAGGTGGTGAGGGCGACAACACCGAAGATGGCTGCAAGGAAGTCGAAGTCGTCGAAGTCGTCGAAGTCGTCGAAGTCGTCGAAGTCGTCGAAGTCATCGAAGAGGTAGAAGTCGTCGAAGTCGTCGATGAAGCCGAGTATGTCGAGGACGACAACAACGTCGATGAGCCCAACTACGCCGACGGAGTCGATATCCAGGACGACCAGGATTCGGTCACCGGAATCGTCGACTACGGCAACCAGCCCCCGGTGCTGTCACCCATCGGTGCACGCATGGCCTATGCCGGGCAACTGCTGGCGCTGACCGTCTCCGCCAGCGATGCTGACGACAATGCCTTGCGCTTCAGTGCCACCGGCCTGCCCAACGGCGCCAACCTGTACGACAACGGCGACGGCACCGCGCAACTGCGCTGGACCCCGATCGGCGGCGAGCTGCCCTACAGCATCACCGTCACCGTCAGCGACGGCCAGAGCAGCGATGCCGAAACCTTCCAGCTGACGACCGTCAGCAACGAAGCCGACAACACCGACTACGACAACGGCGAAGTGCCGGAAGCCGGTGAAGGCAACGACTACAGCGAAACCGGCAACGACAGCGGAGGCGGTGGTTCCGGCTCGCCGTGGCTGCTGCTTGGCCTGGGTCTGTTCGGTCTGCTGGCGCGCCGCAGAGGCTAAACCCTAACCCCCACCGCCGGGATTCCCCGCCCGGCACATAAACGAAGGCCGCGACACCCGTCGCGGCCTTTGTTTTTTCTGTCGTGCCCCCCCACCATCGCGGCCACCGCAGGTGCCCAGAGGGCCGCCGGCCCCAGGCGCGGAACCGGCGTGGAAAAACACCGCTTTCTTGTCGCGGGTAGTTTTTGAGAAGATGGCAGCGATTGCCCGCCGCTGAGCTGCGAGCGCAGCGCTCGGGCAGCACACAACAATCACCAATGCTGATGGAGACCAACATGAAAAAATCCCTGATCGCATCCGCGGCTCTGGCGGCGACGATGCTGACCGGCGGCGCGCAGGCTGACGGGCACGCCGTCAAGATCGGTGTGATTCTCGGCTTCACCGGGCCGATCGAGTCGCTCACCCCACAGATGGCCGATGCCGCCGAGCTGGCGATGTCCGAGGTCAATGACAGCGGCAAGCTGCTCGGCGGCAAGCAGCTGGTGTCGGTGCGCGCCGATTCCACCTGCATCGACTCCGCTGCGGCCACCGCCGCCGCCGAGCGGCTGGTCACCTCGGACCGCGTGGCGGCCATCATGGGCGCCGACTGCTCCGGCGTCACCGGCGCCATTCTGGCCAACGTCGCGTTGGCCAACGGCGTGCCGATGATCTCCCCGTCGGCCACCTCGCCGGCGCTGTCCACCGCCGAGGACAACGGCCTGTTCTTCCGCACCGCGCCCTCCGACGCCCGCCAGGGCGAGGTGCTGGCCGGCATCCTCGCCGACAAGGGCATCGGTGAAGTCGCCGTCACCTACACCAACAACGACTACGGCAAAGGTTTGTCGGACAGCTTCATCGCCGCCTACGAGGCCAACGGCGGCAAGGTCACGCTGAATGCCCCGCACGAGGACGGCAAGGCCGACTACTCCGCCGAGATCGGCGCCCTGGCCTCGGCCGGCGGCGAAGTGCTGGCGGTGCTCGGCTACGCCGACCAGGGTGGCAAGGGCGTCATCCAGGCGGCGCTGGACACCGGTGCCTTCGATACCTTCATGATGGGTGACGGCATGTACTCCGACGCCCTGCTGGCCGATCTCGGCGCCGGCTTGAATGGCTCCTTCGGCGCCGTGCCGTGGAGCGAGGGCGAGGGCACCGATGCCTTCATCGCGATCACCGAGGCCGCCGGCGTCAACGGCGACAGCACCTTCACCCGCGAGTCCTACGACGCCGCGGCGCTGATCGCCATGGCCATGCAGGCCGGCGGTGCGGCCACTTCCGAGGCGATCGCCGCCAACGTGCTCAAGGTCGCCAATGCCCCCGGCGAGAAGATCCTCCCCGGCCAGCTGGGCAAGGCGCTGGAGATCATCGCCGCGGGTGGCGACGTGGACTACGTCGGCGCCACCAACGTCGAGCTGATCGGCCCCGGCGAAGCCGCTGGCACCTACCGTGAGTACACCGTCACCGGCGCTGACTACAAGACCGTCAAGTTCCACTGATCGAACCACGCGGAGCGGCGTCGGCGGTCTGGGCCCGGCCTCTGCCGGGTCCGGCCCGCCGACGCGCGCGGGAGACGGCCGCATGATTTCCGTACACGATCTGCACCGCCATTTCGGCGGCTTTCGCGCCGTCGACGGCACCAGCCTGGATATCGCCAAGGGTTCGATCACCGGGCTCATCGGCCCCAACGGCGCCGGCAAGTCGACACTGTTCAACGTCATCGCCGGAGTGCTGCCACCGACCTCCGGGCGGGTCAGCATGGAGGGCGAGGACATCACTGGCCTGCCGCCCCACGAGCTGTTCCGGCAGGGGCTGCTGCGCACCTTCCAGATCGCCCACGAATTCTCCTCGATGACGGTGCGCGAGAACCTGATGATGGTGCCCGCGCAACAGTCCGGTGAGACTCTGTGGAAGGCCTGGTTCCGCCGCGGGCAAATCGCCCGCGAGGAGCGCGTGCTGGCGGCGAAGGCGGACGAAGTGCTCGATTTCCTGACCATCGACCACCTCGCCGAGGAGCGCGCCGGCAACCTGTCCGGCGGGCAGAAGAAGCTGCTCGAACTGGGCCGCACGATGATGGTCGACGCGCGCATCGTCTTTCTCGACGAGGTCGGCGCCGGCGTCAACCGCACCCTGCTGGGCACCATCGGCGACGCCATCCTGCGCCTCAACCGCGAGCGCGGTTACACCTTCTGCGTCATCGAGCACGACATGGATTTCATCGCCCGGCTGTGCGATCCGGTGATCTGCATGGCTGAGGGCAAGGTGCTGGCCGAGGGCACGGTGGACGACATCCGTAATAACGAACACGTGATCGAGGCCTATCTGGGCACCGGTCTGAAGAACAAGGCCGCCGCCGGGGGCGAAGGTTGATGCGCCGCGACGCTCGGCCGGCAGCGCGGCGCGGACAAATGACCATGTCAGAACCCTTCCTGATCGGCGCCTCCATGACCGGCGGCTACGGCGCCGCGGACATCCTCCACGACTGCTGTATCTCGGTGGGTCGCGGTGAGATCGCGGTCATCGTCGGCCCCAACGGCGCTGGCAAGTCGACGGCCATGAAGGCCGTTTTCGGCATGCTCGATCTGCGCACCGGCCGCGTGCGCCTCGACGGCGAGGACATCACCGCCTTGAGCCCGCAGGCGCGCGTCGCCAAGGGCATGGGCTTCGTGCCGCAGACGCACAATGTGTTCACCTCGATGAGCGTCGAGGAGAATCTGGAGATGGGCGCCTTCCTGCGCCGCGATGACATCGGCGAGACCATGGAGCAGGTCTACCAGCTGTTCCCGGTGCTGCGCGACAAGCGCCGACAGGTCGCCGGTGAGCTGTCCGGCGGGCAGCGCCAGCAGGTCGCCGTGGGCCGCGCGCTGATGACCCAGCCGAAACTGCTGATGCTCGACGAGCCCACCGCCGGGGTCAGCCCGATCGTCATGGACGAGCTGTTCGACCGGATCATCGACGTGGCGCGCACCGGCATCTCCATCCTGATGGTCGAGCAGAACGCCCGCCAGGCGCTGGAGATCGCCGACAAGGGCTACGTGCTGGTGCAGGGAAACAACGCCTACACCGACTCCGGCAAGGCCCTGCTGGCCGACCCCGAAGTGCGCAAGAGCTTTCTGGGGGGCTGAGGGTGGATCTACTCAACGCATTTGTCGCGCTGGCCAATTTCGTGTTGGTGCCGGCCACCGCCTACGGTGCGCAGCTGGCGCTGGGCGCGCTCGGCGTGACGCTGATCTACGGCATCCTGCGCTTTTCCAACTTCGCCCACGGCGACACCATGGCCTTCGGTGCCATGGTCACCATCCTCACCACCTGGGTGCTGCAGGCCGCCGGGGTCAGCCTCGGCCCGCTGCCCACCGCGCTGCTGGCCCTGCCGGCGGGCATCGCCGCCACCGCCGCGCTGGTGCTGTTCACCGACCGTTTCGTGTACCGCTTCTATCGCGCCAGACGCGTGGTCCCGGTGATCATGGTGGTCGCCTCGATGGGGGTGATGTTCGTCACCAATGGCCTGGTGCGACTGATCATCGGCCCCGGCGACCGGCGCTTCGCCGACGGCGAGCGCTTCCTCATCAGCGCGCGTGAATTCAAGCGCTTGAGCGGTCTCGACGAGGGCCTGGCGATCCGCACCACCCAGGGGCTGACGCTGATCACCGCGGTGGTGGTGGTGGCGCTGCTGTTCTGGTTCCTCAACCGCACACGCACCGGCAAGTCGATGCGCGCCTTCTCGGACAACGAGGATCTGGCGCTGCTCTCGGGCATCAACCCGGAGCGGGTGGTGGCGATCACCTGGATCATCGTCGCCGCACTGGCGACCATTGCCGGGGTGCTCTACGGACTGGACAAGTCCTTCAAGCCCTTCACCTACTTCCAGTTGCTGTTGCCGATTTTTGCCGCGGCCATCGTCGGTGGCCTCGGCAGCCCGCTGGGGGCCATCGCCGGCGGCTTCGTCATCGCCTTTTCCGAGGTCGCCGTGACCTACGCCTTCAAGAAGGTGCTCGTCTACCTGCTGCCCGAGCCGCTGGCGCCGGACAGCCTGGTGCAGCTGCTGTCCACCGATTACAAATTTGCGGTGTCCTTCGTGATTCTGGTTATCGTCCTGCTCGTGCGGCCCACGGGCCTGTTCCGGGGGAAAGCGGTATGAGCACCCACCACATGGCCGAGAACCACAGCTCCGCGCGCACGCTGTTGCTGTTCGCCAGCATCCCGCTGCTGATCCTGCTGGTCGGCTTTCTGCAGAGCTGGAACGTCGCCCTGGCGATCCTCAACATGGGCCTGATCTCGGCGATCATGGCCATCGGAGTGAACATCCAGTGGGGCTACGCCGGGTTGTTCAACATCGGCGTGATGGGCTTTGTCGCCCTCGGCGGGCTGGCCGCGGTGATCGTCGCCATGCCGCCGGTGGACGAGGCCTGGGCGGCCGGCGGGCTGGGCGTGCTGGCGGCGCTGGCGCTGGGCGCGGGAACCATCGCCGCGGCCGTCGCCACCTTCCGGCGCATGGCCCCGGGGCGCCGCCGCGCGCTGGCATTGGGCGTGTTGCTGCTGGCCGGTTTCGCGCTGTTTCGCGCCGTCTTCGACCCGGCGGTGGCGGCCATCGAGCGCGTCGATCCGGCGTCCACCGGCTATCTCGGCGGCCTCGGCCTGCCGGTGCTGCTGGCCTGGCCGGTGGGTGGACTGCTGGCCGCCGGCGCGGCGTGGATCGTCGGCAAGACCGCGCTCGGCCTGCGCTCGGACTACCTGGCTATCGCCACGCTGGGCATCTCCGAGATCATCATCGCCATGCTCAAGAATGAGGATTGGCTGTCGCGCGGGGTGAAGAATGTCATCGGCCTGCCGCGGCCGGTGCCCTACGAGGTCGATCTGCAGGCCAGCGCCAGCTTCGTCGACTTCGCCGCCGGCCTCGGTCTGGACCCGGCGGAGGCCTCCTCGCTGACGGTCAAGCTAGCCTACGCGGGGCTGTTTCTGATCGTCCTGCTGGCCCTGTTGTGGCTGGCGGAGAAGGCGCTCAACTCGCCCTGGGGGCGGATGATGCGCGCCATCCGCGACAACGAGACCGCCGCCGAAGCGATGGGCAAGGATGTCACCCTGCGCCATCTGCAGGTATTCATCCTCGGCTCCGCGGTGTGCGGCCTGGCCGGGGCGATGATGACCACCCTCGACGGCCAGCTCACCCCCGGCTCCTACCAGCCGCTGCGCTTCACCTTCCTGGTCTGGGTGATGGTCATCGTCGGCGGCTCGGGCAACAACTGGGGATCGGTGCTCGGCGGCTTTCTGATCTGGTTCGCCTGGATCGAGGCGGAGCCGGCCGGGCGCTGGCTGATGGATCTGCTGACCAGCGGCATGAGCGACGACAACGCGCTGCGCGCCCACCTGCTGGAGCACGCCGCGCACATGCGCATGATCGCCATGGGCCTGCTGTTGCTGCTGGTGCTGCGCTTCAGTCCAAAGGGGCTGATTCCAGAAGTGGTGCGGCGTTAGGCAAGCGCTGCAAAACCACCGCGGTTCCCCGGCCGGCGTTGGCAGCGGCAGCCGCGGCGGATCACTCCAAAGCGTAGCGCTGCATGCGCTCGTAGAGCTTGGCGCGCGAAATGCCCAGCCTGCGCGCCGCCGCCGCGCGCACGCCGCCGCTGGCCCGCAGCGCCGCGCGGATCGCGGCGCGCTCGGCGGCGGCGATGCTCTCCGCCAGCGGGCGCACATCGGCCGTGGCATCCACCGCGGGCGCATCCGACAGGGCCGAATCTGACAGAGCTGCACCCGGGGTCGCGGCAGCCGTCCCTGGCGTAGGCAGAATCGCGGTGAACTCGGCCGACTCCAGCAGTTGCGCGTCGCTCAGCGCGCAGGCGCGCTCCAAGACGTTGTGCAGCTCGCGCACATTGCCCGGCCAGTCATGCGTCGCCAGCTGCTCCAGCGCCGCGCTGGACAGCTCGCGCTGCGGTTGGCTGTTGCGCCGCGCGATCTGCTCCAGCAGCACCTCGCAGAGCAGCGGCAGGTCGGCGCGCCGCTCGCGCAGCGGCGGGATGCGGATCGGCAGCACGTTGAGGCGGTAGTAGAGATCGGCGCGAAAGTGTCCGCTGACGACCAGCGCTTGCATGTCGCGGCTGGTCGCCGCGATCACCCGCACATCGACGTGCTGCACGCTGTTCGAGCCCAGCGGTTCGATCTCGCGCTCCTGCAGCGCGCGCAACAGCTTGGATTGCAGATGCAGCGGCATGTCGCCGATCTCGTCGAGGAACAGGGTGCCGCCGTCGGCGACCTCGAACTTGCCGGCGCGGGCCTTTTTCTGCGCGCCGGTGTAGGCGCCGGGGGCGACGCCGAAGAACTCCGCCTCCAGCAGCGACTCGGGAATCGCCGCCAGATTGACGCCGACGAAGGGTCGCTCGGCGCGCGGCGAGGCGGCGTGGATGGCCTGCGCCAGCAGCTCCTTGCCGGCGCCGGTCTCGCCGAGCAGCAGTACCGAGGCGTCGAGTTGCGCGGCGCGGCGCGCCTGGCGCTTGGTCTCGGCGAAGGGCGGACTGCTGCCGACGCACTGGGAGAAGGTGTAGCGGGTGCGGCGTTCGGCGGCCAGCCGCCGTTGCACCTGGGCCAGCTCCTCCTGCAGGGCGACGAACTTGCCGATCAACGGCTTGAGGTGGTCGACGCGGTCGTAGAGCACGAAACCGGTGGCGCCGGCGATGGCGCCGTCGGCGTCGCGCACCGGCAGGCGGGTGACCACCAGCGACTGATTCTGCACCTGCATGATGTCCAGCGGGATGGGCTCGCCGGTTTCCACCACGCGGCGCATCTGGCTGTTGGGGATGAGTTCCTCGATGCAGCGGCCGAGCACCGGCTCGTCGTCGCCGATGCCGAGCAGACGGCGGTATTTGTCGTTGATCCAGCTGATGCGCGCTTCGCGGTCGACGGTGATCGCGCCCTCGCACAGCTCCTCGAAGAGCCGGAACAGGGATTCCACCACCTGGTGTTGCAGCGGATGGGCGAGCGATTTGGCGGCGCCGCGGTCGTCGTTGCGAAATTCGCCGCCGGCCTCGGCGGCGAGCTTGCCAGAGTGGCGGTATTGGCTGCTCATGTGTGCGTTCTCCGTGCTGCCCTGAGGCGCGCCCAGTGTGCCGCAAGGGGCGGCGCGCCGGGCAAAAAAAGGCCGGGCTTGCGGCCCGGCACAATCTCTCCCTCAGAGATTAAATCGGCAAGTCATCGGGTGACCGTGGGCACCTCGGGGATGTCCAGCAGGGCGCCATCGAAGGTGATCGCAGCGCTGCCCGGATCGGCGGCGATGGCCGGTACATGGGCGGTGGTCAGCGTCTCTCCGGCAGCCGGCGGGGTGGCGAACACCACCTGGCTGGGCGGCAGTTCGACGCCGTTTTTCAGGTGGTCGAACATCAGGTCCAGCGCCCGCTTGAAGTAGTAGTCGATGGGCACGTAGAGCATGCCCGCAGTAGCGTAAAGCTGGTTGAGGGAGTCGAGGTGCTGGGCGTTGGTGATCTCGTAGTAGCGCAGCGGGCTGTCGCTGCCGTCGACCAGCTTGTTCAGCGCGTAGTAGGGGCGCGAGCTGTGGTTCACCGGGATCAGCCCGTCTGCGCGGCCGTGGACCATGATGGTCGGGATGCCGTTCAGCTCGCCGCTGCCGCGCACTTCATCGATGCCGCTCATCAAGCGCTGGTGCAGCGGGTTGGCGCTGTTGTCCCACAGATCCCACCAGCACAGCGCGCCTTCGAGGTTGTAGTCGGCGCTGCCGTTGCCGGAGGTGGCGGAAATCTGCACCACCGGGCCGGCCGGGCTGTCGTCCTTGATCAGGTACACATCGCCGGTGCGCGGGATGCCGCTGGAGGTGGCGAACAGCGTCTGCGGCGAGGCGTGCGGTGCCGGCACTACAGAGGCGCCGGCCAGATCGACATAGGCCATGCTGACATTGCACAGGTGATCGACCACCGAGCTGCGCGTGTAGCTGTTGCCGTAGGTGGCGAGCAGTGACTGGAAAATATCGATGCCGGCGTAACCGGTGACGATCTTGCCCGACTCGGGCAGAAAGCCCGCCGCTTGCAGCTTGCCCCAGGCCTCGGCGCCTTCCTCCTCGTAGCTGCCATCGCTGAGCAGGCCGGCGGCGACCAGCGCATCGCAGCGCGCCTCCACCGAGCCGCGCAGCTCATTGAACAGGCCGCCGGCGTTGACCGGCGCGCGGCTGGCGCAGGCGGCGTACAGCTCGGCCAGGGCGAAGTACTCATAGGCCGCCTTGCCACCCCCGGTGAAGCTCGACGCACCCATGCGGATGGTCACCGGCGAGGGCGGCGCGACCGGGTTGATGTTCGGCTCGCCGACCACCACCGCGTCGATCAGCCCGTCGTCGTCCTGCTCCGCGGCGCGCAGCGCAGCCGAGCCGCCGTTGGAGATGCTGGCGGCGATCACCGTGGTGTTGGCGGCATCGAATTCGACGTCGAAGCTCTCGTACCGGTTGAGCACCTGGAAGGCGAACTCGATCGCCTGCAGGGTGTGCAGGCCCCAATCCTTTTCGATGTTTTCCTGCGAATGCGCATGCTTGAAGGCGTAGCGATCCGGGTACTGGGCGACGAAGGCCGCCAGCTCCGCTTCGCTGGGTTTGGGCGCGCTGGCGCTGCGCGTGGTGATGCCGTCGCTGGTGGGCACGATGAAGCTGGCCTCACTGCCCAGTGCGTCGATGTCGGCCAGCTCGCCGTTGATCGCGTAGCCCTGGTCGCGGCTCAGATCGTGCGCGCCGGTGCCCTTGTTGGCGTCGGTGTAGGCGACCACGCAGCCATTGGCCAGGCCCCAGTCGCCACTGCTCGCCACCGCGCCGTAGACGCCGCGCGAACCGGAGGAGGGCGCGGCGACGATGCAGGGATTGGCCGGGTCGAAACCATCCGGCACCTGCACCATCAGCGCGGCGCGATTGAAGCCTGCGCCGACGTAGGCCAGGTATTCGCGACCGGGGAAGGTGGTGTCGTCGACGGGGCCGTAGATGCTGCCGAAACCACCGGCAGCGGAAGCATCCACCAGCGCGGTGTAGTTGGCGAAAATGGTGTTGCGACGCAGCTCCGCGGCGCTTGGCTGGGCCGGGTCGGCGTAGCCTGGCGCGGCGCCCTGGATGCCGGACAGACCGAGCCCGGCGAGCAGGCCGTCGCCGTTGCCGTCGTAGCTTTGCATGCGCACCGCGCCGATCTGCAGCTGGTCGCCCGAGTCATCGTCATCGTCATCATTGTCGCTGGCGCAGCCGCCGAGCAAAGCGGTTGCGAGCAGGCAGCCGCCGAGCGTGGCGAACAGGCTGCGGTGGCGATCTCTGCGTCGCCCCTGGTTGAGCAATTCGGTCATTTTCCTCTACTCCGGGTGATTTGTTATGTGGCACAGCCGTCTTTGCGTGGCCGGCTGGCGGGGTGCAATGCAGAAATCGCACCAGATAACTGATGTTGTTTTAAAACAGTGAACTGGAAGATTCTTTGGCAGTGTCGCAAGGCTTGCTGTCCAGAAGCTCGAACGGTATGCGACAAAAATTGCGGGCATGTCTTTATTTTCAGACAGCGAGTCGTTCGTCACTGCGGACAGTGCGGCTTGCGTTGGGAGCTGTGCTTCTGGGGCAGGCTATCAGCGCCGGCGAATTGCGCCGGAATTCAGGCCCGGTTTGACCCCAGGCCGCAGGCCGTTGAAATTCGCTCGGTCGGGCGTGAAGCAGGGCGCAGCGGGGCGAGAAGGCGTGCTCACCGCTGGCTGAGCGGTGCGCCGGGTCGGGCCTGTGTGGCGGCGTGTTTCAGAACCGCCTGCCCGGTGAACAATGCCTCGCGGAGCTGGCTGAACTGGGCCTGACAGCGGTGTCGCCCCATAGGCTGGTAGCCAAAGATGCCGCGCTGGGCTTCGGGGGCACCTCTAAAAACAGTCTTTTTCCGCGATTGCGGCGTCAGCGCCGTGCTCGAATCCTCATGTATCCCCAATACACTGCGGTTCTGCGCGCGGTGCTTCCTTGCACTCACGAAAAAATCCGAATTTTT
>Ga0316187_10001601_pt1 | contig 19693 bp, 15 predicted proteins | sample CroRivburrow1_MG_FD_204927 | JGI IMG/M metagenome (GOLD analysis project Ga0316187, IMG submission 204927) | Coastal sediment microbial communities from Maine, United States - Cross River worm burrow 1 | ecosystem: Environmental > Aquatic > Marine > Coastal > Sediment | place: USA: Maine...
CCTCGGTGGTTTTCAACGCAACGTTACCAACGAATCCATCACACACTACCACGTCAGTAGTACCTTTGAAAATATCGTTGCCTTCAACGTTACCGTAAAAATTCAGGTCACTCACACGTATCAGTTCAGCGGCTTGCTTGACCACTTCATTTCCCTTGATATCCTCGCTACCTATATTCAGCAGTCCAATACTGGGTTTAGGTTTATGTTCTAAAGCCGTAACCAGCGTTGAGCCCATCAGTGCAAACTGCAACAGATGTTCGGCACTACAATCTGTATTAGCCCCCAGATCAAGCATACAGACTTGGCCGCTTTGAGTAGGCAAATAAGATGCGATCGCGGGGCGATCTATACCGGGTATGGTTTTTAGTACATAACGAGCAGTTGCCATTAACGCGCCAGTGTTGCCTGCACTGACACATGCTAACGCCTCACCGCTCTTGATTAAATTAATGCTGACGCGCATTGAGGAGTCTTTTTTACCTCGCAATGCTGATTGTGGTGACTCATCCATACCTACCACCTCAGAAGCAGGATGAATACGCAAATGCGGCCCTGTCTGCACTCCTATGGAGCGTAATCCTGTTTCAATGGCATCAGGAATGCCCACTAAAACGACGGTGTCATCAGGATTTTGCTTCAGATATTCAACTGCTGCAGGAATGGTGACCGTTATGCCGTGGTCGCCCCCCATTGCATCAATAGCTAATGTGACATCCACTAAACGATCCTAAGGTAATTTAACTGGGAAGAAAATAAAAACGCAGCCGACCTCATAGATCGGCTGCGCTGCCAGACAACTTACTCGCCTTTGGTTTTAACTACCTTTTTGCCACGATAAAAGCCTGCCGGGCTGACATGGTGACGCAAATGAGTTTCACCTGTTGTTGGCTCAATTGCCAGCGAAGGTGCAGTCAGGAAATCGTGGGAACGGTGCATACCACGTCTGGAAGGGGATTTTTTATTCTGCTGAACTGCCATGTTGACTACTCCTAAAAAGTACTATTTTATTTAATTACGCTTCAATTTCTCTAAGGACGAAAAGGGATGATTTACCCCTTCAAGTCGATTCCTACCAACAGCTGCCTGACAATCACCCGTCTGATGTTTAGGTGCAATTGGCAGGCTTAACAAAACTTCATCTTCCAGCAAATTCAGCACGTCCAATTCTTCGTCTGCCAAGATGCTATCGAATTGTTCAACTTCCTCGTCAAGCACATCCAAAACTTCCTGCTTGCGCAGCAACAAGTGAGTATCAAGTTTCACCTGATAATCCATGTTTTCCAAACAACGCTGGCAGCATAGCTGGCAACATCCATTCGCACTTAAATCCAGATAAGGACTGCCTTGATTATCCATGCCACCGCTTATGGTATAACTCAACATTCCTTGCGGATTTGCTAATATATCAATTAAACGTGGCATCTCGACCAGCGACACTTCACCACTAATCTTACGACCATCTCTGGCAAAATCCAGGCTATCTATGAAAGACCGTGCGTACATTTGGCGCGCATGATATATTTTTCGCTGCCCCCTGTCAAAAATCTCAAGGAATATTGTGCTTGTACTCGCATCCAGCTCTACTTATCGCAGCGAACTATTAAAGCGCCTGCAACTCCCGTTTGAGACGGTTTCTCCAAATGTCGATGAAAGACCACTGGCAAATGAACCCGCAAAAGCAACATCGGTACGTCTTTCTCAAGAAAAAGCCCTTGATGCCGCAAAGAATTTTCCCGATGCATTAATCATAGGCTCCGATCAGGTCGCCTTACTTGAAGGTCGACAGATCGGCAAACCTCTCAATCACGACAATGCAGTCAAGCAACTGCGTCATATGCGTGGTAAAACCACCTGCTTTTATACTGCATTGACAGTGTTGAACAGCAAGACAGGCCATATACAGACTGAAGTTGCTGAGAATTTTGTCACACTGCGTGAGCTCAGCGATGAAGAAATAGAAGGCTATTTACTCAAGGAGCAGCCCTACCATTGTGCAGGCAGTGCAAAATCAGAGGGGCTGGGAATCGCGCTGATAAGTCAAATGTCTGGCGACGATCCTAATGCACTGGTTGGGCTACCTTTGATTTTGTTGGTTGAAATGCTGCGCCGTGAAAACGTGCGCCTTTTCTGAATATGAAAAGCAAGACTGGTACGCTTTTTCTGATTCCTTGCACGCTGGGTGATATCCCTGCCGAGCAGGTATTGCCAACGCACGTCATTACCGTAGCACGCAAATTAAAATACTTCGTAGTCGAGCAACCCAAGTCTGCGAGAAAATTCCTCTCGGCACTCAAACCGGAACATACCATCCAATCCATACACTTCTCCAGCCTCAACCAGCACACCGACCCAAAAGAGTTGGTCGATATGCTCGCACCTTTGTTGGCTGGGGAGGATGTCGGCATCTTATCCGAAGCTGGCTGCCCGGGTGTGGCGGACCCAGGTGCCGATCTGGTTCTTTTAGCGCACCACAACAGCATTCCTGTGGTGCCGCTGGTCGGCCCCTCCTCTATTTTGCTGGCATTGATGGCATCCGGCCTGAATGGGCAGCGCTTCGCGTTTCACGGTTACTTACCCATAGCAGAAGCGGAAAGAAATCAAACCATTGTTTTGCTGGAAGCAGAATCTTCTAAGCGAAATCAAACCCAATTATTCATCGAAACACCATATCGCAATGAAAAATTGTTTACAGCACTCCTCACTAACTGCCGCCCACAAACCATGCTGTGTATTGCCACCGACATCACTTTGATAAACGAAAAAATTCAGACACATTCCATAAAAATATGGAAATCTCTGCCTATCCCCCTATTAAACAAGCATCCGAGTATGTTCCTGCTGCTGGGGGCAAGTTAATATAGTTGCTCCCTGGGTTAGTTTCTGGTATTAAAGCGGATTTTAATTTTTATCCCGTTGGAGAAAAGTGCAATGCCGTCAAAGACCGTAAAACCTATTGCCCCCTACAAGCCAAAAAAGGGTGAGCCCTACATGAGCAAAAAACAGCTCGAACATTTCCGCAAGATAATGAACGATATCAAATCAGGCTTGGGGCAAGACATTGACCGTACTGTCCATACCATGCAGGATGAGGCGACTGTGTTTGCCGACCCAAATGATCGGGCTACTCAGGAATCCGACATGGGTCTGGAACTGAGAAATCGCGACAGAGAAAGAAAATTAATTAAGAAAATCAATGAGATGATTGCCAAGATTGAAGCGGGAGAGTATGGCTACTGTGAAAATTGCGGGGTGGAAATCGGCCTTAGCCGTCTTGAGGCCAGGCCCACTGCAACGCTGTGTATCGACTGCAAAACGTTAGACGAAATACGTGAGAAACAAGTCGCAAAGTAATTACAGTAGTTATTAAAAAAGCCCCGCCAGTTTGGCGGGGCTTTTTAATGATCAAGCAAACTATCCAGAACTATACCGGAGCAGCAGCCTCAGGCGCTGGCAGCAGCACTTTCATGCTCAGCTTCATGCGTCCCTTGTCATCTACTTCCAGAACCTTAACGCGCACGATCTGGCCTTCCTTGAGGTGATCAGACACGCTACTGACACGTTCATGAGCTATCTGGGAAATGTGCAGCAAGCCGTCCTTGCCTGGCAGCACGTTGACTAATGCGCCAAAGTCGAGCAGCTTAACCACTGGACCTTCATATACCTTGCCGACTTCCACATCAGCAACAATATCCTCAATACGCTTTTTAGCCAGCTCACCAGCCTCACCACTGACACAAGAGATGGTGATGTTACCCGTATCATCAATGTCAATAGTTGTGCCGGTTTCCTCAGTCAATGTACGAATTACTGCACCGCCCTTGCCAATCACGTCACGAATCTTATCCGAATTGATTTTCATCTTGATCATGCGAGGCGCAAAATCGGATACTTCGGTACGTGCTTGCGGCATGGCTTGCTTCATTAGCTCGAGGATATGCATACGTCCTTCACGAGCCTGAGTCAATGCTGCCTGCATGATTTCACGTGTAATACCGTTGATCTTGATATCCATCTGCAACGCTGTGACGCCCGCCTCTGAACCAGCCACCTTGAAGTCCATATCGCCCAAGTGATCCTCATCACCAAGGATATCAGTCAACACTGCGAAGCGATTTCCTTCCTTGATCAGTCCCATCGCAATCCCTGCCACATGCGCCTTAAGCGGCACACCAGCGTCCATCAACGATAAGCAACCACCACATACAGATGCCATAGAACTGGAGCCGTTGGATTCAGTAATTTCCGACACGACACGCATCGCATAACCAAAGTCATCTTCGCTAGGCAATACCGCAATCAATGCGCGCTTTGCTAAACGGCCATGACCAATCTCACGACGCTTCGGTGTACCCACACGACCGGTTTCACCAGTTGAGTAAGGTGGGAAGTTGTAATGCAGCATAAAACGGTCTGTATATTCACCTTGCAGCGCATCGATTTTCTGTGAATCACGCATACTGCCCAAGGTAGAAACCACGATAGCCTGTGTTTCGCCACGAGTGAACAATGAAGAACCATGCGCACGTGCCAACACGCCATTGCGTATCGTAATAGGACGAACAGTACGGGTATCGCGCCCGTCGATGCGCGGCTCACCGCTAAGAATTTGTCCACGCACGATCTTGGCTTCCAGTGTGCTAAACAAGTCGCTAACAAGATTCTTCTGGCCAGGGGGTGAATCTGGCGTAACGACAGCAGCCATCACTTTATCGCGTATCGCGTGAACCGCATCAGTACGGGCTTGTTTGGCACGTATCGCATAGGCTTGTTGCAATTCCGCTTCAGCCAACTCCGCTACCTTGGCAATCAGTGGCTCATCCTTCTCTGGTGCCGTCCATTCCCAAGCAGGCGCACCTGCAGCATCAGCCATCTCATTGATAGCCTGAATAATTACCTGCATCTGCTCATGACCGAACATTACCGCGCCCAACATCACTTCTTCTGACAGTTGTTGAGCCTCGGATTCAACCATCAATACCGCACGCTCAGTACCGGCAACAACCAGATTAAGCTGTGAAGCTTCCAACTCCGTAGCGGAAGGGTTAAGTTGGTATTGGCCGTTGGCATAGCCCACGCGAGTTGCCGCAATCGGGCCATCGAATGGGATACCGGAGATTGCCAATGCGGCAGATGCGCCTATCATCGCAGGTATATCTGAATCAATCTCACTGTCCGATGACATCACCGTTGCAACGATCTGCACCTCGTTGTAAAAACTCTCCGGGAATAATGGACGTAACGGACGATCAATCAGGCGACATGTCAAAATCTCTTTTTCACTAGGGCGACCTTCGCGCTTGAAGAAACCGCCAGGTATCTTGCCAGCAGCGTAGGTTCGTTCCTGATAATCAACTGTCAAAGGGAAAAAATCCTGGTCGGGCTTGGCATCTTTTCTGCCCACCACGGTAACCAGTACCACGGTATCATCCAGGCTGACAATCACAGCACCACTGGCTTGGCGAGCAATCTCACCGGTTTCAAGTGTAAGTTGATGGTTTCCGAACGACAATGTTTTTTTATAGTGACTCAAGTTAGACCTCTCTGTGCAGGACATGACGCGTGATCGCGCCAATTAAATGGACAAGACAAAACAGTACGGGCCGCTAATGCGACCCGCAGAATAGTGTTGTTACTTACGTATTACCAAGCGTTCAATCAACTTACGATAACCAGCGTCATCTTTACGCTTTAAGTAGTCGAGCAACTTGCGGCGGCGACTAACCAATCGCAGCAGGCCACGACGGGAATGGTGATCCTTGGCATTATCTTTGAAATGCTCAGTAAGATATGTGATGCGGGCTGTAATCAAAGCCACCTGTACTTCCGGGGAACCGGTATCACTCTTAGCACGTTGATAATCAGTCACAATTTGCGCTTTTTGCGCTGCGTTAATCGCCATTAGTTTTACACTCCTGAAAAAAGTTCGCCATTCTACCCTTGATGTGATTACTGCTCAAGCCCAATTCGCACAGATGCAATACCACCCTCAATTAAAAGTGTTATTTCGAGCTTTAGTGCAAACTTGGCAGAACCACGTAACTTTAGAGCCGAAATCAGTGTGCTCTGATTCGAATATTTGCTTATAACTTTACTGGGTTGCCTGTTTTGCAACACTAGCCAGCAATCTTTCCGGGGCAAGACGACGTCCTTGCAACAATCCCAAACCTATAAAACCTTGCGTTCCATGCAATCTGATCTTGCCTTCTGGCAGGACAGTGTCCAGAGCCAAGCGCTGCCCTTGCGCGAGTCGCCTGACCAGCGCCTCTTCTAATTGCAGCATGGGTAAATCAGGCATAAGGGACTCCAGTGGCATGATGCAATCATCTCTTTCGTCTTTGTCCATCACTTCCAATTGCTGTAGGCTAAAACCTTCACTCAGCTCAAAATGTGCTATTGCAGTTCGACGCAAACCAAGCAGATGCGCTCCACAACATAGAGCTGCACCGATGTCTTCAGCCAGCGTGCGTATATAGGTACCCTTGCTACAGCGAACAGTAATATCCATCTCGTTCCCTGAAAAAGAATTTAACTGCAGAGCATGTATCGCTACGCTGCGTAATTCACGCTCTACAGTTTGGCCGTTGCGTATGTATTCGTATAGCGGTTTCCCCTGATGTTTGAGCGCGCTGTACATCGGTGGCAATTGCTGGATATCACCACGAAACTTTGCCAGTACCGCATCGATTTCAATCTTTTCGATGTTGACTGCTTGTTCACTGAGTATTTCTCCCTCGGCATCTCCGGTACTCGTCATTTGCCCCAAACGTATCAAAGCTCGGTATGTTTTATCGGCATTCAATAAAGCATTTGAAAATTTGGTGGCTTCACCGAAACAGATTGGCAACAATCCGGTTGCCAAGGGGTCAAGGGTTCCTGTGTGGCCGGCCTTGGCAGCCTGAAACAGACGACGGACTTTTTGCAGTGCAATATTGGAGCTTAATTCCAGCGGCTTATCGAACAGCAGCACACCATCTAACGGACGGTATGTACGTGTCACCTACTCATCCCTTGATAATGGAGGAATTTGTGTAGTGGAATTGTCTGACTGTTGCTCGTCGCTGGCCACTGCCTGATCAATCAATTGTGACAGGTGGCTGCCACGCTCTACTGAAGCATCATATAGAAAATGCAGCTGTGGCATGACGCGCAGCTTGAGACGATGCGCCAGCTGGCGCCTCAGAAACCCATTGGCATGTTCCAGACCCTGCTTAGCTTCATCATGCTTCCCGTCCAGACGGGTGAAAAATATCTTGGCATGCGAGTAGTCTCCAGCCACTTCCACATCAGTAACTGTTACCAATCGTACGCGTGGATCATTGATCTGCAAACGAATCAATTCAGCTATTTCACGCTGAATTTGCTGGGCAATGCGATCAGTTCTTGCAAAATTAGTCATTTGAAAGTGCGCGTGCAACCTCAACTATCTCAAAAGCTTCGATCTTGTCACCCACTTGAAGGTCGTTATAATTCTTTAACGACAGCCCACACTCAAAATTACTTTTGACTTCCTTTACATCATCTTTGAAGCGCTTCAAGGAATCCAGTTCGCCCTCGTGTATGACTACGTCATCACGCAACACACGTACTTTTGCACCTCGCTTGATAACACCTTCAAGCACATAACAACCTGCAATCGTGCCTATCTTCGAGACGGTAAATACCTGGCGAACCTCCACCATACCCATAATGCTTTCACGTTTTTCTGGTGCTAACATACCGGATAACGCAGAGCGTATTTCATCTACCATTGCATAGATAATGTTGTAGTACCGTATATCCACGCCAGAAGTCTCGGCTAACTTTCGTGCAGCCGCATCGGCGCGAACATTAAAGCCTATAACAATAGCTTTGGAAGCCAATGCCAGATTGATATCCGACTCGGTAATCGCACCTACTCCACCATGAATCAAATTGACTTTGACTTCGTCGGTAGACAATTTTTGCAATGACTGTGAAATAGCCTCTGCTGAACCCTGCACGTCCGCTTTTACGATCAACGACAAAACACCAACTTCGCCTTCTGTCATTTGCTCCATCATATTTTCGAGCTTCGCCGCCTGCTGCTTGGCCAGTTTTACGCCACGGTATTTTCCTTGCCTGAACAAAGCGATTTCGCGTGCACGTTTCTCATCTGCTAACACCATCAGTTCCTCACCTGCAGCTGGCACTTCTGACAAACCTTGTATTTCTACTGGGATGGATGGACCAGCCTCGGTAACTGCTTTGCCATTCTCATCAAGCATCGCGCGCACTTTACCAAATACTGTACCAACCAGCACCGCATCGCCTCGCTTCATAGTGCCAGACTGAATCAATACAGTCGCCACAGAACCCTTACCCTTGTCTAGACGAGCCTCTACCACTAGTCCCTTAGCATGGGTTGTGCGTGGTGCTTTCAATTCCAGCACTTCAGCTTGAAGCAATATTACTTCCAGTAATTTATCTATTCCTTGACCAGTCTTTGAGGAAACTTCGACAAGCATTGCATCGCCACCCCAATCTTCTGGAACCACATCGTTTGCAGCCAATTCTTGCTTGACACGCTCAAGATTAGCTTCAGGTTTGTCTACTTTGGTCACTGCTACCACTAATGGCACGTTTCCAGCCTTGGCATGTGCGATGGCCTCCTTGGTCTGCGGCATAACGCCATCATCGGCAGCAACCACCAAGATTACAATATCGGTCGCCTTGGCACCGCGCGCACGCATGGCAGTAAACGCCTCATGTCCAGGTGTATCTAGAAAAGTGATCATGCCACGTGGTGTATCAACGTGATATGCACCAATATGCTGGGTAATGCCACCAGCCTCGCCTGTTGCTACCCGACTGCGACGGATGTAATCAAGCAACGAAGTCTTTCCATGATCCACGTGTCCCATTACTGTTACAACAGGAGCTCTTGGTTCAAGCACTACGTCTTGCGGCTCGGCAGCATCAAGCAAGTATGCATCAGGATCATCCAGCTTTGCGGTCTTGGCAATATGCCCCAATTCCTCAACGACAATCATCGCTGTTTCCTGATCAAGCACCTGATTGATTGTTACCATCAAGCCCATATTCATTAATGCTTTAATAATTTCTGATGCCTTGACAGACATTTTTTGCGCCAATTCGGCGACAACAATAGTTTCAGGCACCGCTACTTCATGCACCACAGGCTCGGTTGGTAAAGAAAATGCATGCGCAGCTTCGGAGGCAACATGTTTGGTATGCTTGTCGTGACGCGGCGCACGAACAGGACTAGACCAGACGCCGGGTTTATGTCCAGTTTTAACAGGTGTACGCTTTTTGTGACCTTTTTCATCCCAAGGGCTATTTTTGGTATCTACTTTTGGCTTTTTACTTGGCTTAATTATTTTGTCACCAGGCCTGGGGGTTGGCTTGTGTAGCGTTCCTTCAGCAAGATCAACTGCTGGCGCTGCGGCAGCAACCGCGACAACCTCTTCGGCTTTCTTTGCCTCAACTACTGCGACATCTTCCTCTGCCTTCTTGGTGGTTTTGCGCTTGCTGCGCTCTTGCTTGGCTTGTACCTCAGCTGCTTGACGAGCTGCCAATTCTGACTGCTGGCGTGCTTCCTGTTCACGCGCTGCCAAATCTTGCTGATTCACCACTTTTGCAGTACTGCTTTTTTTAGGTGCTGCGACAGCCTCAACTGGTGCTGCTGCCGAGGCTGCAGCTGTAGGTGCCACCACACGACGCTTACGAACTTCTACCTGTATCGTGCGAGCACGTCCAGAACTGTCGGATTTTTTGATTTCCGAAGTCTCGCGTCGGATCAGTGTGATCTTTTTGGCAGGCTTTTCCGAGCCATGAGCATTACGCAAATGCTCCAGCAATTTTGCCTTATCCTTTTCGGTTAATGAACTGGATTCTTCCTTTTTGTTAATCCCAGCTGCTTTCAACTGCTCAAGAAGCAAGGTAACTGGTAATCCCAGCTCATCTGCAAATTGCGTTACATTTAATTTTGCCATTACTATCCCTTAGACCTTCCTGTTATGCAAACCAGGGGGCACGTGCTGCCATAATTAAAGTGTTGGCACGATCTGCATCCATGCCGGAAAGTTCCACCAACTCGTCAGTATCCAGATCTGCCAATTGATCCTGCGTTTCAATACCCTTGCTTGCAAGGATACGTGCAGTTTCCTCATCCATGCCTTCCAGCTTGAGCAGATCTTCAATACCGTGCTCTACCTTTTCTTCATTGACAATTGCTGCAGTCAATAATGCATTGCGAGCACGAGTACGCAATTCTTCCACTGTAGCTTCGTCGAATGATTCAATTTCAAGCATCTCGTCCAATGGAACATATGCCACTTCCTCCAGCGTATTGAACCCTTCCTGAACCAGAATGTCAGCGACCTCTTCATCCACATCCAACTTTTCTATGAATATTTCACGGGTCTTGGAAAACTCTTCGCTATGACGTTCATTGGATTGCTCCACCGTCATGATATTTAGTTCCCATCCTGTCATTTCACTGGCCAAACGCACGTTCTGTCCTCCACGTCCAATTGATTGCGCCAGATTATCTTCTTCGACTACCACATCCATACTATGCCGTTCTTCATCCACAACAATACTACTCACTTCAGCAGGTGCTAGTGCGTTGATGACATAAGTAGCTGGATCTTCCGACCAAAGAATGATGTCTACACGTTCACCAGCAAGTTCGTTAGTTACTCCCTGCACTCTAGAGCCGCGCATACCAACGCAGGTACCAATAGGATCGATACGAGGGTCGTGCGACAACACAGCAATCTTGGCCCGTGAACCAGGATCTCGAGCAGCACTGACAATTTCCAATAGATTTTCTTCAATCTCTGGCACTTCAAGTTCGAAAAGTTTCACCAGTAATTCTGACGATGTACGCGACAAAATCACCTGAGGACCGCGGGTATTGCGATCCACGCGCAATAGATGCGCTTTGATACGGTCACCAACACGCAGATTTTCCTTGGCTATCATTTGGTCGCGTGGCAACAATGCTTCAATCTTGCCGAACTCAACAATCGCGTTACCGCGCTCAAGACGCTTGACTGTACCTGAGACCAGATGCTCCTTACGCTCCATAAAGTCGGCCAATACTTGCTCACGTTCAGCATCACGAATTTTCTGGAAAATAACCTGCTTGGCGGCTTGAGCGCCAATGCGACCAAAGTCAATAGACTCTAGCGGCTCTTCAATAAATTCGCCAAGTTGTATATCGGGATTACGCTTTTGCGCCTCTTCCAGCTTGATGTGCAAATCCGGGGTCTCGAAAGTCTCATCATCGACCACCTCCCAACGGCGAAACGAATCGTATTCACCGCTTTCGCGATCAATCGAGACTCGCACATCCGATTCATCGGGAAAACGTTTTTTTGTAGCAGAAGCCAGTGCCAACTCCAATGACTCGAATACGACATCTTTATACACGTTCTTCTCACGTGACAAGGCATCTACCAGTAATAAAATATCACGACTCATATGTTCTCCGTAAATTACTCATCTATCCCGGTCACTCATCAAAAAATGGCCATGAATCAGATACACATCAAAAAACTAAAAAGTTGGTACCAAGCGTGCCTTATCCAAATTGGACAATTCAATTTCAACAGGAATGCCTTCTACATTCAACTGTAATATTCCATTATTAACTTCACCAATCACTCCGATAAAGTTCTTGCGTCCCGCCAGTGGCATACGTAGCTTGAGCTGCGCCTGCTGTCCTGCGAAACGTACAAAGTCTGTTTCCTTCTTCAGCGGTCTATCCAATCCTGGTGAAGAAACTTCAAGCCGATCGTAAGCTACGCTCTCCACCAGAAACAATCTGGTCAATTGGTTGCTGACTATCTGGCAATCCTCCACCATGATGCCATCCGGCTTATCGATGAAGACCCGCAACAATCCATGTCCGGAGCGCTCAAAGTCTACTAACTCATAGCCCAAGCCATTTATTGTCGTCTCGACCAGCGTTACCACATCCATAAAACAAATCCGTAAAAGGCGACCTACAAATAAAAAACGGGCCCGAAGCCCATCTCAAAACGCGCCGCATTGTATCAAAACTCACGGCCAAAGGGAATTAACTTAGAACATATCTTGATATTTTACAGTAATCGGATATCGCCAGTCTTTACCGTAACTGCGTTCTGTAATACGGACACCGACTGCAGATTGGCGACGCTTGTATTCGCTACCACGGATCAAATGTACTACCCGACGTACATCTGCCTCCGTATAACCACGTCCAATAATTTCTAGTATGGAGAGATTTTGTTCTACATAACAAGTCATGATCGCATCCAGCACATCGTAGTCAGGCAGACTATCCTGATCGGTTTGGTTAGCACGCAACTCGGCGCTCGGAGGGCGTGAAATAATGCGTTGGGGAATAACCTGGCCTAACGTATTGCGATAACGTGCCAATCGATAGACTAGCGATTTACGAACGTCTTTCAATGCTGAGAATCCCCCTGCCATATCACCGTAGAGTGTTGCATACCCCACAGTCATTTCGGATTTATTCCCGGTTGTCAGAACCAGCGAACCAAATTTGTTCGACAGGGCCATCAGTAAAGTGCCTCGTATCCGTGCCTGCAGATTTTCTTCGGTAGTATCCTCAGCAAGTCCATTAAAAGTACTATTAAGTGTATTCCGGTAACACTGAAAAATTGAATCAATGGAATACTCGTCATAGCGCACTCCAAGGATCTTCGCCATTTCACGCGAGTCATCCAGACTGATTTGTGCTGTATAAGGAGATGGCATCATGACTGCGTGAACATTATCCGCACCCACTGCATCAACAGCGATCGCCAACGTTAATGCGGAATCTATTCCGCCTGAAAATCCCAGCAAAACATCAGGAAATCTGTTCTTGCGAATATAGTCGCGTACGCCAAGGCATAACGCACGATAGATCCTGTCCTCTTCGCTAGTCTCTTGGACCTGCTCACCGACCAGACTTAAATCGTCCTGTAATTGTAGAATCAACAGATCCTCTTCAAAAGATTTGCTCTGCGCAGTCAGGTTGCCACGACTATCCATCGCGAATGAACCACCATCAAAAACCAACTCGTCTTGCCCCCCCACCATGTTGGCATAAACCACTGACATGCTTGTTTCCGCAATACGCTCACGAATTTTTTGATAACGCATTTTCTGCTTGCTCACGGCATATGGTGATGCATTGAGCACCAGCAATACTTGCGCGCCGGCTTCTCGGGAAAGTCTTGCCGGCTCCCGCTCCCAAATGTCAGCACAAATATTCAAGCCGAAACTTATACCCGCAATCTTGAATACACAGGGTTCAGTACTGCCATCAAAATAACGCTCTTCATCAAATACCGAATGGTTCGGCAGGATGTGCTTGAGATATGTCTTCGCAACCTTACCATTCTGTAAAAGTGAAGCCGCGTTATAGAACCTGCCATTACATTCGTGAGGATGGCCTACCACCACGGCAATTCCGGATGTCTGTTTGGCAAGGTCATTCAATCCCTGCACACATGCATGGTTAAAGCCTTTGCGCAACAGCAGGTCTTCAGGTGGGTAGCCGCACAAACTGAGTTCGGGTGTCAGCAACAATTCAGCCCCTTGCATTCTGGCTTGCTCTGCACATCGGAAAATCTTTTCCGCATTGCCTGCTATATCACCTAATAAGCAGTTTATTTGCGCGATAGCCAGTTTCATTTACGTTTGCATTCCCTCTAGAATTGACGTTAAGTCTATCGCATCCTATTTACCAGGTGCAGGTCAAAATGCGGGTATAAAACCTGGTTCTGCTGTTGACTCTGGTTCTGGTGTTGACTTAGGCGATGGCGTTGGAGCTGGCCCAAATGCTGGCTCGACAGCCGGCTCCGATGATGGTGCTGGTCCAAATGCTGGCTCGACAGCCGGCTCCGATGATGGTGCTGGTCCAAATGCTGGCTCGACAGCCGGCTCTTGCGATACAGCTGCAGGTTGCGCCTGAGATGGAGATGGAGGAGCTTTTGCTCGTGCCTTGGGTTTTGGCTTGCTTGGTGCTACTCCCCAGTAGTAATTCAATCCAATAGTCAGGTTCCTGTTATTCAATTTGTTTATTATTCCTTCAATTTTGGTATCGCCACTTGATCTTGCATATTGACCGGCAATACTCCAACTATCATCCAGTTTGTATTCCAAACCTATGGCCTGATACGCGTGACTAACACCGATATTTTCTGCAGCATCACTACCATTGGTACGAGCCAAGGCAAGCTTGCCATAGGGTAGCCATTTACCCATTGGCAGACCCAATTTGGTACCAATTACAATTGTCGAACTACTATAATTTACTGGGCCAGTTGCAGTATTGTTGACCTCGAAGGAACCAAACATACCCAATTGAAGCAACGCAACCTTCCAGGTGTACCCCTCCTCAATACCAAATGCCAGGGCACTTCTGGCTTTAAAGTCATTTAAATTAGAGCGGTTAAAGCCGACATTTCCACCAACCCAGCCACCATCAAATCTACTCTCATCGCTGCCTTCAATCGTGACCTCTACATTGGTAACTGTGCCGTCCTGGCTAATCACTTTAAAATTATCGCTAATACTTTGACCGATATCTAATTCATCAAATGCACTATTTGCTACATAGCGCCAACGCCCAGTACTATCTATGCTGAAAACACCATTATCTCCCTTACTATCGCCTTGCACTTCAAAAGACATGGGGCTATCCACATCAATTATATTAAGCCTGCCGCCAGTACGCCTTACCGAATTGGTCTCTCTAAGCGTAACATTTGCAGCCTCTAGATTCGCAGGGTCATTGGTACCCTTGATGATCACTTTTACTGATGTAGTCGTACCGTCAGCGCTGGATACAATGAAGCGATCATTAGCATTTTGGTCAACGCCCAACCTGTCGAAAGCGCTATTTGAAAGATAATTCCATGTTCCATCGGATTTAACATTGAAAGTACCGGTTATATTTTTTACATCCGATCTTGCCACGAAGGTCTCAGGGCTATCCACATCCCGAATTGTCAGCATACCTTTACTGTCTAGTATTTCGTTGGTTTCCGTAAGCTCTACCGTGGGAGAACTCAGTACTGCTGGATCGTTGGTACCGACAATAGTCACCTTGACCGATGTCGGCGTACCGTCAAAACTCACCACCCTGAAACTATCACTAACACTGTGATCGATATTCATCACATCAAAAGCACTGTCCGCGGTGTAAGTCCATTTGCCTGCAGCGTCTATATTGAAGCTGCCATTCTTGCCCTTGATCTTGCGCTGCGCCACAAAGGTCTCAGGACTGTCCACATCACGAATGCTTAACGTGCCACTCGGCTTTAACGGTGCATTGGTTTCTTCCAGCACAACATCTGCCTTACCCAGAATGGCGGCATCATTGGTACCGTTGATGGTGATTTTGACCGTTGTTATTGTTCCGTCTGTAGCTGCCACTGTATAACTATCAATGACGCTTTTTCCTTCACTGATCCAGTCCAGCGCATCTTTGCTTGTGTAGCGCCATGAACCGTCGCTGTCGATGTCAAAGATACCGTGCTCGCCAGCAAATTTACGCTGTATTGCAAAGGTCGCCGGGTTATCCACGTCACTGATAGTGAGCTTGCCTGCTGCTTTTAATACTTCGTGGGTTTCCGTCATTTCCGACTGACCCGTACTAAGTATGGCCGGATCGTTGGTACCGTTGATGGTTATTTTTACTGTAGTGGTGGTGCCATCTGCACTGGATACCGTGAAACTGTCGCTAAGCTTTTGGCCTATGTTGAGAGCATCAAAGGCATCATTTGCAGTGTAGGTCCATTGACCTGACGAGCTGATGTTGAACGTACCGTTTTTACCCTGGATGTTGTCTTGTGCAACAAAGGTGGCCGGGCTATCCACATCTTGAATCGTCAGTCGACCTTTGGGACGCAGTGCCGCGTTGCTTTCCTGCAACGACAGGTCAACGGCACTCATTACTGCCGGATCATTGGTGCCATTGATGGTGACTTTTACCGTTGTTTGAGTGCCATCAGAACTGCTTATCGTAAAGCTGTCGCTAACACTCTGTCCTACGTTGAGTTCGTCAAAAGCACTGTTCGCGTTATAGCTCCAGCTGCCTGCACTGTCGATGTCGAAAGTGCCGTTCTTGCCTTTGATATTGCGTTGCTCCACGAAGGTCTCAGGGCTATCAATATCGCGGATACTTAGCTTGCCAGAAGGTTTCAGGGGCGTATTTGTTTCTTCCAGCACGATACTTTCCTTACCAAGGATCGCCGGATCATTCGTTCCCTTGATAGTGACTTTTACCGTTGTCTTGGTGCCGTCCGAACTGCTTACTTCAAAACTGTCATCTACACTCTGGCCCACATTCATTTCATCAAAAGCACTGTTCGCGGTGTAAGTCCATTTGCCTGCAGCGTCTATATTGAAGTTGCCATTCTTACCCTTGATCTTGCGCTGCGCCACAAATGTCTCAGGACTGTCCACATCGCTGATACTTAACTTGCCTGAAGCCTTCAGGATTGAGTCGCTTTCAGTGAGTACCTCATTGGCTTGGCTTAAAATTGCCGGCCTGTTTTTAACGTCAAAAGGAACAACAGGTTCAGCAGCTACCGCAAAGCTGGTAATACCCGGCATTAATGCCATAGATAGGAAGAACAACGCAGTTGCAGATAGCCAGCGCATTAAACCTTTCATCTTGCTCGTGCCCTTAGACTGGCAATTAAGTAGAAGTTGCGACATTAATAATTAATAAGACGTTATTTGACTTCGATACTTGGATTCTGCCTGAATATCCCGAATGATGCATCCCAGCGATAGAATATTCTTAATCTAACATCCGCACGACAAAATACCTGCTCAACAAAATTGATCAGGTATTTTCTGTTTTGTTCATATTTTTTCTAATGTTCAAAGCATGCAAATCATCCTGATTTGAATCAACCAGATTTTGAGGTAAATGTTTGGTAGGCTTTACACCAAGATCTTTAAGCATTTCCGCCTGACGGATTACATTGCCGCGTCCACTAGTAAACTTTTTGTAAGCAGTATCATAAATTTTTTGTGCCTGCAGCAACTTGCTCCCCAAGCTATCAAAATCTTCCACGAACCCGACCAGTTTGTCATACAAGTCAGCCCCACGACTGGCAATCTCCTGAGCATTGTTGTTTTGTTGCTCTTGCCGCCAGAGATGCGCTACGGTGCGAAGCACGAACAGTAAAGTGCTTGGACTTACCAACAACACGTTCTTTTTCCAAGCTCCCTGCCACAAATCGCTATCATGCGAAATGGCCAACATGAAAGCCGGTTCCACAGGAATGAACATCAATACAAAATCAAGCGACTGGAAACCATAGAGCTGCTGATAGTTCTTCACAGATAAATCATTGATGTGGCCGCGCACGGAATCCAGATGGCGTTTCATTGCGACATCGCGTTGATGATCGGTTTCCGCATTGGCATATTCTTCATATGCCTTCAGCGAAACCTTGGCATCGACGATCAGATGCCTGTCTTCAGGCAGATGGACAACCACATCCGGTTGTGCCCTTGAACCGTCGTTGCGTGTATGGCTTTCCTGCACATCGTATTCTTGCCCTTTGCGTAAACCTGAAGCTTCCAGCACGCGCTCCAAAATCAACTCACCCCAATTCCCCTGCACTTTGGCCTGACCTTTCAACGCACTGGTAAGGTTGTGTGCATCTTTGGATAGTTGATTATTAAGTGCCATTAGTTGCCTGACCTGCTCGGCCAGCGCAGAACGGTCCTTGCCTTCCTGCACATAGACTTCCTGCACCTTGCCCTGGAACTCGCTTATTTTGACCTTAAGAGGTTCCAGCAACTGGTTGAGATTAGTCTGATTCTGTTCCGTAAAACGTTTGGATTTTTCCTCGAGAATCTGGCTGGCTAGTGATTTGAAACGATTGGAAAGTTGCTCTTCAGCTTGCAAATTTTCTGCTATTTTGGAACGTTCATGTTCAAGATTGGCAGTCAGTTCAGCTACTTTTGCGCTGAAGTGCTGTTGCTCCATAGTAAAATTATCACGTTGAGCTGCAAAATTTTCATTTTCATTTACAAGACGATTAATATCATCCTGTAACGCAAACATCCGCTCATTAAGCCTTGTTATTTCAACTTGCCCCTCGCCTTTAATCCTTTCCACAGCAGATGAAGTGCGTTCACGGAGAAACAACCAAATCGAAACTGCGCCTAACAGAAGACCGACCGTAAGAGGCGCTAAAAAGTTGAGGGACGACTCCATATAAATGGCTTTCAAACAAATCAGACTTTCAGTATAAACCAAACCAACAATGCAAAATATAAAGGGATGCCGGAGCATCCCTTGATTTATGTGAGCAATGTCTAAGACATATTTTTACAAGCCTCTTACGGCACGCTTACGTTCGTTCTCCGTCAAGAAGCGTTTGCGGATACGCACTGATTGAGGGGTAATTTCTACCAACTCGTCATCATCAATGAACTCGACTGCTGACTCCAAAGTCAAGCGAATTGGTGGAGTCAGGCGAACCGCCTCATCAGTGCCGGAAGAGCGTACGTTGGTTAATTGTTTGCCTTTTATCGGGTTGACCACCAAGTCGTTGTCACGACTATGGATGCCGATAATCATGCCTTCATACAGCTTATCGCCGGGAGAAACAAACATACGACCGCGATCCTCCAGTTTCCAAAGTGCGTAAGCTACTGCATCACCCTTTTCCGCAGAAACTAGCACTCCATTGCGCCGACCAGGCATATCTGCTTTTACTGGCGCATAATCGTCAAATACATGTGCCATGATGCCGGTACCACGTGTCAATGTCATAAATTCAGACTGGAAACCGATAAGTCCGCGTGCTGGAATGCGGTACTCAAGACGAACCCGACCATGACCATCTGGCTGCATGTCTTGTAAATCACCTCGGCGCCGACCAAGCTCTTCCATCACGGCACCCTGATTAGCATCTTCCACATCCACTGTTAGCACTTCGAAAGGCTCGCACTTCTCACCATCAATCTCGCGATATACCACGCGTGGCTTACCTACACCCATCTCAAAGCCTTCTCGACGCATATTTTCCAGCAAAATGGTCAAATGTAATTCACCCCGACCTGCCAGAAGAAACACATCTGTGTTGTCAGTTTCTTCAACGCGCAATGCCACGTTCACCAGCAATTCCTTATGGAGGCGGTCACGTATCTGACGACTGGTGATAAATTTTCCCTCTTGCCCGCATAATGGGGAAGTGTTAACCATTAAGTTCATGGTTAACGTTGGCTCATCCACCTTGGGCATAGGCAAAGCTTCAGGGTTGCTGACATCAGAGATAGTTACTCCGATACCAATATCTTCAATACCATTAATCAGGACAATGTCTCCAGCTAATGCTTCGTCTAACAAAACTCTTTCAATGCCACGAAAACCTAAAACCTGATTCACGCGCGCCTTCTTTGAGGACTTATCACCATTCATCACCATCACTTCTTGTCCTGGCTTGATACGACCACGAGTTACCCGGCCAACGCCAATACGGCCGACGAAACTTGAATAATCCAATGCGGAAACTTGTAATTGTAGCGGCTCGTCTATAGCTTTAACACTGGGTGCGGGAACACTATTCAATACCACATCCAGCAAAGGGAACATGCTGTCAGACTCCTGATCCAGCTCCAGCTTCGCATAACCATTCAATGCCGATGCATAGACTATTGGGAAATCAAGTTGTTC
>Ga0316187_10001602_pt1 | contig 19689 bp, 16 predicted proteins | sample CroRivburrow1_MG_FD_204927 | JGI IMG/M metagenome (GOLD analysis project Ga0316187, IMG submission 204927) | Coastal sediment microbial communities from Maine, United States - Cross River worm burrow 1 | ecosystem: Environmental > Aquatic > Marine > Coastal > Sediment | place: USA: Maine...
GCCATCATCCACGACAGTCCGGTTACCGACACCATTACCAAGGTAACCTATAAAGAACTTCAGCAAAAAGTGGCCCAACTTGCCGGGGCCCTGCAGTCAATCGGCATCACCAAAGGCGATACGGTCATCATCTATATGCCGATGATTCTTGAGGCAGCCTATGCGATGCTCGCCTGTGCCAGACTTGGAGCTATCCATTCAGTGGTTTTCGGCGGTTTCGCGGCCAACGAGCTGGCCATCAGGATCAACCACGCTGAACCCAAAATTATCATCACCGCCTCTGGAGCCATCGAAGGCGCCAAGACACTCGCCTACAAACCCATCGTCGACGAAGCCATTGAAATCGCCGACCACAAAATTGAAAAAGTCGTACTCTTTCAGCGCCCGTTTCTGCAATCTGATATGCAGGAAGGTCGCGATCTAGACTGGAGCGATTTCGTTTCCGACGCTCCTCTGGCCGACTGCGTTCCGGTCGAGGCCACCGATCCACTTTACATTCTTTACACTTCCGGTACCACCGGCATGCCCAAAGGAGTCATTCGCGACAACGGCGGCCATGCGGTGTCGCTGCACTGGAGTATGAAGGCAATTTACGACATTGATGCCGGCGATGTGTGGTGGTCGGCCTCCGACGTCGGCTGGGTGGTCGGTCACTCCTATATCGTCTACGGTCCATTGCTCAAAGGAGCAACTACGGTTTTCTATGAAGGTAAACCCATTGGCACCCCGGATGCCGGAGCGTTCTGGCGCCTCATCTCAGAACACCAGGTCAAATCGCTGTTCACCGCCCCTACCGCCTTCCGGGCCATTAAGAAGGAAGATCCTGACGGCGTATTTATCGGCAAGTATGACATTTCCTGCTTCGAGTGTCTTTACCTGGCTGGCGAACGGCTCGATCCAGACACCTATTTCTGGGCTTCAAACCTGCTTAAAGTACCGGTCATCGATCACTGGTGGCAGACTGAAACCGGTTGGGCAATCGTTGCCAACTGCCGCGGTATCGAAGAGCTGCCGGTCAAGGCGGGGTCACCGACCACGGCAGTGCCAGGCTACAACGTGATGGTCCTCGATGACGAGGGCAATGAAGTTGGTCCCAACACCGAAGGCAATATCGTTATTAAACTACCGTTGCCGCCGGGAACCCTGCCCACTCTTTGGAAGAACGAAAAACGGTTTATCGAATCCTACATGTCCACTTTTCCCGGCTACTACGAAACCAGTGACGGCGGCTATATTGACGAGGACGGCTATGTCTATGTCATGGGCCGTATGGACGATGTCATCAACATCGCTGGCCACCGCCTCTCCACCGGGTCCATGGAAGAGGTTATCGCCACCCATCCCGATATCGCCGAGTGCGCTGTCATCGGTACCGATGATCAACTCAAAGGGCAGTTGCCTGTTGGCCTCTTCGTCCTCAAATCTGGCGTGGACAGGGACGTGGAGGAAATCCAGACCGAACTGGTCAAGATGGTAAGAGAAAAAATCGGCGCTATTGCCTGCTTCCGCGAGTCCAGTTGCGTGGCAAGGCTGCCGAAAACCAGGTCGGGCAAGATTCTGCGCGGAACCATGCGCTCAATTGCCGCCGGCAAGGAATACCGCATGCCCTCCACCATCGACGACCCGACGATTCTCGATGAAATTACCGAATCTTTGAACGAAATGGGATACCCACCCAAATAATCGATCTTTTCCAACCAGAAGACGGCCCGGTCTCTTCAGCGGGGCCGTCTTCTGATCCACCGATGATTCCACACGACAACAATTGACAAGACTGGTCTTGTCTTCTGAACATCAAGGAGTGTGTTACTGCCATGAAAATCCATGAATACCAGGCAAAGGAACTATTCAGATCGTATGACATTCCCGTGCCGGCCGGAGTCTTATGCGAAACACCGGAGGCCATAGACCAGGCGGTCGAGCAGCTGGGTCTGCCACTGGCAGTCAAGGCCCAGGTCCATGCCGGAGGCCGCGGCAAGGGCGGTGGAGTCCGGGTGGCTCGAACTCCTGAAGAAGCAAGAGAAGCGGCAGAGGCAATTCTAGGTATGAAACTCGTCACTCTGCAGACCGGAGCAGAAGGCAGAACTGTTAACAAAGTGCTGGCCGAGGAAGGCGTATCTATCAAAAACGAGCTTTATCTCTCTTTTATCGTCAATCGAGATGACGCCACCGTCACCATCATGGCTAGCCGGGACGGGGGCATGGATATCGAAGAAGTTGCCGCCGCCACACCCGAGCGCATCATAAAGGTCGGCATCAACCCGCTGCTTGGCATCCAGGGGTATCATATTCGCCTTGTCTGTCTGGGATTGGCACTCGAACCTGCGGTTGCCAAGAAATGCGGGGCGATGTTGAGAAATCTCTACCGGCTCTTCACCAGTGCCGACTGTTCTCTGCTGGAAATAAACCCTTTAATAATCACCGAAGAAGACGAAATAATCGCCCTGGACGCCAAAATCGATATCGACTCCAATGCGCTTTACCGGCATAAGGACATCGCTGCTATGCGGGATCCGCTCGAAGAGGACCCCAACGAACTTGAGGCGGCCAAATACGACCTGAACTACATCAAACTCGATGGAACCATTGGCAACATGGTAAACGGTGCCGGACTGGCCATGGCCACCATGGATATCATCAAGCAGGCAGGAGCGGAGCCGGCAAATTTCCTTGATGTAGGCGGCGGCGCCGATGCCGAGAAAGTCGAAAACGGTTTTCGAATCATCCTCAGCGACCCCAATGTCAAAGGCATATTGATCAACATTTTCGGCGGCATTTTACGTTGCGATGTGCTTGCCCAGGGCGTGGTTCAAGCCGCCCAGTCGATTGGTCTCAAGGTTCCCGTGGTGGTCCGAATGGAAGGTACCAACGTCGAAGAAGGACGCAGGATTCTAGCCGATTCGGGGCTGGATCTGATCAACGCGGTGACCCTCTCAGACGCCGCAGAGAAGGTGGCCGCCATCAGCGGCAGCTAAAAGGTTAATCATGGGTAGGCGCTTTATCCAGACGCTGATCCTGCTGGTTGTGCTGGGCTTCCCTGGTCTGCCAATTATGGCTGAGACCGGAAACGGTATCGCCACCGACCAGGCGAAATGGATAATCAGCAGCGGCAGTAGCGCAAATCTGCCGTCCGGCAGCTTGCTCTCCCTGGCGCTAGCCCTGGAACGAGGGGCTGAAACTGTATGGCTTGATCTGGTCTTATCCAAAGACAATCAGATCGTCCTGCTGGCCGATACCAAAATCGACCAACTGACCGATGTCAAAGAGATTTACCCCGATCGATCTCGTCCAGACGGCAGCTACTACAGTTTCGACTTTACCCTTGAGGAATTACGTGGCTTATCTCATCTACCGGTTGCGCCTGCGGGATCCGTCAGCGCCACCTCGCTGTTCCGGTCACACCTGCCTGTTACGGCTCTTGATGACTTCTTAGGCTACCTGGATATTGTTTTCACCGAGCTCGCTGCCAGGCCCACCCTCATTTGCACCTTGAAGCACGGCTGGCTGCATCAACAGCAAGACAAGAACCTGGGAGCCATTGCCCTGCAGGCACTTGAAGACTACCAGTCAACCACGGCCAACGCTTCTGTGGTAATTGCTTCCTACGATCCAGAGGAACTGCAGCAGCTCGCTCAGGGCAGAGGAGCCGGACAGGCAGAGGATATCGGCTTCATGCAGCTTATCGGAAGTAATAACGGTGAAGAAGTACAACGGCTCGAATTCGGTACCTTCCAACCCTACAGCTACGATCTGCTGTTTACCCGATTCGGTCTCAAATCGGTGTCGAGCTATGCCGACAGTATCGGCTTGGACCCCCAGGCGGTCTTGGATGATTCAGTTGCTCTCAACCGCCCACAATTCCTCGATGATGCACACACTCTGGGGCTGCAGATTGTCTGCTGCCGGGTGGATTCAATCCCTCCCGGTTTCGCGCCGCAAGGTTCAGGACCGGAAGCGCTGTTTGAACACCTGCTGTTTACCATCGGTTTTGACGGTATTGTCACTGGCCAATACCGTTTGGCGCGGAACTGGCTAGACAATCGCATGGCGCCCCCCAGTTACGAACAGAATAATACAATAGAACGTCTGATTGATCGGGTCGAGAAAAGCGGCAGCAAGCCGCCGTACCCGATTGAATCGGATACAACCAGATAAATTTATAGAAGGCGGTAGAAACTCATGGCTATTTTTGCAGACAGTTCGACACGCTTGATTGTGCAGGGCATCACCGGCCAGGAAGGACAGTTTCACACCAGGCAGTGCATTGCTTATGGAACCAATGTGGTCGCTGGTGTCACCCCGGGAAAGGGCGGCCAGAAAATGGATGAAGTGGACGTTTTCAATTCTGTCCACGAAGCGCGTCAGGCAACCGGCGCCAATACTTCGATGATATTTGTTCCGCCACCCTTTGCAGCTGAGGCGATTCTCGAAGCGGCCGATGCCGGCATAGAGCTGATAGTCTGTATCACCGAAGGCATCCCCGTCATGGATATGCTCCGGGTCAAGAATTACCTGGCTACCACGAGCAGCCGGCTCATCGGACCTAACTGTCCCGGGATTATTACCCCCGGGGCTTGCAAGATCGGCATTATGCCTGCCTCAATTCACCAGGAGGGAGGCCCTTTTGGAGTGGTTTCCCGCTCAGGCACCCTGACCTATGAAGTGGTTCATCAGCTCAGCCAGGAAGGATTCGGTCAGACGACCTGTGTGGGGATCGGCGGAGATCCCGTAAACGGAACTGGCTTTATCGATTGCCTTGAAGCATTCGAAGCCGATGACGACACCAAGGCGGTGGTAATGGTCGGTGAAATCGGCGGCAGCGCAGAAGAGGACGCCGCTGCCTGGATCAAAGCCCATATGAGTAAACCTGTGGTGGGTTTCATTGCCGGGCTGACCGCACCTCCGGGCAGAAGAATGGGGCATGCCGGAGCCATCGTCAGCGGCGGTTCGGGCACTGCAGCCGCCAAGATCGAGGCAATGGAAGCTGCTGGTATCTATGTCTGCCGCGATCTCGGTACTCTGGGAAGACTCTGCAAAGAAGTTTATGAGTAACATCCGTATCGAGTCAAATTCTAAAAAGGAAAAATACGGTGTGAAACTCGCTTTTTCAGCACACCGTATTTTATTCAAGCTATTAGTATCATTTATTTTACTAAATAATTGCAGGAAGAATAACGCTGTTATTATTTAGCCATCAAGTGGCCATTGACACTTTTATCCACCCCATCTCACCTTTAAGCTCTCTGCTGATTTCCCCCTCAGAGAATATCTTTATAGAATCATTATAGAGCTGTTATAATTAGTTTTTCAAAAGAACATCTAGCTAATTTATCTTTTCCCTTGACAATATCTGATTAATTACCTAAAAATGGCATAGTAACGATGTTCTTTTACAAGTTGATTTGTTGGCAGCTTGTTTTTGTTTTTAATTGTTAATACAAACAATTACGATCAGTAAAGATGCTAATACAACTCCAGTCAATCCGCCTGTCGCACCCCCATTACCCGCATTCATTTCGCTAAGGAGAACCCATGGATACTATCGAAAGACTCGAATATCTGAAACAACTCAGGGCCGAGGCCAAACTCGGCGGTGGTCAGAAGCGAATCGACAAACTGCATTCGCTCGGCAGAATGACCGCCAGAGAACGGATCGATCTTCTTTTGGATAAGGGGTCGTTTGAAGAATTCGACATGTTCAAGACCCATCGATGCACCGATTTTGGCATGGATCAACAAAAGTATCCAGGCGACGGCGTTGTCACCGGCCACGGCACCATCGATGGACGTATCGTCTATGTGTTTGCCCAGGATTTTACCGTTCTGGGTGGATCATTGTCGGAGACATTTGCCGAGAAAATCTGCAAAATAATGGACCTGGCAATGAAAAACGGGGCCCCGGTTATCGGATTGAATGACAGCGGTGGTGCCAGGATTCAAGAGGGGATAGAAAGCCTTGCGGGTTATACCGACATCTTTCTCAGAAATGTCATGTCTTCAGGCGTCATCCCGCAGATTTCTGCAATCTTCGGTCCTTGTGCCGGTGGTGCAGTTTATTCACCAGCATTGACCGACTTTGTGGTCATGGTGAAGAACAATTCTTATATGTTTCTGACCGGCCCCAAAGTAGTGAAATCGGTAACTCACGAAGATGTGACTGTTGAGGAACTGGGGGGTGCAGATATGCATTCCTCACGCAGCGGGGTTTCCGACTTCGCCGCCGATACAGGGGCGGATGCCATTGCTTACGTACGCAAGCTGGTCTCTTTTCTGCCGCAGAACAACATGGAAGATCCGCCAATGATCCCCTGTGCGGATCCAGCTGAGCGCCGTGCCGAGGAACTCAACACTATAATACCGACCAATCCGAACGAAGCCTACGATATGAAGGATATCATCCTGGCAACGGTCGATAACGGTGATTTCTTCGAAATCAAGGAGGACTTCGCTCCGAACCTGATTGTCGGTTTTGGTCGTTACAATGGCAGAAGCGTCGGCATCGTGGCCAACCAGCCGGCCCACTACTCTGGTGTGCTCGACATTGACAGCTCAATCAAGGGTGCCCGCTTTGTAAGGTTCTGCGACTGCTTCAACATCCCCGTCGTCACCTTTGTCGATGTGCCCGGATTTCTGCCTGGTACTGCTCAGGAGTATGGCGGTGTCATCCGAAACGGGGCCAAGATTCTCTATGCTTACGCCGAGGCAACCATCCCCAAAGTCACGGTTATCACTCGTAAAGCATATGGCGGCGCCTATTGCGTGATGTCCTCCAAACATCTGCGGGGCGATATCAACTACGCCTGGCCGACAGCCGAGATCGCGGTGATGGGAGCCAAAGGCGCCGTTGAAGTACTTTACGGCAGACAGGCTAAAAAAGAGGCTGATCCTGAGAAGTACCTGCAGGAGCGGGAGCAGGAGTATCAGGACGCCGTAGCCAACCCCTACGTGGCAGCCCAGCGGGGCTATATCGATGATATCATCGAGCCGGCCCGCACCCGGATCAGAATTATCAACGCCCTGAAGATCGTTGAGACCAAACGCGATACCAACCCGATGAAGAAACACGGAAACATTCCATTATAAACAGCACAGAAGGGGACAACAATGAGCGTTAAAATTTTTATCAAACGTAACGTATCCGAAGCCAATATTCCGGAACTCACCGTCCTGCTCAAACGACTGAGAAGCGTCACTTTGATGCAGCCGGGCTACATCTCCGGCCAGACCCTCAAACGGCTGGACCAGCCGGAAGAGTGTATGGTGATCAGCACCTGGCGTTCGATCGAGGACTGGAACGACTGGGTGAAAAACGACAAGCGGATCGCCATCCAGAAAGAAATAGACGATCTGCTCGGAACATCAACAGATTATGAAATATATGAGTGATTCCCGCCTTCATACCCACCGGTGGGAGACAAGGCCATCCGAAGGAATCAAGACCTGAAAACTGAAGTCAATCGAGAAGACAATGGCAGACATGCAAAAGAAAATGGCAGCGGCCCTGGCAGCTGTAAATGCCTACCTGCAAATGGAAGAGCAGGCAGCGGCGGATGCTGCCGCACAGCAGGAAGATCAGGCGGCACGCCAGTCTCAGAGTTTATGGAGCCAGAGCGGCCGGCAGGACATGATGACCATGCGCAGGCTCGTTCAACTGCGGACATTTACCAGCTTTCGCTAAGCTAATAAAAGCCAACGTACAGGCATAAGGAGATAGAGACGATGAGCGACCAAGTTCAAATGACTGAAATGAATTATGACAGTGACCGCCCGGCAGCGGAAAATCCAGTAAAAATCATGGATCTGTCTCTGCGCGATGGGCATCAGTCCCTGTTTGCCACCCGCGGCAGAACTGAGGATATGATACCGGTGGCCGAGCTGATTGACGAAGTCGGTTTCTGGGCTGTTGAAACCTGGGGTGGTGCAACTTTTGATACCATGCACCGCTTTCTCAACGAAGACCCATGGGAGCGCCTCCGGACCTTAAAACGCTACATCAAAAAAACCCCGTTTTCGATGCTGCTGAGAGCCCAGAACCTGGTGGGCTACCGTAACTATGCAGATGATCTGGCCCTGGCCTTCGTTGACAGAGCCGCGGAAAACGGTATGGATATTTTCCGCACCTTCGACGCCCTTAACGACTATCGCAATTTTGAGACGGTGGTCAGCCAAATCAAGAAAAGCGGCAAACACTTTCAGGGCTGTATCTGTTACACGATGACCGAGCCCCGGCTGGGAGGTGAAGTCTATAATCTCGACTATTATCTCACCAAGGCCAAAGACCTTGAATCGATGGGCGCTGATTCAATCTGCATCAAGGATATGGCAGGCCTGCTGGCTCCCTACGACGCCTATAATCTGGTTAAATCGATGAAAGAGGCTGTCTCGATTCCGCTTCATCTGCACAGCCATTTCACTTCAGGTATGTCACCGATGACGCATCTCAAAGCCATCGAGGCTGGAGTCGACATCATTGATACCTGTATGACGCCCTATGCCTACCGAACGTCCCACGCAGCGGTGGAACCTCTGGTCATGACCCTGCTCGGTACCAACCGCGACACCGGTTTCGATATCAAGAAACTGGCCAGCATCAACGAAATCCTGGAAAAAGAAGTACTGCCGAAATACAAGCACCTGCTTGACGATTCCAAGGTATCGATCATCGACATCAATGTACTGCTGCACCAGACGCCTGGCGGCATGCTCTCCAACCTGGTCAACCAGCTCCGCGAAATGGATGCACTGGACAAGATCGGCGAGGTCTACAAAGAGCTGCCCCGCGTTCGTAAGGATCTCGGCCAGATTCCGCTGGTCACTCCGACTTCTCAGATCGTTGGTGTGCAGACGGTCAACAACGTGCTGCACGACACCCCTGATGAGCGCTACAAGATGATCACCGGCCAGGTTAAGGATCTTTGCTACGGGCTTTATGGTAAAACCGCCACGCCGATCAATCCGGAAGTTCAGAAAAAAGCGCTCAAAGGTTACCCGCGAGGCGAGGAACCGATCACCTGCCGGCCGGCCGAGGTACTCGAACCCGAACTTGAGAAAGCCAAGGAAGAGGTCGGCGATCTGGCCAAGGATCTGGACGACGTGATTCTCTATGCTCAGTTTCCGGTCACCGGCAAGAAGTTCCTGGAATGGAAATACGGCATCGCTCCCGCTCCGGACAATGTCCAGCCGATCACCATGGAAGAGGTGAAAAAGAAAGATGAAATACTGAAGAAAGCCAAGGCCGGAGAACTGGTCGAGAAGAAACAGGATGCCCCGGCCAAGAGTGAATCGGCCCGAACCTTCAATGTCTTTGTCGACCAGGAGTTCTTTAGCGTCGATGTCGACCCGGTAGGCGGCCCGGCAATATTCGCGGCCCCGGTAACCGCAGCGGCTCCCGCTGCCCCCGCACCAGCGGCGCCGGCGGCAACGGCATCGAATCCGGAACCAGCGGCCCCCGCACCGGCAGCTTCGCCTGCCGGCACCCTGCTGCTGGCGCCCATGCCTGGCATGATCGTCAAGTATGAAAAGAAGGTTGGTGACAGTGTCAAGCAGGGGGATACGGTTGTCGTCCTGGAGGCCATGAAGATGGAAAATGCACTGCCGGCACCCTGCGACGGTACCATCAAAGCCATCGACTTCGACAGCGGCGACACGATTACCAAAGGTGCCGTTCTCTGCGTAATTGGCTGAAATTTAGGTTCTGACGACTAACGACTGATCATGGCTGAAACATTTCGTCCCGACGTCCATCAGCGGCTGGAAAAGGTGGTTTTGGAGATCTTTTCCAACTCCGATTTCCACAAAGCGAGCATCAGAGATGTCGCTGAGCAGGCCGGGGTCAGTTTCACGACCATCTACAAGCATTACGGCAGTAAAGAGCGGCTGGTCTTTGCCTTTGTGGATGTGTGGATGGGCAAGCTCACTGATCGTATCGTTGATCATTTGCAGGGCATAGAAGACCTTAAGGAGAAACTCCGCAAAGTCTTCTGGCTGCAACTCGACTATTACGAACGCCACGTTGGACTCGGCCGCATCGTCTTCATGACCCTGCCGATGAACACCTGGATGGCTGACAAGACCTTTGCCCAGCCCAGAATGATGGGGCTGATGATCGATGTGCTCCGGCAGGGCCAGAAAGAGGGTATTTTGAATCCCGATGTCAGGGCCGGCACCCTGCTTGACTTTCTGATGGGCTTCGTCCAGCGATCCTTTTTCATGTGGATCCTCCGGGGCCAGCAGGAAAGCTTGTCGGCTCAGGCCAACGCCATGTTTGAAATGGTCTGGCGGGGCATGCTCAATCCTGACTATAAAAACGGCCAGAGTAATCACTGAAACGACTAAATTTAGATCTAAATCATAGAAATAACCTGGAGGGCACGTATGAAGATACTCAAGATCGATCATCTTGGAATCGCCGTAAACACTATCGACGAGGGAAAAAAATTCTGGACTGACGTGCTCGGCCTCGAGTTCGAGGGAGCCGAGACAGTCGCCGAGCAGAAAGTGACTACTGCCTTCTTCCCGGTTGGTGAGAGCGAGGTCGAACTGCTCGAATCGACTGCCCCCGACGGCCCCGTGGCCAAATTCATCGACAAAAAAGGTACAGGGTTTCAGCATATTGCCTTTCGGGTCGCCGACATTGATGCGGCGCTTGCAGAACTCAAAGAAAAGAATGTCCAGCTCATCGATCAGACCCCACGAATCGGGGCAGGGGGAGCCCGTATCGCCTTTCTGCACCCCAAAGCCACCGGCGGCATCCTGGTCGAACTCTGTGAACGTTCATAAAATCTTCGGCATACCTACGGACCGTCATCCACAAGGAGTCAACCATGTCACAACACCCGGAATATGAGAAATGGCAGGAACTCGCCACTAAACTGATGAAAGGCAAGCCGCTCGACTCTCTCGACTGGCAGACCCCCGAAGGCATTAAGATTAAGCCGCTTTACACAGCCGAGGACATCGAAGGACTCGAATGTGCCAACACGCTCCCGGGTCTCGCTCCCTACGTCAGGGGACCGATGGCCACCATGTACGCTGGCCGAGCCTGGACCATCAGGCAGTACGCCGGTTTTTCCACCGCCAAAGAATCAAATGAATTTTACCGCAAGGCCCTGGCTGCGGGACAGAAAGGACTTTCGGTGGCCTTCGACCTGGCCACCCATCGGGGCTACGATTCTGACCACCCACGTGTTACCGGCGATGTTGGCAAGGCAGGAGTGGCCATCGATTCAGTCGAGGACATGAAGATTCTGTTCGATGGGATCCCGCTTGACAAAATGTCTGTCTCGATGACCATGAACGGAGCCGTCATCCCCATCCTGGCCAGCTACATCGTCGCGGCCGAGGAACAGGGAGTAGCCCACGAACAGCTGACCGGCACCATTCAGAACGATATTCTGAAGGAGTATCTGACCAGAAACACCTTCATCTATCCGCCGACCCCTTCGATGCGCATCGTTTCCGACATCATCGGTTTCTGTTCAAAGAATATGCCGCGCTACAACAGCATCAGTATCAGCGGCTATCACATGATGGAGGCAGGCGCCAATTCGGTACTCCAGGTCGCCTTCACCATGGCCGACGGTCTTGAATACGTGAGAACAGCGCTGAATGCCGGCATGGATATCGACGAATTCGCGCCGCGGCTTTCCTTCTTTTTCGGTATCGGCATGAATTTTTTCATGGATATCGCCATGCTCAGAGCCGCCCGACTCCTGTGGCATAACCTGATGCAGCAGTTCAACCCCAAGAATCCACGCTCAGCGATGCTTAGGACCCATTGCCAGACTTCCGGCTGGAGCCTGACCGAACAGGATCCCTACAACAATGTCATCAGAACCACTCTTGAGGCTCTGACCTCGGTGCTCGGCGGCACCCAGTCGCTGCACACCAACTCTTTCGATGAAGCGATCGGACTGCCCACCGATTTTTCCGCCCGAATCGCCCGTAATACCCAGATTATCATTCAAGAAGAGTCCGAAGTCTGTCACGTGATCGATCCACTGGGCGGCTCCTATTATGTCGAATCGCTGACCAATTCAATTGTTGACTCGGCGATGAAGATCATCAACGAGGTCGAGGAACTGGGCGGCATGGCCAAAGCCATTGAATCGGGGATGCCGAAAATGCGCATCGAGGAATCGGCGGCGCGGAAGCAGGCGCGCATTGACCAGGGCCTTGACGTGATCGTCGGGGTCAATAAATATCAGCTTAAAGACGAAAAGATCGATTTTGAGGTCAGGGAAGTTCCGGCATCGGTTCGTGATGACCAGGTCGCCAGAATAAATCAGATCAGAGAAACCCGCGACCAGGCCGCGGTTGATGCAGCGCTGGCAGAGATTACCAGGATCTCCAAGGAAGGGGGTAACCTGCTCGAGGCAGCCCTACCGGCGATGCGGGCCAGGGCAACCGTCGGCGAGGTCTCCGATGCAATGGAGAAGGTCTTCGGGCGTTTCGTCGCCAACACCCGATGTATCTCCGGTGCCTATGCCTCCGAATTTGCCTCAGACTCCGAGAGCCTTCTCCATCTTCGCCAGCGGACCGAAAATTTCCTCAAGAACCACGGCCGACGTCCCCGCATGCTGGTCACCAAGATGGGTCAGGACGGGCATGACCGGGGAATCAAAGTAATTGCCAGCGCCTACGCCGATATCGGCTTCGACGTTGATATCGGACCGCTTTTCCAGACGCCGGAGGAGGCCGCCAAAATGGCCATCGAAAACGATGTCCACGTGGTCGGCGCCTCCAGCCTGACCGCCGGTCACAAGACCCTGGTTCCCGGCCTGGTGGAAGAATTGAAAAAGCAGGGCGGAGAGGATATTAAAGTAGTGGCTGGTGGCATCATTCCGCCAAAGGATTATGATTACCTTTTTGAACGTGGGGTCCAGGCGGTGTTTGGGCCAGGCACCTCGGTTATCGATTCGGCAAACCGAACCCTTGATCTCATTGAAGCGGCGGCCTAAGGGCCGCCTGCCGATATGGCACCAGCGACTATCAGCGGGAGTCAGGTCCACCGGCTCCCGTTTGGTCGTTAAAGACAGAGAACAGATACGCTGATCGGTTAGCTCACAACCTCCATGCAGAAAGATCCCGACTATTACATTCAGGGTGTACTCGACGCCAACCGGCTGATGCTGTCGAGAACCATCACCCTGATTGAAAGCTCCCTGCCGAGCCATCAGGAGATGGCCGGGACCATCATCGAGAAGCTGCTGCCCTACACCGGCAAGGCCATTCGCCTTGGCATCACCGGTGTACCGGGAGCCGGAAAGTCAACCTTTATCGAGAGTTTCGGAACCCTGTTGACCGATCTTGGTCACCGGGTGGCGGTCCTTGCCATTGACCCATCGAGCGCCCGGAGCGGAGGCTCTGTGCTCGGTGATAAAACCAGAATGCTTGAGCTTTCGGTAAACAACAATGCCTTCATCCGCCCCTCACCATCGGGCGGCACCCTGGGCGGCGTGGCCAGAAAGACGAGAGAGACGATGCTGGCCTGTGAGGCGGCCGGTTTCGACGTGATCATCATCGAAACGGTAGGAGTTGGACAATCAGAAACCGCCGTGGCCTCGATGGTCGATTTCTTCCTGGTCCTGATGATTGCCGGGGCCGGCGACGAATTGCAGGGTATCAAGAAAGGAATACTCGAGGTAGCCGATACTATCGTCATCAACAAAGCCGACGGCGATAATGTGACCCGGGCCGAGCGGGCCCGCAGGGAATATGAAGCGGCCCTGCACATACTGACTCCGGGCAGCGCCAATTGGTCACCCCTGGTATTGACCTGCAGCGCGCTCAAGAAGAGCGGTCTCGCTGAAATATGGGAGACCGTCAACCAGCATCGGACCGCCCTGCAGGCGGCTGGGGAGCTGGACTCAAAACGGAGAAAACAGGCCTTGGACTGGATGTATTTCCTGCTCGAAGAAGGACTGAAGACCTGGTTTTTCACCCATCCCGATATCGAGGCCAATCTTCCTAAACTAACCGCCGCCATCGCCCGGCAGGAGATTTCACCAACCAGTGCAGCCGGCCAGCTGCTCAGATATCTCAACAAAAAAGACGGTGAGAACTCCACCAGTCACCCCAAGTAGCCACAGCATCAGGACTGCCCCCGGACGCAGTCTGCTCGGGCTCCTGTTTGCCTGTGCCACTCTACTTACGGTATCGATCTGTTCTGCGGACCCGATTGATGAAATTCGTTTCGGTGTATTGTATCACGATCTCGGTGTCTGGGGTGGATCGAGCAATGAAGGCGGATTCGATGTCAACGCCGAACTTGTGTTTTCCCCTTCCCTGGACCTTTTCAGCGGGATGCTGAGACCAAACCTCGGTTTTTCCCTGAATACCACCGGCGATACTTCCAAAATATACGCAGGAGGCGTCTGGGAATACCGTTGGCCGAAAGGCTACTTCATCGATCTGGCACTGGGGCTTGCCGTTCACGATGGTGAAACCGACCAGGGAGATGTGGCAAACATGAATCAGCTTGGTTCAGCGGTGCTCTTTCGGATGGCGATCGAGACAGGTTTTGCTTTTGGTCACCATCATCTCGTTTCGATCATGTTCGATCATATCTCCAACGGCTATCTGACAGAACCCAATGAAGGGCTCGACACTCTGGGGCTCCGCTACGGATACCGTTTCTAAAACGAGACCAGAGATCTAATGTCGATGCTCTCGGAACTGAGCTGCTGGGATAATGTGCTGCGATAACAAAATGCTTTGGCTCACCTTTTAGTTGTAAAAGAGATGTTCTGATCTATTTTTGTATCCAGAGACTCAATCTATTGTGACACCCTACAACGCTGCTCCAGGCATCGGTGAGTAAGGAATACCAAACCGACCAAGGTTCAGCAGTAGCGGGTGACCTTTTACCGTTTTCCATCGCAGAGCGCTAAAAATTTAAATGAGAATAAGAGGTGACATGTGAACGAACAAACCCACTCGGTTGCAGTGATCGGTCTTGGCTCAATGGGGATGGGTGCGGCCCGCTCCTGTATCAGGGCCGGTTTGAGAACCTACGGCATTGATATCAGTCCGGACTCCTTGCAAGCTCTGTCTGAGGCGGGCGCTGCCGGTGTTTCCAGAAACTGTCAGGATTTTGCCGAACGGCTTGATTCAATAGTCCTCCTGGTTGTCAACGCTGCACAGGTCAAGCAGGTGCTTTTCGAGAATGAACTGATCGATCACCTGCGTCCCGGCACGGCAGTAATGGTATCGGCTACCATGGCGGCTCAAGATGCCCGGGAAATCGAATCGCGCCTGGCAGATAAAGATCTGCTCATGATTGACGCGCCGGTCTCGGGCGGTGCGGCAAAAGCGGATCAGGGCGAGATGACCGTGATGGCTTCCGGCTCCGATCTGGCTTTTAAACGATTACAGCCCGTTCTCGAGGCAACCGCGATAAAAGTATTTCGGATAGGCAAGGAAATCGGCCTGGGGTCGATGGTAAAGATTATCCATCAGCTGCTGGCGGGAGTTCATATCGCCGCCGGTGCAGAAGCAATGGCAATGGCCGCCAAGGCGGGTATACCTCTGGATCTGATGTATGAGGTGGTAACCAACGCAGCAGGCAACTCATGGATGTTCGAGAACCGGATGCAGCATGTGGTAGAAGGGGACTATTCGCCCAAATCAATGGTTGATATATTTGTCAAAGACCTCGGCATCGTGACAGATACTGCTCAATCCCTGAAGTTTCCGCTCTACCTGGGATCAACCGCCTATCAAATGTTTACATCGGCCAGCAACGACGGACACGGCAGTGAAGACGACAGTGCCGTGATAAAAATCTTTAAAGGTATTAGCCTGCCAGAAAAATAGGCCCGCAAGCCAGCTCACCAGGCCCTCAGTTTACCCAGGCTATCCCCTGCCGATTAGGCCTGAATCCGCTGCTCCCGCCCTGCTGTCTGATAAAATGGAGAGTGATTCAGCTAGCAGCCCACAAGCTGTGTGGAGCAGAGCATTGATTTTCAGCAGCCTCACCTTGACATTTCAGGAGGTTTAGCAAAATGGAGGAACACCATGGCCGAAAAATTACCGGTTGAAGAACAAATCGAAGAAATTGCTGACACTACCGTACTTGTTTTCGACAAACTAGGTAACTACGGTGCCCAGATTGCCGGAAGTCTCTATCTCGTAATCGGGGCCATGCTGGTGATTTTTTTAATTCACCGTCTCGCCGGAAAGCTTATCTATCCCCACATCAAGAATAAGAGATTGATCAGGGTATTTTTTGGCACTCTTTATGTGTTCGTGCTCATCATTATGGCATTGCTGGTCCTTGACAAAATAGGCGTTCCAGTGGATGGCATCGCCCATCTTGCTCTTGCCGGTGTATTGATCGGCTCCGTCGTTGTATTTTTCCTCGTTCCTTTCATTCCCAGCCTGCCGTTCTTCATCGGTCATATCGTTGAAGTCAACGGTATCTTTGGTGTAATCACCGCCATAGACGTGTTTCGAATTACTATCAAGCAGTTTGATGGAACCTCCGTGACTATTCCCACGGCGGCGGTTATGGCCTCAACCATAAAAAATTTCAGTGTGATCCCGCATCGGCGAATTGAAATAATGCTCAGTGTCAACAACGACAGCGATATCGACAAGACCAGGCAGGTTTTCGTCGAGGTGATGGGCGCTGATGAACGAGTGGTGAATGATCCCAGCCCCCCGTTCACCCATATAGTAAATGCCACAGCATCCGGTGTCGATATGGTGGCTTACTGCTGGGTAAAGAATGAGGACTGGCTTTCCACCCGCACTGATCTATGGCAAAAGCTGGTAGCTACTTTCAACGTCGATGAGAGTATATCGATGTCCTTGCCGCAGCAGGAAGTCTTTGTTCATTCTGAGCCAACCGGCTGATGTTCCAGCAGGAGTCTTACTTTGAACCGATTGGCAGAAGCCAACTGGTTCCAACCCCAATGTACTTCATTGATCATCTCTATTGAGAACTTCGGGGTTCACGCAGTTGCGGGTTGCCCGTTGCTGCAGAGCCGCCAACAGATTATCGACTGCCAGCTCAGCCATGGCGTAGCGGGTTTCATGGGTGGCCGACCCTATATGGGGCAAGGTAACGACATTGGGCAGTCGCATTAGCGGTGAATCTGTCGGCAGCGGTTCCTGTTCGTATACATCCAGCCCGGCTCCCCTTATGGTTCCATTTTCAAGCGCTTCGATCAGTGCCTGTTCATCTATCACCGGTCCACGACCGCCATTTATCAGGAAAGCATCCGCTTTCATTTTTCGCAGCTCATCTGGACCGATCAGTTTGTGCGTCTGGTCCGATAACGGCAGCACCAGGCAGACAAAATCGCTCTGCCCCAAAAGCTCATCAAGGTTACAAAACCTGGCTTCAAACTCGGCCTCCGCCGCCTTGTTGACTGATCGGTTGTGGTAAAGGATATTCATGTTGAAACCGTGATGCGCCCGCCGGGCAACTGCCTCACCGATACGGCCCAGCCCTATGATGCCCAGGGTCTTTCCGTACACGTCTGTGCCGAAATGTTGAGGGCCGACCGCGGCCTGCCAGTCCCCCTGTTTGACCATCATATGGAGCTCGGCAGCCCGCCGTCCGGCGCAGAGAATCAGAGTAAAAATCATATCGGCGGTGGTCTCTGTCAGGACCTCGGGAGTATGCATCAGCATAACGCCCTGGCGGGTAAGCTCAGCCACTTCAAAATGATCATAGCCCACCGAAATAGTGGAAGCGACCTGCAACCTGGGTGTGTGGCGGAGAAACTCAGCTCCGACCTCCTGACCTACCCCGATCAGCCCTTCTGTTTCGGCCAAAATCGACCTGAAATCATCTCCCTGGTCAGGATCCAGCGATTCGACCCTGGTAATTCGACAATGCTGCTCTAGTTTTTCTTCGAGATCTGCTGGCAGATCTGCATACTGAAGGATGTAGTAGGACATATCCTTACCTCGCTCGTTGTAGTATAGGTACCCGACAAGGGGACCGTTCTGGTGGAGAGTATCCTCCCAACTGGTGATCAGCGCTACTCATGATGACGAATTCAGATATTTCCAGCCGAGCATAGCCGCTCCCCGCATCGACGATTCCGCTTCGAACTGATACTCGCAGTTACGCATCCAGCGCTTTTTGGCTCGCAATATCGCTTCATTAACCGCCCCTCCGGAGACTACTATTTTATTGTCAAGACTCAGTTCGATACCTATATCTTTGAGGTTCTGGCGCTGATATTGACAAAGTCCACGAACCATCGCGGCCAGCATTTCTGCCCGGGTCGTCTCCTGGGTCAGGCCGAGAAACTCTGCCTTGAGCGGCTGCAGTGAGTAGCGCGAGCCCATCAGATAGGGTATATAGCTGACCCCGCTGTCTCTGTCCAGCCATCTATCGACGGCGTCGGGCAGGAATTCATTGAAAAACTTGTCGTTGTCCATTTCCCTGCAGAACAGATCCTTAAACCACTCGAAAGCCTTGCCGCCGGCATTCATGACATAGAATGAGAACCAGCGCTCAGGCAGCACATGGGTGCGGATATTATAGTTCCTGGAAGGTACACATTGGTCCAGGCAGACCATGGTTATTTCACAGGTCCCATTGATATTGAATATTTGGCCGGGGCTGTCGATTTCCACCGAATAGGCTGCCAGCACTGCGTCATTGCCCCCGATGAGTACCGCTGGCTCCTTGCGCAGACCGGTCTGGGCGGCAAGCTTCGGCTGTAAACGCCCTGGGCTCTCATAAGCCCGGAGCAAGTGCGGCAGCAGGTCTTCAGACAGATCAAAGGTATCAAGAATGGAGCGATTCCAACTCAAATCGTTGGCGGAGGTGTTGTAGAGGGCGGTGAGGGAGGCGGAGGAGGGATCGATGGCGCTTTTGCCCGTCAGCCATTTGCAGAAAAAGGTGTTGGAGTGGCCAAACGTTCTGGTTTTTCGGTAAACCTCGGGGAGATTTTCTCTTATCCAAAGGATTGACGCCAGCGAACAGCCGCCCGCCACCGGCACGTTTGCGGTATGATCGAGCAGGTACTGCTGGCCAAGTAAATCGATAATCTCCCGGGCCTGCGACCTCGAGCGCTGATCAAGCATCAGGATGGCCGGGGCAAGTGCTTTGCCACTTCCATCCATGGCGGTTAGTCCCGGGGTGGTACCAGAGAGGCAAATCACCTCGATATGCGCAGTTAAGTTGCTAAAATAGCTGCAGCCCTGCTCAAAGGCTGACTGCCACTTTTCCGGCTCAATGTCTCCGTAGAGCCCATCGTTATAGGTGTTGATTGCATAATCACAGGAAAAGCTGTCGACCAGCTCGGGCCCGCTGTCAGATCCTTCATAGACCCCCATTTTCATGGCGGTCGTACCGATATCCACACTCAATATCTTCATGCCATACGTTCCTTCAAAATCGTTTGGGACGGAACTTTTTCCAGACTTTATCTCACCAGTGTTGCAATTAGTAAATAATTGTTCAATAGTTCACACCATTACTTTATCGCCGACCAACCGCCATGCGCATAGATCAACCCATAAATAGAGAGTTTTTTCTCGATAAACGACTGCGCTTCTTTGTCCTTGCCCTGATGGTGACGGCCTTCATGTTCGGCTTCGCCGACCAGCTCTGGGACAAGAATTTTGAGCGGCTGCACATCTTTCTGTTCAACCTCTGCGCCGGCGGATTCACGATTCTCTACCATACCGAGAATACACCGTCGCCCTCACCGAGGTGTTATC
>Ga0316187_10001603_pt1 | contig 19689 bp, 18 predicted proteins | sample CroRivburrow1_MG_FD_204927 | JGI IMG/M metagenome (GOLD analysis project Ga0316187, IMG submission 204927) | Coastal sediment microbial communities from Maine, United States - Cross River worm burrow 1 | ecosystem: Environmental > Aquatic > Marine > Coastal > Sediment | place: USA: Maine...
AACAGGCCCTACTATTAAGACTATATATATTGTATTAAGGTTTATATAAGGAGTTAAGATGCACATCACAGTACCCAGAACATCTTTTTTGCAGCATGTGCAGCGTTGCCAAAATATTGTTGAGAAGAGAAGCACCAATGCCATTCTCTCGAATCTACTACTACAGACATCCGATCAAAAACTTAAGATTGTAGCAACAGATTTGCAGATTGGTGTCTGTTCGGAAGTAGAGGCAAACATTCAAAGTGAAGGCACTATTACAGTCTCTGCAAAAAAGCTGTTCGATATTGTTAAAGAGTTGGATGTGGATAGCGATGTAGAGCTGAAAACCGAAGCCTCTTTTATGGAGATTAAGAGCGGCCGTTCAAAGTTCCGGCTCTCTACTCTGCCTGCCAATGACTATCCAGGGCTACCTGATCCGGATACCGATTTTTCTATTCGGATCAACGGAAAAGATCTTGCAGCTATGATTGCAGCTACCAGCTTTTCAATGTCGACGGATGAGACGCGTAAATATTTGACCGGGACTCTGTTTGAGATCTCGCCGCAGCACGGACTTCAGTTGGTTGCAACCGATGGACATCGGATGGCACTGGTCGGCGCTCGTTTGGAGCAGGAGGTGGAGAGCTGTAGTGCGATTGTTCCACGGAAAACGGTCGCAGAGATTAGAAAGATCTGTGAAGAGGTGGAGGGCCAGGTCACACTCTCATTGGGTAAGCGTCAGGTTCGCCTAGATGCCGGTGAACACAGCCTGACATCCAAAGTGATTGATGCACAGTTCCCTGTTTATGACGATGTCATTCCATCTGATAACCCGGAAGAGATTGTGATTGATCGTGGTCGCATGGATCAGATTCTGCGTCGGAGCATGATTGTGGCCAATGAGTTTACGCATGATGTTCGCCTGCAATTTTCTACAAATGCCCTTCATATATCTGCTCATAATACAGAGCAGGAACAGGCGGAGGAATTTATCGACGCCGACTATTCAGGAATAGATCTCTGCATCGGCTTCAATGGCCGGTATTTAAGGGATGTATTGGGCGCGGTTCAATCTGATCGGGTTCGGATTCAGTTAAAAGATGATCTCTCCCCGGTGTTGTTGCTGGAAGAGGGTAATGATGCGTCGAAATATGTTGTGATGCCGATGCGAATTTAACAGACCGACTATGACGGGATTTCCAAGCCTATCTATCAAGGAGTTCACACTCTCTGATCTTCGCTGTCATGAAAGAATAAGCTGGCAGTGTGAAGGCGGAATCAATCTTCTCTCAGGCCAGAACGGTTCTGGAAAGACCACCATGCTGGAGGCTGTCTATATGATGGCGCATGGACGCTCGTTTCGGCAGGCACGTGATCCGGAACTTGTACGCTGGGGGACAAGTGCTTTTAAGATATCGGGCGTTTGGAAACGTTACGGGCCGATGTATGTGGACTTAACCGGCAGAAGGGGAAAGAGCGAGATTGTTCTGCAGGGAAAGAAAATTTCCCGACGTAAAGAATTGACCGAAACACTGCCAGTAGTGGTAGAGGCTCCACAGGCAGGCAAGTTGGTTGATGGCGTACCTGGGGAGCGACGCAAATGGCTGGATAGTGTGATTCATGCATCTAATCCAGCCACCTACCGCGCCTATCAGAATTATCTGCGCGCATTGATGCAGCGAGGCAGGTTGATCAGGCGAAATCGCTCATCAGCTGAACTGGATGCATGGGAGTATCAGATTGTTGCTGCCGGACAGCAGGTGATCAGAGCCCGGTGTGAGATGGTCGACAGTCTGAATCGGTCACTTGAAAATGAGCGTGAGTTGACGGAGTCCACACTGAAACTGGCGCTGACTTCGACTGCGCCTGAGGGTGAAAAAGCCTGGTTGGAACGTCTGGCAACCAAACGGGATGATGATGCAAGATTGGGCCGCCTGCAGGTAGGACCCCATTGTGATCGTCTGAAAATCCTATTTGATGGACGGGAGATTCGCTCAGTGGGTTCGCGGGGGCAGCAAAAGCTGGCCGCCATGGCCCTAAGACTGGCAGAATGCGCCGTCCGACTGGAGTATCGACATCTGGCTCCGTTACTATTGCTGGATGACTGTCTGGAAGCGCTGGACGCTGAGCGACAGCAGCGCCTGATGAATAGACTCTGCGCCTACCGGGGGCAGATATTGATGACGGTTCCGAATGGTGTTGAGATACCGAAAAATTTAGCGATTCATCAAAGCCACTTGTCAGAAGGTGTGGCGAGTGAAAATGGAATGCGTGCAATTCGGCCTGCTATGAAAATTATAGCCGATCGCGACATGGAGAAAGCAGCATGAGTGAAGTGGAAAACCAGGAACAGCGCAAGGATTACGGTGCGGGTAGTATCCAGGTTCTTAAAGGTCTTGATGCGGTACGGAAACGTCCGGGCATGTATATCGGCGATACAGATGATGGTACAGGTCTGCACCACATGGTTTATGAAGCGGTGGACAACTCAATCGATGAGGCACTGGCCGGCCATTGCGATAAGATTGAGGTGATCCTGCATTCGGATGATTCGGTTACGGTTCGTGATAACGGACGTGGTATCCCTGTGGACATCCATAAGGAAGAGAATCGCTCTGCTGCAGAGGTCATTATGACGGTACTGCATGCCGGTGGTAAGTTTGACAGTAACTCCTACAAGGTGTCTGGCGGCCTGCATGGTGTGGGTGTTTCGGTGGTTAACGCACTTTCTGAATATCTGGAGTTAGAAGTTCGCCGCGAAGGCAAAGTTCACTACTGTCGTTTCGAGCATGGCGAGACCGTAAAGTCTCTGAAGGTTGTCGGTGAAGCTAAAGGTACCGGTACGGAAGTACGCTTCCTGCCAAGCCTGGATACCTTCTCTCATCGCAATATGTCATTTGATATACTGGCCAAACGCCTGCGTGAACTTTCATTCCTGAACAGCGGGGTTCGCATTGAGCTGATCGATGAGCGTGATGATAATCGCCAGCTCTTCGAGTATGAGGGCGGCATTACCGCTTTTGTTGAACATTTGAACCGTACCCGCACACCTGTGCACAAGGATTGTATTACCATTGTTGGTGAAAAGGATGATATTGGCATTGAGGTCTCCATGCAGTGGACGGATGTCTATCAGGAGCATGTTTTCTATTTCACCAACAACATCCCGCAGCGCGACGGTGGCGCTCATATGGCTGGGTTTCGTGCGGCATTGACCCGTTGTGTAAATAATTATGCAGCAGCCAATGGCCTGCTAAAAAAACATAAAGTTGCCCTGACTGGTGATGATTGCCGTGAAGGTCTTACTGCGGTGTTGTCGATAAAGGTTCCCGATCCGAAGTTCTCTTCGCAGACCAAGGATAAACTGGTCTCCTCCGAGGTTCGCCCGGCGGTAGAGAGCAAGGTGGCTGAAAAGCTTGCTGAGTGGTTCGAAGAGAACCCTCAAGAGGCCAAGCGCATTGTCGGCAAGGCTGCAGAGGCAGCCATGGCACGCGATGCAGCAAGAAAGGCACGTGATCTGACCCGCCGTAAAGGGGCGCTGGATATATCAAGCCTGCCCGGCAAGCTGGCTGACTGTCAGGAAAAGGACCCCGCTTCATCCGAAATCTTCCTGGTGGAGGGTGATTCTGCGGGTGGCTCGGCCAAACAGGGGCGTGATCGCCGGACTCAGGCCATTCTTCCGCTAAAGGGTAAAATTCTGAATGTAGAGAAAGCGCGGTTTGATAAGATGCTCTCCAGCCAGGAGATCGGAACCATGATTACCGCGCTGGGCACCGGAATCGGCAAGGATGATTTCGATATCGCCAAACTTCGTTATCACAAAGTTGTGATCATGACCGATGCGGACGTGGATGGATCACACATCCTTACCCTGCTGCTCACCTTCTTCTATCGTCAGATGCCGGAAGTGATTGAGCGCGGCCATCTCTATATCGCCCAGCCTCCGCTATATCGTGTCGCCAAGGGTAAAAAAGGCCGTTATGTCGCATCTGATGAAGAGCTGTTTGAGTATCTGATGGAGATGGGGCTTGCCGAGAAGCGCTATCATCCCGGAGGCAAGGCCAATGAGATTATTGGCGATCGCCTGCAGACGGCTGTGCGCAGCATCCATCGTCTGCAGCGCCTGCAAAATCGGTTGAGCCAGCGCCTTGATCCGGTTGTGCTGAAATATCTGATCGAAACCGGCAAGATCAATATCGGCACAATGCGCGATAGGGAGAAGCTGGAAGCGAGAATGGAGCTGCTTTCCGCAGCCTTCAATGCGGCATCACGTGAAGATGAGACGCTGAAGTGGATGATCAATGAAGATACGGAACAGGGCTGCTACTGGGTTCAATTTGAGCGCCGTGACCATGGTCGCATGATGATCTCCCGACTGGAGCGTGATCTGGTTGGAACCGCTGAATTTTCAGAGGCATTGAAACTCTGTGCAACGATTCAGGCACTGGTAAACGATGGTGCTCATCTCACCGGTGGCGAGAAGCGTTGGGAGATCAGTCACTATGATCAAATTGCAGAGATTGTGGAGAAAGAGGGCCGTAAGGGACTGAGTATTCAGCGCTATAAAGGGCTGGGTGAAATGAATCCGGAGCAGCTGTGGGAGACCACAATGGATTCCGATGTCCGGACGTTGCTGCAGGTAACGCTTGAAGATGTGGTGATGGCCGATGAGACTTTCTCCACGCTGATGGGCGATGCGGTTGAGCCACGGCGTAAATTTATCCAGGACAATGCGTTGAAGGTGCAGAATCTCGATGTCTGACAGTTCCACTGAAACAGACAAACAATCCATTAGCTACGCTGATTGCGGCGTTGATATCGATGCGGGAAACGCCTTTGTCGGCCGCATCAAAAGTGCGGTAGCCAGTACCACCCGTCCGGAAGTGCTGGCAGGTCTCGGCGGTTTCGGCGGCCTGTTCAAGCCTGACTTTTCCAACATGGAGGAGCCGGTACTGGTTTCCGGCACCGATGGTGTTGGCACCAAGCTGCTATTGTTACAGGAACACAACCGGCCGCATGTGGCCGGTATCGATGCCGTAGCCATGTGCGTCAACGATATTGCTGCCCTTGGAGCCGAGCCGCTCTTCTTCCTTGATTACCTGGCAACCGGAAGCCTCACCGGCGAAACGATGGCCGGTGTGGTTGAAGGCATTGCTGATGCATGCCGCACCTGTGAATGCTCACTGGTCGGTGGCGAAACAGCTGAGATGCCGGGTATGTATGCACCGGGCCACTACGATATCGGTGGCTTTTCTGTCGGTGTGGTCGATAGACCGAAGATGATTGATGGTTCAAAGATTGCTGATGGTGATGTGATTCTGGGTCTTGCCTCCAGTGGCCCGCACTCCAATGGCTTCTCTATGGTTCGCAAGCTGATAGAGCTTGGCGGCGCCGATCTGGAAAATGATCTTCTCTCTGATGGCCGCAAAGCGGTCGAGGACGTTCTAGCCCCTACCCGCCTCTATGTTCCTGCGGTTAATGCGCTAATGAAGAGCGATGTTACCGTTCACGGATTTTCACATATCACCGGCGGCGGCATGTTTGATAATATGGAGCGTATCGTCTCCGAAGATCTGGCTGTTACCGTGGATGTCAGTTCGTGGCCTGTGCCACCTGCCTTCGAATATCTGCTCTCTTTCGCCAATGTGGAGCGCAACGAGCGTTACCGCACCTTCAACATGGGCATTGGATTCGCAGTCATCCTGCCTGAGAGTGAAGCGGAGAAGGCTGAAGCAGTGCTTAAGGATGCAGGCGAAACCGTTTACAGGATTGGTTCGATCCACAAACGCAGTGGTGAGCCGGTTACCCTGATCGGCTGATAAGCCCTAGAAAACAATGAACTCCAAAGCAGTTGCCGTGATGGTCTCCGGGCGTGGGACCAATCTCAAAGTCATTCTTGAATCGGTTGCCAGGGGCGAATGCCCTGTTGATGTGAAGCTGGTGATTTCTGACAAAAGCGATGCAGAGGCTCTAAATATCGCCCGTAACGCCGGCGTACCCCATGTGGTGTATGTTGACCCTAAAAACTTTGCAGGACGCGAGCAGTTCGATGCTGAGTGCGCTGAGCTGCTGGACAGGCACGGTTGCCAGTGGATTGTTCTGGCCGGTTACATGCGGATTTTCTCATCTTCGTTTGTTAGCCGCTTTCGCGGACGCATTATCAACATTCACCCTTCGCTGCTACCATCCTTTGTTGGTGCAAAGGCGGTTGAGGATGCGCTTGAATATGGCGTGAAGGTTTCAGGCTGCACGGTTCACTTGGTGGACGAGGTGCTTGATGGTGGTTCGATCCTGGCACAATCTGTTGTTCCGGTTTTAGATAATGATACCCGCGACTCTCTGCATGCCCGCATTCAGATCGAAGAGTATAAGCTCTATCCGGCCACGCTTGCCCGCATGGCCAATGAAGGATTTGATATCGTTGGCCGTAAGGTGGTGTGGAAAAACGCTTAGTTATCTAAGAGGCCGGTTGTTTTTTATTTGTTGGCCGGAGCGAAGCTCTGTTCCAGATAGCTGATAATATCCGATGACTCATACATCCAGCGAACATGACCACCCTCTTCTTCAATTCTAAGGCAGGGAACTTTCAGCTTTCCGCCACCCTCTACAAGCTCTTCACGAAACAGATCGTGGCGTGTGGCGTCACGGGTTTCGATGTTGAGCGAATGGCGCTTCATTGAGCGGCGAACCTTTACGCAGAATGGGCAGGCAAGATATTGATAGAGTGTCAGTTGAGCGGTCTCTGCATCGACGATTGCCTGATGCTCAGCCGAGCGCTTGATACCTCTCGGAGAAAACAGAAAATTAAGCAGCAGTATCAATTGTCCAAGAACCGAGCGAATCACAACCATCACAGAACCTCACATCATCAATGGGCGGCAAGGTAACACGCCGGTTCAGAGGAAAAGACTTATGAATAGTGGGAATATACGCTTTGGCCTGTTAAGCCGCGGAATCTGTATCAGTGAAGGCTTTGAAACTCAGTGATGACGCTCTGAATAAAAGATCTGTTTCACGCTTGAGGATGCTCGGGCAGAGGTCTATAATGTTGTTGCGTTCAAGGAGACCCCCATCATGGAAAATATATCTGTACTGGCCCTAGCCATCACCACCGCATGTGGTGTTGGAGCCGTTCTCTATGCCTGGAAATCAATCAAATGGGTTGAAGGGCTGCATGCGGGAAGTGATCACATGCAGGAGATCGCCGGAATGATTGAGGTTGGTGCGCGCGCATACCTGAGAAGGCAGTACCGGACGATTCTGATGGTTGGCGTGGTGTTCACGCTGCTGCTACTGTTTTTTATCGGCTTTGGTACCGCGGCCGGCTTTGTGGTCGGCGCGGTGCTCTCCGGAGTGACCGGCTTTATCGGCATGCACATATCGGTTAAAGCCAATGTCCGAACGGCTGCGGCCGCTTCGGGCGGGCGTAATGCCGCACTACAGGTTGCGTTTCGTGGCGGGGCAGTAACCGGCCTGATGGTCGTGGGCTTAGGCCTTCTCAGTGTCGTCCTTTTTTATATCCTGTTGTTGCTGTTTAACGGCGATGAGCCGCTGCATATGTTGCAACCGCTTATCGGCGTTGCCTTCGGAGCATCGCTGATCTCTGTGTTTGCCCGTGTCGGCGGCGGCATCTTCACCAAGGGCGCTGATGTGGGCGCCGACCTGGTCGGTAAGGTGGAGGCGGGCATTCCTGAGGATGATCCGCGCAATCCTGCCGTCATTGCAGATAATGTCGGCGATAACGTCGGTGACTGTGCAGGCATGGCAGCCGACCTGTTTGAAACCTATGCGGTGACCATGATTGCCACGATGTTGCTGGCATCGCTCATCTTTTCAGATTTTGGCAATGCGATGGTTTATCCACTGGCACTGGGAGGCGCTGGTATCCTGGCGACGATTATCGGCACCCGCTTTGTGAAGATCGGGGAGGACCTGAGAGTCATGAAGGCGCTCTATCGTGGTCTTATTGCTTCAGGGGTGATCTCAGCCATCCTGTTTTACCCTATTACCCTTTGGCTGATGAGTGGAAACGCGATGTATTCTACATCAGCTATTTATGGCGCATCTCTGGTGGGACTTGCTCTGACCGCGGGCCTGGTTGTGATCACCGAATATTATACCAGCCGGCTTTTTTCACCGGTGCATAATATTGCGAAAGCCTCTGAGACCGGGCATGCGACCAACGTTATTGCAGGGCTGGGTCTGTCGATGAAGGCAACGGCATTGCCGGTACTGGTGGTCTGCCTGGGTATCTATGCGGCACATGCCTTGGCAGGGCTGTACGGAATTGCGATTGCTGCAACCGCCATGCTCTCAATGGCCGGTATTATCGTGGCGCTGGATGCCTATGGACCGATTACCGATAACGCCGGCGGTATTGCTGAGATGGCGGAACTTCCGGATGACATTCGTGCGGTGACTGATCCGCTGGATGCGGTGGGCAATACCACCAAGGCAGTGACCAAAGGCTATGCCATCGGCTCGGCAGGACTCGCGGCACTGGTGCTTTTCCAGGACTATACACACCAGCTGTCGAGATATATCGGCGAGGTGCGTTTCGATCTCTCTGATCATGAGATCATTATCGGCCTCTTTATCGGTGGCATGCTTCCATACCTGTTCAGTGCACTCACGATAGAATCGGTTGGGCGTGCGGCACAGAGTATTGTTCTCGAGGTGCGCAGACAGTTCAGAGAGATTCCGGGCATTATGGATAAGACGGCGTGCCCGGACTATTCGCAGGCTGTTGATATCCTGACCAAATCGGCGCTGAAAGAGATGATCATTCCTTCGCTGATTCCGGTTGTCGTACCTGTTGCCGTAGGCTTCCTCTTAGGCCCGAAAGCGCTCGGCGGCATGCTGGTCGGAAGCATCATCACCGGAATCTTTGTGGCTATCTCCATGACCATCGGTGGTGGCGCATGGGATAATGCCAAGAAGTACATCGAAGATGGCAACAATGGCGGCAAAGGCTCCGAGGCGCACAAGGCCGCAGTGACCGGGGATACCGTAGGCGACCCTTACAAGGATACGGCAGGCCCTGCAGTGAACCCAATGATCAAGATCGTTAATATCGTTGCATTATTGATTGTCGGTATGATCGCAGGGTGAGGGCCAATAGATTGTATTTTATTATTCTCCGACTACCACGTATTCATCATCTGAATCGTATGCGTTCATGGTTCCCTTATTAGGCCCAAAGGAGCCAAGAACTATAAAATTCTGCCCATTGATCTGATAATCATAATCCATAAAATAGGGCGTTCCCCAGGGATCAAGAAATTTTCCAGTGGCTTGATCTAGAAATCCTGTTGAGAGATAAGGGCCATTCCAGTTGCCTCCTGAAAAAACTGACCCGTTATTGTTAAAGATTCCCATATCGTCTGCTGTCAAATCGGCATATTCCGGTCCGCCTAGTGACACTCCAGCCGGTCCTCCTCCAGGCCAATAATAGGTATCCGTCGCAAGTATATTTATCGCAGTGGCGGTGGATCTTAAATCTGATTGAGCCTTGGCAATCCTTGCTTTTTCACGATATGAGGAGAGCTGAGGAATAGCAATGGCTGCAAGAATGCCAATGATTGCAACCACAATCATTAACTCAATCAATGTAAATCCGCGTTGGTTGTCATTAGAAGCTAACAGCCTCTCCATTGCTACAACCCCTTGTCTAAAAAACCTGTTTGAATGCGACACTCCCTTTTTGGCTTCTTAATGTGATCTGTGTCACAAATCTTTATCCAGCGCCCATCTATATTTGGTTCTGAATGACCGTTATTGGCCGAAAGTAGTTATTCATTAGCTAAAAAGATGAACCTGGCTGGTTGAGAAACTCAATCTCCTCAGGCGTGGATTCCCGGCCAAGAATGGCATTGCGGTGCGGATAGCGGCCAAAGCGATCAATGATCGCTTTGTGTTTCAGCTCAAAGTCATAATTAAATTCGGCTCCCGGTTGGCCAAACAGCCCCACCGCTGCTTCATGAACAGTTGCGGATTCACTATGCATATAGGGCATATAGAAAAACGAGCGCCTTTCAAACTCCACCAGGCTGTCGGCACCAACGTGCACTGCCTCTTGCGCCAACGCCAGTGCCGCTGCGTCATAGGCAAATGCGAGTGGTTTGTCGCGATAGATATTTCGAGAGAACTGATCCAGCACGATGATCTCAGCCAGCCGCCCTTCTGCGGTTTCCCGCCAGGGTTCCAGCTCTCCCAAGATTGCAGCCCTGTGGGTTGCACCAAAGCGGGCCGCGATTTCCCGGTCTAACGCCACATCTTTTTTCCACCACTGGGCCGGTTCGATCTCATCGAACCAGAAGTCGATGATTTCAGATGGGGAGGCAATCTGTTCGAACATAGCAGTAAAGTAGATATTAAACCCTTGTGCTGCAAGGAGCAGGGGAAATAAAGATTCCTAGGAATATATAAGAATTCCAAAGAATGTTAATACATTCTATAGAATGTAATTGTATTCCAAAGAATGTTAATCTAGGCTTTCCATATTCGTGAGGTGAGAGATCAATGAGTAGTCGCCCCCGAAATCTGGGTCTGGTCATTCAGGGCATCCATAGCGCCCAGCAAAACCTGTCGACACTGATCAACCGGATTCTTAATCCAATGGGGCTGAATATGTCCCGACTCATGGTACTTACCCAGTTCTCAACCCGGCCCAATCAAAGCCAGACGGTTTCATCGATTGTTGCTGCGGCGAACATGAACCAGCCAACTGCAACGAAGATTGTCAGTTGTCTTATCGAAAAAACATGGTTAACCACGGAGCCGGATCCGACTGATGCCCGGAAGAAAGCACTTAAAATTACTCCGGCAGGTTTGGGCGTAGTCATTAAAGCCTATGGTGAGCTGTCGCCAGCTATCGACCAGGCCTGCCTGTCATTTAGTGATGAACAGATAGAGCAGTTCAACCTTCTGCTGAACCAGCTGAATAAATATTAAACAGTAGCCAAACAGGCCGCGTTACGAATCACCGCCGTAGCGGACACGGGCAAGGTCGGCAATTTCACGCTTCCAGCTGGTCAGATCGCTATTGTTGAACTGATTTAGTGTTGTATAGCCGCAGGCGCGGGCCAGAACTTTCATCAGATCAACCGAAGCACCAAAGAAACGGGCTAGGCGCTCAGCCCCCTCATCCACAGGCAGGCGGGCTCGAAGATGCTCTTTCTGGGTGGCAATGCCGACCGGACAGTTGTTGGTGTGGCAGGCACGCATGCCGAGACACCCCAAAGCCTGAATGGCGGAGTTGGCAACCGCGATTCCATCCGCACCGAGCGCGAGTGCTTTGGCAAAATCGGCCGGGGTACGAAGGCCGCCGGTAATAATTAGTGTGACATCGCCATTGCCCGTGTTATCAAGATGCTGACGTGCCCGAGCCAGCGCCGGAATGGTAGGCACTGAGATATGATCACGGAATATCAGCGGTGCTGATCCGGTTCCGCCGCCACGCCCATCGAGAATGATGTAATCCACCCCCACATCGAGTGCTGCATCGATATCCTTCTCGATATGCTGGGCGGAGAGCTTGTAACCGATCGGAATGCCACCGGTAAATTCACGCACCTCATCAGCAAACGCTCTGATGTCTGATATGGAATTCCAGTCAGGGAACCGGGAGGGTGAAACGGCCGTTTTGCCTTCCGGAAGCTCACGTACTTCGGCGATTTTACCTATGACCTTAGCTCCGGGAAGATGGCCTCCCGTTCCGGTCTTGGCCCCCTGCCCGCCTTTGAAATGGAAGGCCTGTACCTGTTTGAGCTTGTCCATGGAGAATCCGAAGCGGGCGGAGGCCAATTCATAGAAGTAGCGCGAATTTTCAGCCTGCTCCTCCGGCAGCATGCCACCCTCTCCGGAGCAGATACCGGTCCCGGACAGTTCGGCACCTTTAGCAAGCGCAGTTTTGGCTTCCTGAGAGAGTGAGCCGAAGCTCATGTCGGAAACAAAAATCGGGATATCGAGTTTGAGAGGTTTTTTGGCGCGCGGGCCGATCACCAGTTCCGTATCGACATGCACATCGTCAAGTTGTGGAAACTTGTGCAGTTGAGCGACGACAAACTGCAGGTCATCCCATGACGGCAGCTCGTTTCTTGAGACGCCCATTGCACCTCCTGGACCATGAGCGCCGGTTTTGGAGAGGCCAGAAGAGGCGAGCTGTCGAATCAGCTTCACATGAGGCTCATCGGTCGTGCCGGCATGATCCTGATAGACGCCTTGATAGGCATTGCGATTATAAGGCTGGGGGTTTTTGATGCTCCAAGCGTTTATCTCATCCGCATCGACAAGAATCTTGTTACCTTCAATCCATGAAGAGAATTTATGCAGGGACTCGGAATTATTGTATTCGCTGATACCGCTATCGAGGCGATAATCCCAGTAGTGAACACCGCAGATCAGGTTGTCGCCATCAGCATAACCATCGCTCATCAATGCACCGCGATGGGCACAACGCCCGTAGAGTACGGAGACCTGATCATCAAAGCGGATCATTACCAGATCAACATCGCCTACCAGCGCATGTGCAGGCTTGCGATCGGTAAGTTCAGAATAAGCGGCAACTTCAATTTTTTTCATAATAGACTCCCTGTTTTCCGTATTATTAGCAGACAGCTGGATAAAAACCCAGACGAAATCGAGATTGATCAATGCTAGGTTGTCGACAATGGATGCGATTTCATACGAATTAATAATCTACGGCCTGTTTGTTGGACTAATTGGTGGAGCAATCGGCGGCACATTGGCAGGAGTTACCGGAATTGGTGGCGGATTGATCTATGTGCCGCTGTTCTATCTGACCATGCCGGGAAATCAGGATGGGCTGTCTATCCATGTGATGGCAAGCCTGATTGCTGTAGCGATGACGGGCTTCTTCTCGGCGCGTGCCCACTGGCGGCTGGGGCACCTGAACCGGGATGCCTTCCGAAAGCTGATTCCGGGGCTAATTATCGGCGCTGCCATTGGTTTGTGGAGCACACTTAAAATTCCGGAAGCGATGATCCTCTTTGCCCTGGCTTTTCTTAATGCGTGGATCGGATGGGATTACGGCCGCAGACAAACAGAGAGGAGGGCGGTTCCTCTGGCTTCGCTATCGGCGCCTATCGGTTATATCTCAGGCGCCCTGGGTATCGGCGGAGGCACGATGCTGGTGCCACTGCTCCGGCGACAGGTTTCGCTGCGAGAGGCGATTGGCACATCGGCGGCATGCGGAATGGCAATGGCCTTTTCTGCTGTGCTCTTCAATCTTCTGTTTGAATCAGCTTGGGCCGACCTGCTTGCCGGGCAGACGCCTTTCCTTGTCGGAGCGCTGGCCGGGATTTTGATGGTTATACCAAGAACCTCGGGCTGGTCAGCACGACTTCATACTGTGATTTCGGAGCTGACGATGCAACTGGTGCTGAAAGGAATATTTACGCTGCTCTCAACAGCCCTGTTTTTCTCGGCGCTTCTTTCACTCTGACGGTTTTAAGTTAATGGACTTCCCGGGCGCTGCCATGGGATCTTATCCCTGGACTCAATGGCAACCCGCATGACGATACCGAGGGCAGCCAGCATGGTTATAAGGGCTGAGCCGCCATAGCTTATAAATGGAAGCGGCACCCCAACCACGGGGAGCATGCCGGAGACCATACCAATATTCACAAAGATATAGAGCATAAAGACTGAAGCGATGCCGATGCATAGCAGTGAACCGAAGCGGGTATGAGCCCGGGTGGCAATGGTCAGCATACGTGCAATAATGACGCCATAGAGAGCCAGTAATAACAGTACCGCCATCAGCCCTCCCTCCTCTGCAAGTACGGCGAAAATAAAGTCAGTGTGCTGTTCGGGAAGAAAGTGCAATCGGGCCTGGGTGCCTTCCAGAAAACCTTTTCCAAAGATGCCGCCGGAGCCGATGGCAATACTTGCCTGAATCACGTGATAGCCGGCACCGAGCGGATCTGATTGAGGGTCAAGAAAGCTGAGAACCCTCGTCTTCTGGTAGCCATGCATGTTGTTCCAGAGCAGGTAGAGGGAGACAGGGCTTGCAGCCAGGGCAGCCAGGACCCAGCGCCAACGAATTCCGGAAGCGAGCAGCATGGCTGCGGTAGCAAAGAGTAGTACCAGCGCAGTACCAAGATCCGGCTGCATGACAATCAGCGCTGCCGGCAGGATGGTTGCAGCAGCGGCAACAGAGAAATTGATAAGGCTGGACGGCTCTCGTGATGCGAACCAGTGGGCAAGCAGGACCATCAGCGCCCACTTCATCAGTTCGGAGGACTGCAGGTTGATGATGCCGAGATCAAGCCAGCGGCGGGCTCCCATCTGCAAGTCCCCAACGAACGGAATCAGCAGCAGCAGGATTAGCGCCAACAGATAAATTGGCCATGCAGCAAGTCCGATCACACGCAGCGGAATAAATGAGGTGGTGAGAAAAACCGCTATTCCCAACAGCCAGTATATATTCTGTCGTTGCCAGATGGAGATGTCGCCATGGTGAACGGCGGCGTAGAGCGTGGCGATACCCAGCGGCGCAAGGAAGAAGAGCCCAAGCAGGAGGGCCTTGTCCATTTTTAACAGTGTGTTCACAGCAGCTTCGCCCTCTCTTTCTCCTGCTGGGCCAGCTTGCGGACAATCGTCTTAGCAACAGGTGCAGCATCACTGCCGCCGTGGCCACCATGTTCGACAAAAATGGCAAAGGCGACTTTCGGATTATCATAAGGTGCGTAACCCATAAACCACGCATGATCTTTGTGTCTATCGAGTTCGGGAGTAGCGCTCTCTTCCTCATCATCCTGGGCCATAGCCACCACCTGGGCCGTGCCCGTTTTCCCCGCGATGGGCCATGGCGCCCAGTTTAGCACCCAGTGTGCGGTTCCTTTCGGTTCGGCAACAACATCACGCATGGCTTTTCGAATGATCTTGAGATGTTTCTCATCAACTTCAACTTCTCGAATGACGGTCGGCTCTGAACCAGCATAGAGTTTGGGCCTTAGAATTTTCCCACCATTGGCAATGGCCGCCGCAAAGCGCGCTAGCTGAATCGGGGTAACCGTGGTTAATCCCTGTCCTATCGCAGTGATCATGGTTTCCCCACGATACCAGGAGCGGGTTCGCCCATCGCGTAGCTGTTTCTCGGAAGACGGCATGCTACCCCGCGCCTCGGGTGTAATAACCACACCGGTCTGCTCTCCAAATCCCCACATACGGGCTTCATCGACGAGTCGCTGCATTCCCAATTGATCGCCGAGTTCATAGAAGTAGACATCGCAGGACTGAACAAGACTCTTATGGAGTGTTACATGTTTGTGTCCTTCCCGGTTCCAGCAGCGCAGGTTTCTATCGGCCAGCTCCAGATAACCCGGACATTGGGTGCTTCCTGTTGCCAGAGGAAGCTTGTGCCGTAATCCGGCAAAGCCGGCGACCATCTTCAGGGTTGAAGCGGGGGGATAGGCCGCCTGTGTTGTCCGGTTCAGCAGAGGGTTGCGAATATCCTTAATCCAGGATTGCCACTGCTCATGCTCCAGGCCGGTGATGAAGTGGTTGGTATTAAAGCCGGGTTTACTCAGAACGGTCAGCAGTTCGCCACTGTGCACATCCATCACAACAACGGCACCGGTTCTGTTTCCAAGAGCCTTGGACGCTGCCTGCTGCAACTCAACATCAATGCTTAGCCGTACATCCCCGCCAATTGTCGGTGGAGACTGCTTCAGAACAGCAATACGCTGGCCGCGTGCATCAATCTCCTCCTGCTGTGTGCCGAGTGTTCCGTGCAGGCTGGATTCAAAGGTTTTTTCCAAGCCGCTGCGGCCTACATTCTCTGTTCGCAGGTAGCCGCGCTTCAGATCATTTGGCCCGGCCAGAGAGAGGTAACCGATCAGGTGAGAGGTCAGCTCACCATAGGGATAATATCGGTGGGTTCCGGCAATCACATCCACGCCTGAAAGATGGTGCAGACGTGCGGCCAGAGGCGCAACAATTTCCCAATCAAGCTTATCCATCAGCAGAACAGGCCGGTCACTTCTTGCCTGGCTGATACGTTTGCGGATGTTGTCCATCTGCTGTTCACTCCAGCCCAGCAGCTGCTGCACTGTGGAGAGTGTCTTCTCCATATCTTCGACACGCTCTGAAATCATCTGAACCTGATAGGATACGTGATTGAGAGCCAATCCAGTGCCGTTTCGATCCGTGATGACACCCCGGGTCGGTAACAGCGGGACAACATTGATTCTGTTTTTATTGGCCTGCAGCAGCAGACCCTCATGTTGATAGAGCTGCAGGTTGATCAGGCGTGCAAACAGCACCACCAGCAGAACGGCCATGACCACCTGAAAAAGAACCATGCGCCCTTCAAAGCGCTGTCGAATCTCAAGCTGGTTTAACATTGGGGCGGGCGATGAAATACCATGCAAAGGTGCAGGCCATCATGGTCAGTAGCCACTGTAAAAAACTCCAGCCGAACCATAAAAGCGGGAAGAGGCCGACGAACATAAGCAGAACCCGTTGAGGCCGGCCGGGGCCAAGTCGCTCATCGGCTTTCGCCAGAAAAAATGGAATCAGAGCGACAACCGGAAAACAGACCAGAGAAGACCAGTGCAGCGCCAGATCGTGAACCCAGAAAGCGGGAAGCACCCAGACCCAGTTACTGCGCTGAGCAAGAATTGAGGCCAACAGAAGAGCTGCAGCCCAGTCCGGCTGAATAACAAGCCCGGCCAGACCCAGGTTAAGCATGATCCCTAATAGTGACAGCAGCAGGATAAAAGGGGCGATCACTGCGCGGCCTTCCTGGTTGAGGACGCCATCGCAAGCCAGCTCTCCCGCTGCCAGTGTGCAACCGGTTCGGCATCGACTTTTGCAAACACCTGGCCGGGTATAGGCTCAACTTTGGTAATACGGGCAACAGGAATGCCAGCGGGGAACATGCCGCCTGCACCACTGGTTTGAAGAATGGAACCGACTTTCAGCGCATCTTCAATGGGCACAAAATCGACCATGAGCCGATTACCCTGGCCTCTAACCAGTGCGGCCAGCCTTCTGTCAGGCATGGTAACAGGTACGGCAATGGCGGCATCAAGAATGGTTCGTACAACGGCAGATCCGGGCTTGGCATGGTCGACAAGACCAACCAGCCCGTCACTGGAGACAATAACATCATCAGGCGCTGCTTGCTGGACAAGCAGAATCAGGCGCTGACTCATTTTGTCAGGACTTCGCCCCTGAACTTTGGCCGCATGCCAGTGGTAGCCACTGATCTGTTGAATGTCGAGCAGACCTCTTAACTGCCGGTTCTCTTCACGTAGGCTTCTTACCTCCTGAGTCAGCGCGCTCTGTTGCTCTAACTGGATGGTGGCATGCTGGTAATCGGATTGAAGCTGGCTGCTTGCATGAAACCAGAGTGTCGCTTCCTGCCACCAGCGGCCAGGGGCCTGAAGCACGGACAATAGAGGGGCCATGCCAAGATTGAGGCGTTGACCGAAAGGGAGTTGTTGAATTGATACGAGCAGGATGAGCAGCAGGCCGGACCAGGCCAGAATGCGTAGCGGAGACCGGCGTTGAGACACGGGTTACTCCTCGAAAAGAACGCCCCGCATATGATCCAGCTCCTCCAGAACCCGACCGCTGCCAACCACCACGCAATTCAGCGGGTCCTCAGCAATAGTGACAGGCAGTCCTGTCTCTTCACGTAGCAACTGGTCCAAGCCTAGCAGCATTGCGCCACCGCCGGTAAGCATGATGCCTTTGTCGACAATATCAGCAGAGAGTTCCGGAGGCGTCCGCTCCAGACAAACCTTAACGCCATCAATAATGGCATTCACTGATTCGGTTAGTGCTTCAAGAATTTCTGAATCATCCAGTGTCAGGTTTTTAGGTACGCCGTTGATCAGGTCGCGGCCCTTAACCTCCATCTCACGTCGCTGCTCCTGCGGATAGGCGCTGCCAATCTCCATCTTGATTCTCTCAGCTGTTGGAGCACCAACCAGCAGGCTGTATTTCCTGCGCAGATGGTTGATGATTGCATCATCCATCTTGTCACCGCCCACACGAACAGAACGTGAGTAGACAATGCCGCCGTAACTGATTACGGCGATTTCACTGGTGCCGCCACCGATATCCACCACCATAGAGCCGGAGGCCTCTGTTACAGGCAGGTCAGCGCCAATGGCGGCAGCCATTGGCTCTTCAATCAGGAATACATCACGGGCACCTGCCGACAGGGCCGATTCGCGGATCGCCCGGCGCTCAACAGGTGTTGAGCCATAGGGCACACAGATGACGATACGTGGAGCGATGCCCCAGGCGCGTTTGTGCACTTTACGGATAAACTGTTTCAGCATCTCTTCGGTGACAACGAAGTCTGCAATGACACCATCTTTCAGAGGGCGGATGGCCTGAATGGAGTCTGGTGTACGCCCAAGCATCCGCTTGGCGTCCATTCCGACAGCCAGTACTTTCCGGTTTTTGATGCCGTTACCTACATGGATAGCAACAACGGAAGGCTCATTTAAAACAATGCCTTCACCGCGAACATAGATCAGCGTATTTGCTGTACCAAGATCGATAGAGATATCACGAGAGAAAAATCCAAAAATATTTTGCAGCATGAGTATATAACCTGGGCGTTAGAAAACTTTAGTCGAGAGCATAGATGTAGTGGTGCTTGAGGTAAAGAAAACAGAAATCATCAGGAATCCGTAGCCTGTAAGGCTTCACTACAATGGGGCCATCCTGTTTTCAGAACAGTGAGATGAATGTGTTCGGGATCACTCTCCAAGAAGATGGAGTTGAACACGCCTGTTCATCGAATGGAGACGGTGTTCATAGAGATAGACCCCTTGCCAGACTCCCAGGGCCAGACGTCCGTTGCTGACTGGGATGTTCAGTGAGACCTCGGTCAGAGCCATGCGGATGTGTGCAGGCATGTCATCTGCGCCCTCGGCGCGGTGGCGAAACACCGGGTCGCCATCCGGAATAAGCCGGGACATGAAGGATTCCATATCCAGCAACACATCCGGGTCGGCATTCTCCTGAATCATCAACGAGCAGCTGGTATGCTGGACAAACAGATTCAGCATACCGGTCTCAATGCCGGATTCTGTAACCCAGCGCGTGACTTCACGCGTGATATTGGTCATGCCGCGTCCACGGGCATGAACGGTTAAGGTGTGTTGACGTTGTTTCATGTGATCTCCAGCCAGACCGGGGCATGATCGGAAGGGCGCTCTCTTCCCCGCTCTTCCCGCGATACCCCTGCCGATATCGGTGTGATCGCACTGGTGGCAAGAATATGATCAATTCGAATTCCCCAGTCGCGCTTAAAGGCATTCAGGCGATAGTCCCACCAGCTGTGCATGGGCTCGTCGGGATAGAGCTGCCGCACGCTGTCGGTCAGGCCAAGCTCCAGGAGTGAGTGAAACATCTCCCGCTCTCTATCTGAGCACATGATTTTCCCCTGCCAGCGTTTGGGGTTGTAGATATCAATATCAGCAGGCGCAATGTTGTAGTCGCCGAGCATGATGAGTTTCTCGTGTTTGGCGAGTTCAGCTGCCAAATAGTTACGCAGGGCACTCAGCCACCGGAACTTGTAGTCGAACTTCTCCGAGCCGACCTCCTGCCCGTTAGGGATATAGAGGTTCATGATTCGAACGCCATCAATAGTGGCGGCCAGCAATCGGCGCTGCGGGTCATCCAGATCAGGAATATCTGTTACAACATCACTCGCCC
>Ga0316187_10001604_pt1 | contig 19674 bp, 22 predicted proteins | sample CroRivburrow1_MG_FD_204927 | JGI IMG/M metagenome (GOLD analysis project Ga0316187, IMG submission 204927) | Coastal sediment microbial communities from Maine, United States - Cross River worm burrow 1 | ecosystem: Environmental > Aquatic > Marine > Coastal > Sediment | place: USA: Maine...
GCAGCCAGATCGGATACCCGACGCTTTCACCGGCGGGGGGTTGATTGGCCTTCTCGGTGTCGATGAACTGGTACTGTTTCACCCGTTCAACTCCTTCACCCAGAAGGCTGCCGATTTTTTTAGGATCTCGCGTTCCATCACCCAGATCCGTTTCTCGTCCTGAAGCTGCTCATAGTGCTCGCGTTCAGAAACACTCAACGGCTGTCCATCATCGTCACTGCCAGTTTGTTTCGCCACCCACTTCGCAAGCGTAGTGTCCGAAACCCCTAAATCGGCTGCCACCTGATACCTCGGGCGGCCCGCCACTCGGGCCAGTTCAACAGCCTGAGCACGAAACTCCAAATCAAACTTCGGTCGTCTTCCCATAACAGAATCCTCTCTTTCAGGACTCCGGAAACAGGGGTCAGGTTCAGACCTTGTGCCACAAACCGGGTTTGTGATGTCCAGTCGAGCCACTTGGGCCGCCCTTCTTTCCTGTAACTGCCATTGACGAAGGAGGCCATCCGAATGGTCAGGCTGCCTCGAGGGGCTACAGATCTCGTGAGCTTCTGTGCGGTCGGGCATCGTCTCTCCGCGATCAGCATCGAGGTGGCCATCACCACTCTCGACGCGCAGCGCACCCACGGCCCTTTCGCTGCGGTCTGCGAACGGGTACCGAAGGAAGAGAACCTCCGGATGTTTCGGCGCTGATGACTGAGCGGCTCACTCCCGATGCGGTCTACCGGCTCGCCGATCGACATCAGCGTCTGCGAAGCCGCCGGTACGAGCTTTTGCCGTTGACTGGTGACGGTGCTGCGTTCACCGAGGTGCAAGGGCGAGGGTGGGGCAAAGGCGCCACCACATCGCCGTCTGAACTCGCCGATCTGGTGTCGTCGATCGCCGTGGTCGGGCAGCTCCAACCGATCCTCGTCGAGGAACTCCCGGATGGTGAGCGCCGTGTCGTGTCGGGTGAACGTCGACTCCGGGCGATGAGGTGGGGGTCGATTCACCACCCTGACAACGAGCATTTCGCCGAGGTTGCTGCTGTACTCGTCGATGGGCCCCTGTCTGACGAGGAGCGTCGCAGCTGGCAGTTGATCGAGAACCTGGCCCGCACCGACCTGCAACCCGGCGAACTCGCTGCAGCCCTGGTCTATGAACGCTGCGCCATGTTGGTGTCGAGACTCCTAGCCAACGGTGCCGTAGTTGCCGAATCGGTCGCCAGTCTCGATGACCCGCTGGCCCGGTTCGAGGCCCTCAACCAGATTCGCCAAGACGAAGGGCTTAACAACGTCGGTGCTCCATGGCGAGAAGTGATCGAACGCATCGGCATCCAGCTTTCCGAGGACAAAGCCAAGAAGCTCGTGCAGGCCTTCCGCGCGTTGCCTCTGGAGTCAACCACGCATTCCGACCGTTCGAGATGTTCGCTGCAGCGCCAGCAGCCGACACCCCGATCGTCGAGCTCCTCGACACTGTCGAGGACCTACTCGACCTCTGAATTCACTGCGAGCGGACTTGGCATCGAAGCCGTAGCAGCACTGGCCGCCGAGTTCGACCGAGGCCGCCGTCATAGATGGTGACCCACACGGCATTTCACCCCGCCGCTCGGCGTGATTGCCTACATTGGGGTTCGACGGGCACCAAGAACGCAGAACTCGTTCCCCTCAGGATCGGCCAAGACCACCCATGGCACCTCGCCCTGCCCAACGTCGACACGAGAAGCTCCCAATCCAATCAGTCGCTCCACCTCGGTGCTCTGGTCGTCGGGACGCAGGTCGATATGGAGACGGTTCTGCCCTTGCTTGGCGTCGTCGGCGGCCAAGAACAAGATCCCTGGCAGCCGATCTGGCTCCGGCTGGATCTCAAACACCACCGGGTCATCGTTGACGATCACCCAGCCAAGCGCTTCACTCCACCAGCGGCCCAGCGCGACCGGATGGCGGCTGGCGACAACAACTTGCTCCCACTCAAGACTCATGGCCGGACAATACTGAACTGACCACGACCCTGCCCTGTCTTTCGCGTCGACACGGGCATCAACACCACTGACCAGACCCGGCGTCGGCCGGGGAGGCCGTACACGACGCGAGCGAGATGGCCACTGGGCGAGGATGCGTGTTTGTGATTGGGGTGGAGGTCAACTCTTGGTACTGTCTGGCTCAACGGTTCTGACGCGGGGCATGCTCAGGCTGGGTCCGGGGGCGGCAGGGATCATGGGTGATTCCGGGTCTGTTCAGGGAGACCTTGATGATTTGTGGAATGCGGCAGGCCCTCGGTGTCGTGGCCATCGTTGCGATCGGGCCATCGTTGCGATCGGGCTGTCGGCGTGCTCGGGCGACTCAGACGACCTCAGCCATTGCCACGAAGGCAGACATCGACGCCGACACTGGCCAGTCAAGCCCGGCAAGTGAGCAGCCCGCTGAACCGAGCACCGGGCAAGGACTGTTGCCTGCCCTTCCCAGTCCGGCCGGTTCACCCTTGGCCGCCGGTGGGGCGAGTTCCTTGGGTGACGAGGCGCCCGCCAGTTCAGCCGATCCGGGAGTCGCCACGGTCAACAGTGGAGCCGGCCTCCCGGTAGCAGGGACCAACCCTGGCCTCCCGGCATCGGGAGCTCCGACAGCAGTGGCAGCAGCCAGTCCGGCACCGGCGAGCCCGAGGGTGTCCAGCCCGACGATCGGCGGCAAATCGCAACCCGTGCCGTCGATCCAGCCGCCGAAGGAGCCGATCCGCACCATCGACGGCTTAACCGCCCGTGTTCGCTCCACCGGCCTCACCCGGGTGGATGAGGCCCTGGCCGTGCTGTCAGCGGACATTCGCGGGCAGCTCACCTTGATGAGCGGGAGCCAGAGCCGGCACCAGGCGAGCCCTGACTATCCCTGCCTGATCCTCTATGGCGACACGGGACGATTCATCGTTGCCGCCAGCTCCCACCCCGACGATCCTTTGCGCGAAACCATCGAGATGGCCGAGCTCCTGCCTGAGGGCTGGTAGAAGTTCCGCCAGCTAGAGATGGGCGCGTCGCCGACGTTGAGCGCCGACGACTCGGGGTGTCAGTCTTGCCATGGCGCCAACACCCGATCTGGGGCCAGTATCCGAACTGGCCCGACGCGATCGACGATGTCTCGAAGGAAAAGGCTCAGAAACTGCTTGAGGCGATTCCGGATCGATTCGGCAATCTTGTTCCACCGGATCGTTTCAGGGAATGGAGCGATGAACGTTTCAACTACGTGTTGGCTCGGGCAATGGCGCTTCAGCTGAGCACTCGCATGCGCAACTCACCGGGATACGAAGCGAACCGACGTGCCCTCGTGCTCGCCCTGCAATGTGGCGATGGCGACCCCCATTCGCTGCTGCGGGCGGTTGGCTTGAACGAGACTGATCTCAGAGCCGACCTCCTGGCCTTCGACGTCGGCCAGCGGGAGCCCTACGGTTTCTACTTCGGTGGGGGAGTGCTCTCGGACAGCCTGTCGAATGCCGTCGTGAACGACCTTGTCCTCAGAGATCGCGATCCCGAGCTGACGCGGATCCTTTCACCTGTCGTGGAGTCCATGGAGGTAGGTGACGCGTCGGCAACTAGCGACTACCCGGCACCAGAGCACGTGACCTATCCGGAGTTCGAGTCGTATCCCCTCGGTGGTTGGGGCCTGTTTTCCTACGCCGCACCGTTTGGGAGCTGCCCGAACTACGTCGGCTTCGACTCCTTGACCAAGGACTCGTCAACGTTCAAGGACATGTGCCAGGCGTTGCGGGGGTAGCCGCCGCCGGCAAGGGATCGGTCCGCGGCGGCATCGCTCAATCGGGTCAATGCCTTGAGTGCCAGGGCGGCAAGTGCAATCATGGCGCCACCTGATCGCAAACCGCGTCTCGGCATCAAGTAGGACAATGGAACTCTCAGCACGTTCGGTGGGATGGCTTCGCTATCTTCACCGCAAGGCCCACACCCCTGACGATTGGAGCCGAAACGGGTCGCCACACCCCCATTGGGACGACCGCTCAGATCCGCCGATGGCCAGTTGGCATCGATTCGATCTCGTCGACTCATCTTACGCTTTGGGAATGATGGCCCATACCACCCCGGCCTGGACCGAACCGTACGTGAAGATCCTTGACCAACTGATCGAGCGTCACACCGGCTGGTGGTCAGCTGCGGACTGGTTGACGCAGTTTGGAGTTGATCCAGAGCGGGATCGTTACCCCGACGCCTACCGGTATTTGATCCCAGACTCATTGTGGGGTGACTATGACGTTCCCGGGTGGACGGCCAACGGCATCGAACCATATGGGGTGCAGATGGACCCCATCGCTGCTGATGGCATGTTGTTCTACAAGGGTTTCCTGTTGGTGTTGTTGGGAATTCGCTCCATGGTTGATGCCAATGATCGCTGGAACCGGCCATTTGACATGATCCGCGACGGTGAGAACACCTTCACCTGGACCCACTCCGACATCGCCGAGCAGATGACCAAACAATGGTTGGCGGCCCCCATCGGGTCTCATTGAGAAAACACCAAGGTCTGGCCATTTTGACTGGCTGGAGCGGGCCTCGGTCTGAGGCTTCACGACAACCGACACGGTACGGATTTCCATCGTCAGGCCTTTGAGCCCTGGTGGCGTCATGCCCGTGAGCATTATCTCGATCTGAGCGGCGCGACTCCACCGGAGATGACGACGCTCTACTACGATCCAACCCTCGATATCCATCACCGCCTTCCGGTTTCCTCCGCGCTCACCACCTCGTTCTATGCCGCTCCTCAGGTTCCGGCCGATGCCCGGCGCTTGTTCGACGCGGCTTGCACTTCGATTGGTGTGGCCGACTCACCCCAACTTCCTCTGAGGGCCAGTCGGGCCTTCAGTTCAGCGCTGCTGTTGGCTCGGGAGTGGGGATTGCCTGACCTGGAGGAACGGTTGGTCACCGCCATTGAGGCCTCCTATGAACCGACCTGGGACAAAAACCAAGGTGAGTTCACCTGGGGTATGGGTTTGAATGAGCCGCACCCTCGCGGTCAGTTCAATGCCTTCCTGGCCGCGGCCGAAGCGACAGGGCCGGGTTTGTGGAGTCGCCTTTCGGCTGCCCCGATCGAGACCTGCCCTCAAGTGGTGGGTGTTGACGTTCCCAACATGATGCTGAGCCGAGCGGAGTGGGTCGACGGCAATCTCCACCTCAGGCTCAACCCCTTGCGGCCAGATCCCAACCGATCGACCAGGTTCCACCTGGTTGGAGCCGAACCCCGACAATGGGATCTGGTTGGCCTCAATGGAGCCACCTTGGATCTCAGATCCGGTGGTCTCGACATCCGAGTGCCGATGGTGAACGCTGATATCTCACTGGTGCGCAGCAGCTACTAGTTGTTGTCTTTCAGGTGGGCCGAAATGTCCGAAACCCTCGTTCGATTGGACCTCTTGCACCGCTAGTGCTCGCTCATCATATGGGCTCTACGCGTTTGAGTGGGGAGCAGTGCGGGATCAGATTCGTGGTGGGTTGGGTCTGTCGGGCCAGGTGATGCCGCCGGTGTGTAACCAGGGTTTCCGCAAAGTCGGTAGTGCTCAAACCAGCGGAAGCCCTGCCCGCAGCGTTTCACCTTCTTCACACACAGGTTAAGGCCTTCGGTTGGGCCGTTCGAGGCTCGGGTGTCGTGGTAGGCAAGGATCTCATCCCGCCATTTTGCGAGGGTCTTTCCGAGCGATTGGATTTCGCTGACGTCGTCTTCGACGCAGCCAGCGATGACTTTGTCGAGTAAGACTTCGGCCTCGACCCGGTTGCGGGTCAAATAGATTTCACGTACTGATTCCTTGGCTAACCAGGCGCCGAGGACCTCGTCGTTCGGGTCGCCAACCCGGAGGCCGAGGAGCATTCGTTCACGGCCTTTGTTGTCGAGTCGTTCAGACCCGGTGAGCATGATCTTACCGATCTTGAATAGTGGGTCGTCCCTCCGGCCACGGTGACCGAACATGTCGTTTTAGACCCGGCGGCGGACCTTATCGAGGCAGCGGTTCCCGACCCTAACGACGTGGAACGGGTCAGCAGCCCGGATACCTTTGAACATGTCGATCATGGTGTGGGTTTGGAGATCGACCAGACCGGACACATAGGTGATGTGGCGGTGGCGTTTCGCCGCGAGGAACGCAGTCTCGTCGATCCCGAGTTGTTCAACCCGCCCGACCCTGGCCGGGTCATCAACCAATCGAGTGCCGTGCTCGATCACCGCGTTCATGACCGTCCACCAACACACCCCGAACTCCGTGGCAACCTTCGACACTGGCCGGGCCAGCTCGCCGACCTGGCGGCACGCCTCAACCCCGGCGCCCCACGTGATCAACTGCCGTGTCAGGACCGCCGGGTCGGTCTCAGTCCAGGTCTTAACTCCGCACTCAACCTGGCGGCACCGCCACCTTCGTTTCACCCAAACAATGCGGACTGGACGACCAAAACACGGCGCCGCTGGGTTACCGGAGCGGGTGGGCGGCACCATCTGCTCGATCCGACTACGGGAAACCCGAGCGACACGACCGTGGCGGTGGCGATCGTGGCTGGGCCTGCGGCCTGGCAAGCCGACGTCGTGGCCAAAGCGGCCCTGATCGCCGGGATTAACCGGGGCCGAGGCTTGATCACCGAAACCGGCTCCACCGGTCTACTCATCGCCCTCGACGGCCAGAGCCGCGACGTCGGCCTACTCCAAGCGGTGGCGCACAGTTGACGGGATCGGGTGTTCAGACGGCACTCGGGTCGGTCATCGGAAGGTCGGCGTCGGTGCTCCACTCCATCAGACTCCCATCGTAGACGGCCACATCGGTCCGCCCGAACAGGGCAAGGGCGAAGGCATCAACGGTGGCCGCGATGGCTCCGCCGCAATAGGTGATGACCTTCGGGGCGTCGAACAGTCCAGCGGCCGAGAGTGCGGCGTGCATCCGATCGCCATCGACGAAGGCCGCGGTTTCCCTCTCGATCAACGATCGGAACGGAACGTTGATGGCACCGCTGATGTGTCCAGAACGAGGCCCATACGTGGGGCCGGTGCCGTCGAAGCTGTCGGCACCGAGGGCGTCGACGAGGCAGGTGGCTCCGTCGCCCTGAACCGCAGCAAGCACGTCGCCCTTCGTCGCCCTGGCGGTCGGCCGACCGTCACGGGCTACGAACACCCTGGACTCGGCGATGGTGGAAGGGTCGGCGACCATCGGCCGCCCTTCGAGCTCCCATTGCTCGATTCCACCGGCGAGGATCGCCACGTCCACGCCGGAGTGGTGCAGCGTCCACCACGCCCGTGTGCACCACATCGTGCCCGAGTCGATGCCGTCCCTTGGTGTGCGGGCGACAAGTACGACCCGGGTGTTGGGTCCAACGCCCACTGCGGCGAGCGAGGCCGAGATCTGCCCGGCCGACGGCCACATCCACGGCAGGTCGGCATCACGATCCGAGAGCACACCCTTACCAGCCGCGACATCAAAGAAGAGCGATCCTGGGATGTGGTGGTCCTGGTAGCACTCGGCTTCTGCCCGGTTCTCGAATCCTCTGGTCAGCTTGGCGGTCACATCGAGGATGCGAACCGAAGGATCGTCGATGTGGTCGGCAAGCCACTCGGTGGAGACGAGATATTCGGGGTGGGTGAACTCCATGCACAATGTCTACCGCATGGTTCTCCCGCGGTCGATGGAGCCCGTCACGAACCGGTCGATGCTCGGCACGAGAACCCGATTAGGGTGCTCGTGTGGGTCGTGTCGAAGATATTGGGGAAGTCGACGGGTGGCGATGCTGGCTGTGTGACCAGCCCGTCGACCCGGCTGTTCCGTCCCGCGATCCCCGCGGCGCCAGCGTCGATATGCGTGTCACCAAGGCTCGTGCCAAGAAGCAGAAGAACAAGGGCGGTCCACCACCCGAACGCCTCGCCCACGTTGGCTGCAACACGGGGAAGGGCTCGACCGAGCCGGTCGTTCCGTGGCCGCCCGACCTGTTTGTTGTTGACCCGGTGCCGCTGATCGCCACCACCGACCGGTTGAAGCGCAAAGGTGGCCGGGAGGTGATGGGGCGATGCCTCACGATTGAGGATGCCGAGCAGACAGCGGCCTGGCTTCTCGACCGGGTCGCTCGCCTCCAGCCGGATCTGGCTGTTACCTCTCGAATCGACGAGGGTGGCGGACAATTCATGGTCAGCCTGATCGACAGTGGTTCCAGGCAGGGGAGATCCGGCCGGTAAGGGTGTTTGGCCGCGGCCCAGTCGTCAGCGGTGGGGCCGCCCACCCCGGCGGCCGCCGGCGGGAGGTCATTGATTGTCGGGTTGAGTTCGTAGGGTGACATTGAGATGACTGTTGAGCTGATCGAGCCGCCACGTCCGACACCGGCAGAGGTTGCAGCGGAGCTGACCGCCCACGTGCAGTTGCTCGCCGGGCCCGATGCGCAACCACGGCCCGAGCAACTTGAGGCCGTCACCGCGGTGGTGTCGGGCCGCAAGCGCACACTCCTGGTGGCCCGCACTGGCTTTGGGAAGTCGGCCGTCTACTTCTCGTCAACCAAGATGCTTCGCGATCGCGGCTGGGGGCCGAGCATCGTGGTCTCGCCACTGCTTGCACTCATGCGGGACCAGGTGGCTGCTGCGTCAAAACTTGGGCTTCGGGCCGAGACGATCAACTCGGCCAATACCGACAACTGGGGCGAGATCGAAGACGCACTGCTCGCCGACGACATCGACCTGCTGCTGATCGCGCCCGAACGTCTGGCCAATCCGGGGTTTCGGGAGCGCGTGTTCTCGATGATGTTGTCGAGACCGTTCGCGCTGGTTTGCGACGAGGCCCACTGCATCAGCGACTGGGGCCACGATTTCCGCCCCGACTACCTGCGTTTGCGTAAGGTCATTGGCGAGCTTCCGGCGTGGGCTCCGATTCTGGCAACGACCGCCACCGCCAACCAGCGGGTCACCGACGATGTGGCCGATCAGCTGGGGCCCGACACGGTGGTGTTCCGGACCAGCCTTGACCGTGCCTCGCTGCACTGCTCGGTTGTCGAACTCAACGATGATGCCGAACGGCTGGCGTGGGTGGCCGACAACCTCGGCGACATGGATGGCTCGGGCATCATCTATGCGCTCACGGTGGACCAGGCCATCACGGCCGCTGAGTGGTTGAGCGAGCGGGGGCACAACGTTGCCGCCTACTCGGGTTCCACCAGCCCCGAAGACCGCGAGCGCCTTGAAGATCGACTTCGCAACAACGAGCTCAAAGCACTCATCGCCACCAGCGCACTTGGCATGGGATTCGACAAATCGGATATGGCCTTCTGCATCCATCTCGGCCTGCCACCAACACCCGTCGCCTACTACCAGCAGATTGGTCGTGCCGGTCGCGGCATTGATCACGCCGAGGTCATAGCGCTGCCCCGTCCCAAGGAGGACGAGCGCATCTGGGCCTGGTTCGAGTCGGTGTCAATGCCAAGCCAGGAGGTCTGCGAGCGGGTTCTGGCGCAGCTCGACACCTCGTCGCCAATGTCCATCCCGCGCCTCGAATCTGCGGTGAACATGGGGCGCTCCCGGCTTAGCACCCTGCTCAGCATCCTCGATGTGCAGGGGGCCGTTGGTCGGGTCAAGGGCGGTTACGTGCGAACCCTGAACGACTGGTCCTACGACGGTGAACTCGCCGAACGGCTACGCCGGCTTCGCTCGGACGAGGCCGATCAGATGCGTGGCTATCCGAGCAGCGAGGGATGCCGACTGCGCTACCTCCGTGATCTACTCGACGACGCCGAGGCTTCCGATTGTGGACGGTGCGATCGGTGTGTGGCCACCGCCGGTGAGGAACCCCGGTGGCGTGCCGCTGAATCGAGCGGAGCGGGCGAAGCCCGGAACCACCTGCGGGGCATCGATGTGATCGTTGAGCCGCGGCGGCAGTGGGCACCGGGCCTGGGCGAGCCAAAGGGCAAGATCAAGCTCCAACGCCAGGCCCGACGCGGGCGGGCCTTGAGTCGTCTGGGCGATGGCGGGTGGGGTCCTCAAGTTGCTTCGTTGTTGGACCGAAGCGTCGCCGAGGTCCCGTCCGAACTCGTCAAGGGCATAACCGGGGTCTTGAAGCGGTGGGACTGGGAGCAGCGGCCGGGATGGATTTGTCCGATGCCTTCACGGCGAAACGGCCAACTTGTCTCAGCGGTCACAAACGAGGTCGGACATCTGGGCAAGCTTCCCGTGCATCACGCGCTGGTCCGGGACCCGAACGCCGGGTGGCAGGCGGAGCAGACCAACAGCGCGTTCCAACTGGCGAACGTGTGGGGCCTGCTGTCGGTCGATCCCGTGCAGCTGCCTGACGTTGACGTCCGCTCCATGCCCGTGTTGTTGATCGATGACACCGCCGACAGCCGTTGGACGATCACCGTGGCGTCATTCCTGCTGCAGGAGTCCGGCACCGGACCGGTCCTGCCGTTCGTGCTCCAGACCCGCTGATCGGGCGCAGCCGGCGAAGTAGTTCTGGACACGCAAACCCGTGGCAGGTCCCGGCCGCATCCGATGTTCCAGGGCATGGCCATCGGCCTCAGCCGATTTCGTGTTGGTCGGTGAGGGCGGTGTTGAGGGTAAGGCGTGAGTGTTCTCGTAGCGTTCGCCCAGTTCGTCGTACTCCGCCCGGTTGTATTCGGAATCCATGCTTGGGGTGTGAGCCCAGCCTGAACCCACGTCGAGGTCGTCATTGGGTTTCGTAATTCTCCTTGTTGCCGTGCTGAACTGGTCCGCTGTTTCTGTTGCCGAGGGCATAGAGGCGTCAAGCATCTCTGGAGCCGTAGCGCCATTCACGGTTACCAATCACTAGTTGGGGCGATGGCATGCTCAGCTGCGGACCGTTCTTTTTCTTGGTGGGACCCTACTGTGGCAACGAAGCCTGGAAGGAGTTCTGCGGCGTCTTGAACCTCGGCGATGGCCGACGGCGGTGGCCGCCATCGCTGAGGCCCGATCGGCGGTCGGTCTTGCCCCTCCGGTCGTCGACGTCCATCCCGACTGTCCCGATCAACGCGGGATTCAGCTTCCCACCGGTGCGTTTGCGCTCCTGCCTCCCGAGCCGACGATCGAGGAGTTGGAGCGCGCCGGCGGGCAGGTCGTGTTCGTCGATCAACCGCACCCCGTGGCGGGGCTGTTCGTCGGTAGTGGTCAGATCGACAGGGTGACGGCGTACGAGACCGGGCTCGCTGGTCACCACTCGTGGCGAGGTGATGTGGGGGAGGCCGATCCGCTCATCATGGACGAACGGTTCTTTGCGGCGCATGTCCGGGGGAGAGGGGTATCGGTCCTATCCGCCTGCTCCCATGCGGGTGTGGTCAATGCCTGCCTTGGGGCCAAGGAGTTCTTCCCCGGCACACCGATCGATGTCGTGCTCGGGGGCTATCACCTGGCCGGTGGCCGAATGGAGGCCCGGATTCCCGACACCGTGCGGGATCTTTTGCATCTCATCGACCCAAAGATCGTCGCTCCAGGCCACTGCACCGGTTGGCGGGCCAAGGCGGCGCTGGCCGAGGCCTTTTCCCCCGGGCGGTACGGCCCCAGTGTGGTCGGCACGCGCTACAAACTCCGGGCCCGAAACTAATCGTCAGCGGCTAGATCTGTCGGCACCTCCCCAAAATGGTGTGTTGCCAAACACCGCCGACGGCCTCGGACCGTCGCTTGGACGGTGACAATCGGACTAGCTGACATCGAAGAACCCCTCGACGGTCGCGCGATCGGGCTCCGTTTGCCAGTGACAACATCTATCCTCGGCCAATGAACTATCGACTTGTAGTGTTTCCGCTCGTTGCAGGGGGACTAGTCGTCAGCGCGTGTAGTAGCGAAGAAGCACTGACTGCTGAAGCGTTTCGGACCGAGGCGAATGCCATTTGTGCTGCAGCAACCACCGAAGCAGGTGCTGCCCTCGATGCTCTCGTCAACGACGCCGCCGAGGACCCCAGCAAGATCGATATCGAGGAAGTTGTTGGTGCCGGTGTTGACGTGCTCCGCGTTGCTGTCGACGACATCGATAAGTTGGTACCGCCGGAAGAGATGGCCGCCGACGTCGATGCCTGGATCACTGCGTCACAGACCGCTTTCGATGCGATTGGTGAGCTGTCCGCCGAGGATATTCTCGCAGGGGCCGACCCGTTCACTGAGGCTGACACCTTGGCCGCCGAACTCGGCCTTGCTACCTGCGCTCAGTAGGCCATAGATCCTGGCGACTTGTCAGGCGTCTAGCCTGCGGCCCGCTTGAATACGTTTGGTGGGAAGGCCTTGGCGTCGATGCAGAGCTGTGACCATTGTTCGAGGTCGCTCACGATGCCATCGAAGGACTCACCGAGGGCGTCGATGATGGGCTGTTCGAGAAGATCGGTGTTCTCTTCGATCGCCGTGCGCAATGCCAGACCTTGCGGGCTGAGCGCTTCACCATCCATCCAGCCCTTCTCCTGCATCCTGGCTGTTGTGGCGGCAATGTCTTTCGGGGCCCAACCTCGGGTCACCGTGTAGCTGCCCAGTGGCATGCCAACCCAGAGTTCGGTGAGGATGTTCATCTCGATCGGATCAAGACCGTTGGCCACACAAACGGCCACGTGACTATCGCCGCGATGTTCTCGCGCCAGTTCACAGGCTCGCCATAGCCGACCGACAGGATCACCAGGCCATGCTTGGCCGACCAGTCCCGCGAACAACGGACGGCCGGTCATCGGGGCTGAGGTGACAGCGCCCTGCAGGGCGTTGGCCACCTCAGCCACGTCGGCTCCGGCCAAGGTGTCGGTGAGGCTGGCCGTCGTCGAGGTGGTCCGGGTGGCCCAGAGCTCGTCCCGCTGGCAGAGGGCACGGGCCTGTTCGTAGACACCTTGCACCAGACTCGGCTCGAAGACGGCGAAGGCGGCCGTGACCACGCCCGGTGCGGGTCGGCCCATCAGTGCGGACCGTCCCATCACATAGCCCGTCATGAAGTCCAGACCGAGCGCGGCTTGGGCCTCGTTTGTTCCGCGGGACCAAACCGAGTGCATGGCGATCGGTTCGATGGCATCGCGAAAGCGGCGGGCAGGAGAGGGATTGTGGCTTGGGTCAGCCTCTGCTCCTGCAGGTGATGGCTGGAAGGCGGCGGCGATGGTTTCGTCGTATTCCATGTCTGAGGTTACCCTCGGTGTCACTCTGAACTGGCTCAATCTCCAAGTGATTTTTGGGTGGTCGACTCGAGGGGAGATTCATATCACAGCCCATTTAGTTGTGGCCTCTCTTTGACGCCACCGGTTGCACCGGCGAAGGTCGATGTATGGATCTCGCGATGGCTGCACGAAAGATCAACGACACGGGCTATGGCTACATAGCGTCGTGGGCGTTACTCACGGCCTGCGAGCAGAGGTTGTTCGACCGTCTACCAGCTACGGCCGAGGAGCTCTCCGATACCTATCCAGACGCTGATCTTGTCGACACGTGGCTTCACGTGCTTGCTGAAGAGGGTTTTGTCCAGCAGGTCGATGGGGCCTGGCACCTGCAGGAATCGATGGCGAGGCTGCTGGTCGGCGACAACTCCTATGCCGACTACCTCGGTGGCCAGATCCTGCAACAGATGACGCCCAGGCTGACGATGGGCACCGCGGGCACAAACGTGCTCGCCGAGGTGTTGGCCGATCCCGATCAACGGGCAGGCTACGAGGGTTGGTTCGCCGATGCCGATGAGGCCGAGGTCTATCAGGCGTCACAGTACGCAGGCTCGCTCGGACCGGCCAAGGCCATTGCCACCTCGCTGCCCGAGCCCGAGGGTCGGGTTCTTGATCTGGGCGGAGGCTGGGGTGCCATCGCCCGGTCAATCGTCAAGTATCACGACGTCGATGTTGATGTGGTCGACCTGGAGTCGGTCATCAACTCGGCACCACCGGTTGGTGAACACGTCTCGTTTGCCGCAGGCAACGCTCTCGACTCGGACACCTGGCCGGTCGACACCGATGGCGGCCCCTACGACGGAGCGGTGCTCAGCTACCTTTTCTCCTCGATCCCTGGTGCCAACCACGAGATGTTGCTCGACGACCTGGTTGAACGCGACATGCGCTGGATCGCGATCCACGACTTCATGATCGGGGGTGGCGCTCATGCCGCGGCCTGGTCCCTTCAGCACGCCGTGTTCGTTCCTCACCACCGTTCGCGCTCGATTGATGAACTGTCCTCGATGCTCTCAGGGCGCGGGTTCGAGGTGGAGGCCGCAGCACCCGTCGTGGACGAGATGACCACGCTCATCGTCGGCTGCCGCTCCTGATCACACGATGCCCGAGGGTCGTGGAGATCTCGGGTGGGCCCAAGTGAGCCGAGCTCGCGTCGTGGGCTGACGGCACCAAAGGTACGTTGTGATAGACGTACTGCAATTGCTATTCTGCAAGCTAGGCGTCCTGTCCTGGGCGCGTGCGACCGGCCATGCCCTGAACCCGCCACCATCGCTACGTCACCCGCTCAAGTACAAACAGCCTCTGCGCGACCTCATGGCGTCGCTTGACCAGTAGCTCGACCGAAGGACCAGACAAACGTGGAATGGCTATCTGACCCTGCGGCGTGGAGCGCTTTGGCTGCACTGCTCACCTTGGAGATCGTCCTCGGCGTCGACAACGTCGTCTTTATCTCGATTCTCGCTTCGAAGCTTCCCGACGAGGAGCAGGACAAGGCCCGGCGCACGGGGATCATTGCTGCCGGCGGGATGCGTATCCTGTTTCTGCTGGCCGTCGGCTGGATCATCACCCTCAAGACCGAGCTTTTTTCGGTCTTCGGACAGGGCTTCAGCGGTAAGGATCTCATCCTGCTTGCCGGGGGCCTGTTCCTCATCTACAAAGCAACAAAAGAGATTCATCACAAGCTTGAGGGCGAGGTGGAGCACGACTCCACGGGCAAAGCAGTAACGTTCGCGTCGGTCATCGGCCAGGTGATGCTGCTCGATCTGGTGTTCTCAATCGACTCGGTGATCACCGCGGTGGGGATGACCCAGTATGTCGCGGTAATGGTGATCGCCGTGCTCTTTTCGATTGTGGTGATGCTCGGCGCATCGGGGCCGATCTACCGCTTCGTGAATGCCCACCCTTCGGTGAAGATGTTGGCCCTGTCGTTCCTGTTGCTCATTGGCATGACGTTGATTGCCGAAGGAATGGGTCAGAAGATCCCGAAGGGCTACGTCTACGCGGCGATGGCCTTCTCGATCTTCGTTGAGATGCTCAACCTGTTCGCTCGCAAGAAGAAGACGCAGCCCGAGCCGGTGCACCTGTACGAGAAGATGGAGCCAGAAGACATCGCTCTCCTCTGACGCAACGTCACTGGTGCTGCTCGCGCACCGAAGATCGTTTCCGGCTATTGACCCTTTGGGTCAAACCGTTGACTATAGGCATATCCGTGCCTGGCTGGCTGTCTTAGCATAGCGGTGCTAAAACGGCGGGGTGTTCAACCTCGCTTCGAGAAGCCCGTTAGCCCGCGACGGGAGACATCCGTGACTGCCATCACGCCCCAGAACCGGACTGAGACCTACCAGATCAGTGATCGGGTCACCGCCGAGTCCGGCATCGTCGCCATGACGGGAATACAGGCCGTTGTTCGAATCCCCCTCGACCAGAAGCGGGCAGACGAAGCAAAGGGACAGAACACCGCCGGATTGGTCAGTGGCTACCGCGGCTCACCTGTCGGCGGCGTCGATGAGTCCTACGAACAGGGCAGAGCGACCTTCGAGTCGAACAACATCAAGTTCATCAGCGGGGTCAATGAAGACCTTGGTGCAACCGCGATCTGGGGCAGTCAGCAGGCATCTCTCGACGAGGCCCCCCTGTACGACGGCGTGGTTGGCCTCTGGTACGGGAAAGGCCCAGGGGTTGACCGCTCCGGCGATGCGCTCCGCCACGCCAACACCTCCGGTGTCAATGCAAAAGGTGGTGTTCTGGCCGTCGCCGGAGATGACCCGGCGTGCAAATCTTCGACCGTGGCCTCGGCCTCGGAGTTCGCTCTGGCGGATCTGGCCATGCCGACGCTCTACCCGTCCTCAGTGCAGGACGTTCTCGATTTTGGGCGCTTTGGCTATGAGTTGTCGCGGTTCTGCGGATCCTGGGTCGGATTCAAGATCCACACCAACGTGGCCGACGCCTACTCCACCGTCAACCTTGACCCAACACGTCTGTCGATCATCCATCCGGAGTTTCTGGTTGACGGCGTTCAATGGTCCCATCAGCAGAGCGCGACGCTAATCGATCCAATCTCGATCAGGCTCGAGGCCGAGATGTTTGGGCCTCGGCTTGATGCCGCCCGGGTGTTCTCCGCCACCAATGGGTTCGACCGCCTGTTCGGTTCGATTGACGAACAGGGAGCGCGAGCGAAGATCGGCCTGTTGTGCGCCGGTCCGCTGTACGGCGAACTCCGCGACGCCCTCACCGAACTTGGGTTCAGTACCGACGCCGATCTGGCCAAGGTCGGCATTCGGATCTACAAACCAGCCGTTGTCTGGCCACTTGGGCCAGACAAGCTTGAGGAGTTCGCAGAAGGTCTGGAGGAGATCTTCGTTCTGGAAGAGAAGCGCGGGTTCATCGAAACCCAGGTGCGCGACCTGCTCTACGGCCGCCACTCCGCCCCCAGAGTGCTTGGCAAACGTGATGACGAGGGCCGACCGCTGTTGCCCCAGCACGGTGGCCTACTCGTTGGCGACCTGGTCAAGCCGCTTCGCCAACGTCTCGGTCGGTTCATCCCGGCTGATCGATTTGCCCGGGAACGTGTGACCATTCCAGTCGCAATCGCACCACGCTCCGACGAAGCCATGCAAACCCGGGGCGCCTACTTCTGCTCGGGTTGCCCTCACAACCGCTCGACGGTCCTACCCGACGGTTCGTCCGGCCACGGCGGGATTGGGTGCCATGCGATGGCGCTCAACATGGACCGGGACCTCAGCGGTCTGACCCACATGGGGGCCGAGGGTGCGCAATGGGTCGGTCTGTCCCCGTTTGTGGCCGACACCCACCGTTTCCAGAATCTTGGTGACGGCACGTTTGCCCACTCCGGATCGTTGGCCATCCGCCAGGCGGTCTCCGCCGGCACCAACATCACCTACAAGATCCTGTTCAACGGCACCGTGGCCATGACCGGCGGCCAGGATGCTGCCGGTGAGATCGCGGTGCCCGCCCTGACGCGCTGGCTGGATGCCGAGTCGGTCACCAAGACCGTCGTTGTGGCTGATGACCCCAAGAAATACCCGGCGGACGCCCACTTCGCCAAGGGAATCAAAGTCGTGCACCGCGACAAGCTTGATGACGTGCAACGGGAACTGCGTGACATTCCCGGCGTGACCGTCATCATCTACGACCAGGCATGTGCCGCCGAGCTGCGCCGGGGTCGCAAGCGGGGCACGTTCGAGACGCCAACCACCAGAGTCATGATCAACGAGGACATCTGTGAAGGGTGCGGCGATTGTGGCGACGTCTCCAATTGCGCCAGCGTCCACCCTGTGCACACACCGTTTGGACGTAAAACCCAGATCCATCAGGAGAGCTGTAACTACGACCTCACCTGCCTGAAGGGTAACTGCCCGGCCTTCGTCACCGTCGAGATCGACCCCGCCGATGGCAAGGTCACGAAGAGTCCCGACCAGACGAGTGCGTTGGTGGCCGAGTTGGTGGCCAAGGTGAACCTGCCCCCCGAACCCGTGAGCCCAGCGGAGGCAAATCTCCTTCTGCTCGGTATCGGTGGTACCGGGGTCGTGACCGTGAACCAGATCATTGGAACCGCGGCGCTGATGGATGGCAAGTTCTGCAACGGTCTCGACCAAACCGGATTGGCCCAAAAGGGTGGCTCGGTGGTGTCGAACCTTCGAATCTCGGCAGCGCCGGTCGAGTCGTCCAACCGTGTGGCTACCGGTGGCGCCGACACCCTGCTGGTGTTCGATCTTCTCACTGCGGTCAAGAATCTCGACCGACTCAGCCCCGAGCGCACGACGGCGGTGGTCTCGACCGGTCTGGTGCCCACGGGAAACATGGCCTCGGGACGAGCCAGCGATCGTTTCCCGGAGCTCGATTCGTTCAAGGCGCAGATTGATCCGACAACCAGGGCTGAGGACAACGTCTGGCTTGACGCTACCGGCATCGCCCGACACGTATTCTCCTCCCAACCGGCGGCCAACATCCTGGTTGTTGGCGTCGCCTTCCAGCGCGGCCTCATCCCCGTCTCGCTGGCCGGCATCGAGCGGGCCATCGAACTCAACGGGGTAGCGGTCGAGGTCAACCTGCAGGCCTTCACCCTCGGCCGGCGCCTGGCGGTTGAACCCGAGTTGTTGGCTCACCTCGCAGCCGATGTGAACCAGCCAAAGACGGTCGAGCCTCCCGCACTCTCAGCTGAACTCATGAAGCTGTCACGTTCGATCGTTGGCGACAACGAATCGCCAGCGACGGAGCTTGCAGAAGTGCTGGCCTGGAGGCTTCCCCAGCTGGAGGCGTACCAGGACATCGCCTACGCCCAGACCTACGCCCGCTTCGTGGCCGAGGTTCGGCGGGCCGAACAGGGATGGGTTGGCGAACAAACCCTCTTCAGCGAACAGGTGGCGCGGAACCTCTACAAACTCATGGCCTACAAGGATGAGTACGAGGTGGCTCGCCTGGCCATGGGCTCCGATATCGCGGCCAAGGCCAGGGCCAGGTTCGGGCCGAACGCCAAAGTCTTGTTCCAGCTGGAGCCCCCAACGATGAAGGCTGCCGGCATCGACCGCAAGGTTGGTGTCCCTGAAGCAGCCGCTCGACGCCTGTTCGATGGTCTCGGCCGATCGAAGAAGCTGCGGGGCAAACGCTTCGATCCGTTCGGCCGTTCTGCGGAGCGGGTAGCCGAACGCCAACTCATCGATGACTACCAGGGTCTTGTTCAGCAGGTGCTGGCGACCATTGGTGACCATCCCGACCAGCGGCGGTATCAACAGGCGATTGATTTGGTCTCGTTGGTTGATCAGGTTCGAGGTTTCGCCGAGGTCAAAATGTCGAACCTTGAGCGGTATCGAACCGAAGTGGCCGATGCTGTCGATACCTTCACTGCATCGACGTGATCGCGTGCCAAAGATAGTCCACCATGACCAACGCCGGGATCTGATAGCCGACGCCGCGGCGGGGGTCATCGCTCAACGAGGTTTCACCGATACCAAGTTGCGTGATATCGCCGCCGCCACTGGTTTCAGTACCGGGGCGTGTCGGCACTATTTCCGAGACAAGGAATCGCTTCTTTGTGCCGCCGTCGAGCGGGTGTTCACGCGGATCTTCCTCAAACTTGCGGCCGTGTCGCTGCCGTTGACGATGGAGGAGGCTGAAGGGATACTTCCGTGTACGACGGCCAAGCAGAAGGACTGGAGGGTTTGGGTTGCCTACTGCGGAGCGGCCGTCACCTCGCCCCCGCTGCAGATCATGCACGAGCGTCACTATGGACAACTTGAGGCGATCTTGATGGCCCGCCTTCCGGGTATCGAAGCAGAGCGGCGAATGCTCGCCGGAACTGTTGTCACCGTTATCGATGGAATTGGTCTGTACGCAACGGTGCAACCTCGCTCCTGGCCGCCGAACCGGCAGCGCGACACGCTGCGAACACTGCTGGCATCGTGCCTGCCGGCTCAGGCTGCCGTCGGCGGCGGGCAATCGAGTATCGGGCTCTGCCAGGGTTCCTGACAACTGCCGGGCCTCGGACGAAGTCGACCGGGAACACCATCACCAGAGCAGGGCCCGACGTCGTAGGCCGCGAGTATCGTCAGCGGTGACCT
>Ga0316187_10001605_pt1 | contig 19671 bp, 19 predicted proteins | sample CroRivburrow1_MG_FD_204927 | JGI IMG/M metagenome (GOLD analysis project Ga0316187, IMG submission 204927) | Coastal sediment microbial communities from Maine, United States - Cross River worm burrow 1 | ecosystem: Environmental > Aquatic > Marine > Coastal > Sediment | place: USA: Maine...
CGCACTGTTTCTTGGTCGTGGTGCCTTTTATCCCGTTGCATTGGAAGGTGCTCTCAAGCTCAAGGAGATCTCCTACATTCATGCTGAGGCTTATCCTGCAGGAGAGCTGAAACATGGGCCTCTGGCACTGGTGGATGAAACCATGCCGGTGGTTTGTGCGCTGCCCGATGATCCGCTGCTGGAAAAGGTACTCTCCAATCTTCAGGAGGTTCGCGCTCGAGGTGGTGAGCTGTTCCTGTTTTCGGATCACAAGGTGGAAATCGCTCTGGATCGATATCAGAGCCTGACATTGGCGGATATTTTTCCGGGGACAGCGCCAATTGTCTACAGCATTCCGCTGCAGCTATTGGCCTATCATGTGGCCTTGCTCAAAGGCACCGATGTTGATCAGCCACGCAATCTCGCCAAGTCGGTGACGGTTGAGTAACTTTCAACGCAGCTATGGGTTTTGATTCATGCAGACCCTCTGGTTTACAGGACAACAATAACTATAAAGAGGGCGACTCAATGAGTCGTCCTCTTTATTTGGGCATCGCAGTTTATAAAAAGGCGGATGTTTTCCCCTCTTTTAGCTCCCTGACCTCTTTTTGTAGCTGGATTACGCTCTCTTCAAGACGGGCAATGCGCTCGAGGGTTTCATCTGAAGGTGATGGTGCTGCTGGAGCGGTAGCTCTGGCGGGCTGGACTTCAATATCCGGAGTGCCACAGAGGAGATGGGTGTAGCGATCCTCGCGCTGACCGTGGGCTCGGGGGATCTGGATGACCAGTGGCTCCTCCCGATCGATCAATCCTTGAAGTGTCTGCTGTATCTCTTCGTGGTCAGTGAACTCGACCATGCGACTGGTATTTACCTTGATCTCATTCAATGTGTGCGAGCCGCGTAATAACATCACGCAGATAATTGCCCGCTCTTTTGATGAGAGATGGAGCTTGCGCGCAAGAAATTGCTCGTAACGATCGGCGCGAGCGAGGGTGTTGGCGGTGACCAGCCCTTCATGGCGGAGTTCGCTGATCACACTGCTCACCTGCTGTGGCGAAAGGTTCATCGCAGGATTGCGGCTCGACTTCTGGTTGCAGGCGGCAATGAGTGCATTGAGTGTAAGTGGGTAGTAATCAGGAGTGGTCATCTGTTTTTCCATCAGGCTGCCCAGCACCCGTGCCTGCAATTGGCTCAGCATGGCTTCTTCTGTTTCATGGTCGCTCATGGCATACATCTCCTGTTGCGCTTGGCACTACAGACTACCGCCTAGGTTTACTCAGTGAAATACGTTTATTGCTGCTTACCAGTTAAGTTTGAATTCACTTTCGAAAGTAAAATTCTCTCCTGTTAACGGATCGGTGAAGGCAAGCCGCTTGGCAAGCAGTTGTAGTGGATTGTCGTAGCTGGGTGGGTCTGATGGTGGCTGGAAGTCGGGGTAGAAGCGGTCACCTACGATGACCGAGCCGATGAGCCCCAGATGCAGGCGCAGCTGGTGAGTTTTACCTGTGATTGGCTCCAGTTCGAAGCGGCTGAGTCCATCACGTGTTTCAAGCAAGCGAATGTGTGAACGGGCATTAATTTCACCCTCCACATTCCTGAAGCGCACCCATGGCTCGCCACGTTCGATGCGACTTTCTATTAGCCACTCTCCCCGTTCCGGTTGATCCGGAATAGTCGCAATAGCTTCGTAGGACTTCTTTATGCCCCCATGTCGGAAAAGATCGAAATAGGGGGCGCGATTTTTCTCCCCGACGGTGAAGAGAACGACTCCTGCTGTTTCGCGATCCAGCCTGTGCACAGGAACCAGGTGTTCAAGACCAGTGCTTCGCTTGAGCCGATGAAGCAGACATTCATTGACGTATGATCCTCCTGGAGTAACCGGCAGGAAATGCGGCTTGTCAGCCACCAGAAATTTGTCATTACAAAACAGTACGGACTCGCGGAATGGAATCGGATGTTCATGCGTCACTTCGCGAAAATAGCTAAGCCGTACATTGACCCGGTAAGGGGTGGTTTCGTTAACGATCTCCCCCTGCTCATTTCTGATCTTGCCGCTCTGCAGTCGGTGTAGCCAGACATCGCGACCAACATGGGGAAAGCGGCTGTCAAAAAAATCGAGCAGAGAAGGGTAGGGGGTGGAAATATTTGGCAGCGTGATAAACGATGGGCTGGGCGCGGTACTCTGTTGGTCGATAGCTGTCATGACCCGGAAGCATGCTAAATTGCTGTAATAATCACCAGAAGAAAGGTTCTCTTTGACACTTTCCTTCACTGTTTCTAAGCTGAGGGAGCATGGAAATCAACGGATCGACTAAGCTTTATGGCATCATTGGCTGGCCAGTGAAACACTCGCTTTCACCTGTTTTTCAGGCATCTTTCCTGGAGCAGCAACAGATTAATGCGGCCTATCTCCCCTTTGCAGTGGCACCTGATTTGCTTCCTCAGGCCCTGGAGGGGCTGTTTGCCCTTGGAGTTGAAGGATTTAATGTGACTGTTCCACATAAGGAATCGGTATTTCAGCTGGTATCGGCTGATGAAGATGCCCGACTTATTGGTGCAGTAAACACCGTTCGTCGCGGGGTTGATGGGTGGGAAGCGACCAATACAGACTGGCGCGGATTCAAGGCGGTGATTGAAGGGCTTGAGGTGCCGGTAAGGGATAAGAGGGCTCTGCTGTTCGGTGCCGGTGGTACTGCGCGCGCAGTGCTACATGCGCTGGCCGCACTTGGCCTCGATGCCGTTCATATCTGCAACCGCAACCCCGAGCGACTGGCTGGTTTTGTTGAATTCGCCCGCTCCAACTACCCGGACCTCGCTTGTGAGCCTGTCGGGTGGGAGCAGGAGAGTGTGACAAGTGCCTGTGCAGATGCTGTTCTGTTGGTGAATACCACGACGATTGGCCTGGCATCGGAGCAACAATTTCCATTTGTTCTCTCTGGAGCAGGAATGGCTATCGATGCTGTTTACAAGCCAGATGGCCATACGGCCTTCTGCCGAGCGTCGGAGGGCACCAGGAGTGCTGTCGATGGCTTGCCAATGCTGATCGCGCAGGGGGCGGAGTCCTTTGCATGGTGGCACGGATGCTCTCGCCCAAACTGCAGTAGTGCGTTGAACAGCATCGAGAAACATTTCGGCAGAGCTCCTGTGAATATGCCGGGCTGGCAGGTCAACTGATGAGTCGGTCACGGTTGGGAGATATACTGCTGCGGCAGCAACGCATTACGCGTGAGCAACTTGATCAGGTTGTGCGTGAGTCCAAACTCAATGGTGATACGCTCACTTCGCAACTGGTGAAGCAGGACATCTTTACTGAAGAGCAGTTGGTTGCTTTTGTTGCCCGTTCGTTCGGATGTCCCGTGGTTGATCTTGACAGGGTAGAGATAGATCCCGATGCCTCCAAGGTTCCTTTTGATATCCTGCGTAAGAATGTGATCCTGCCGATCAAGCAAGAAGGTAACATGCTCAAGCTGGCTGTTGCCGACCCTTACGATATTAATGCCCTGGATGAAATCGCCTTTATCAGTGGTAAACAGATTGATCTGGTGATTGCAGCTGAAAGCGACCTGATTAAAAAGCTCGATGAATTGAGCGGGACCGAGTCGCACCTGCAGGATGTGATGGCCGATCTCGGGGCGATGGATGTTCAGGTAGTTGAGGAGATTGAAGAGGACGTCGATGAGCTTTCACTCTCCGTCAAGACTGAGGCGGCACCTGTTGTCCGACTGATCAACCTGATCCTGCTTGATGCAATCAAGCGTGGTGCATCTGATATTCATCTGGAGCCCTATGAGAAGGTACTGCGTGTACGTTACCGCATTGATGGGGTTCTGCATGAGATTATGCGTCCGCGTATGAATATGCGCGATGCGATGATTTCACGCCTCAAAATTCTTGCCCGCCTCGATATTTCAGAGCGGCGTATTCCACAGGATGGGCGCATCAAGTTGAGGCTATCTCGTGCCAAAACAGTGGATTTTCGTGTCTCGGTACTACCCACCCTGTTTGGTGAAAAGGTGGTGCTTCGTCTGCTCGACCCGTCCAGTCTGCAGCTGGATATGACCAAGCTTGGTTATTCACCGCAGGCATTAGGTTGGCTGAAGGATACTATTAGCCGCCCCTACGGTATGGTGCTTGTGACCGGACCGACAGGTTCAGGTAAAACCGTGAGCCTCTATTCGGCCGTTGCCGAGTTGAATCAACCAGGCGTGAACATCTGCACGGCTGAAGATCCGGTAGAGTTTAACTTTATGGGGATCAACCAGGTTAATGTGAAGCCCGATATTGGCCTCGACTTTCCTGCCTCCCTGCGCTCCTTTCTGCGCCAGGATCCCGATATTATCCTGATCGGTGAGATTCGAGATTACGACACAGCAGCCATCGGCATCAAGGCTGCACTGACCGGCCATCTGGTGCTGGCTACGCTGCATACCAATGATGCTCCATCCACCATGACAAGACTAATCAACATGGGAGTTGAGTCATTTCTGGTGGGGTCTGCCGTTAATCTGGTTTCCGCCCAGCGTCTGGCCCGTCGTATTTGTGCTGATTGTAAAACGGAAATAGAAATTCCAGCAGCAGTTTTGCTGGAGGCGGGTGTTCCCGAGAATGAGGTTGCATCTTATCGCCCAATGCATGGAACAGGCTGCCCTACCTGTAGTGGTACAGGTTACAAGGGGCGGACCGGCATCTATCAGGTTATGCCCGTTTTTGATGAAATTCGCGAGTCGGTCTATGCGGGTGATAATTCAGACAGGATTAACGAAATCGCAGTGAGCATGGGTGTAAAGACTTTGCGCATGGAGGCTCTGGAAAAAGTGAAGGCCGGTGAGATAACCCTTGAGGAGTGTCTCAGGGTGACGGTGGCAGGCTGATGGCAATATTTGTCTGGCAGGCGAAAAACAGACAGGGCGGCTCCCAGAGTGGAGAGATAGAGGCGAACAATCGTGAAATCGTATTGGCCACTCTTCGCCGACAGGGAATGACCGAGATCAAAGCTAAGAAAAAACCGATCGAGATACACCTCTTCCCGGAAAAGGTTGATGAGAAGGACATCTCCGTGTTCTTCCGTCAGCTCTCAACCATGATCAATGCTGGACTGCCGTTGGTACAGTGCTTTGAGATGGCCGAGAAAGGATCGGAGAAGAAAGCGTTGAACAAGCTGCTTAGGGATGTGCGCCAGAGCCTTGAGAGCGGCAACCCACTGGGTGAAACGATGCGCAAATTTCCAAAGGAGTTCGACAGGTTGACCTGTGCGCTGGTAGAAGCGGGCGAGCAGGGCGGTATTCTCGACTCTATTTTGCTCAGGCTTTGCACCTACAAGGAGAAGGCACTCAGCCTGAAACGAAAAATAAAATCGGCGATGGTTTACCCCGCTGCTATTCTGGTCATCTCCTTTATTGTAACGGCTATTCTGATGATCTTTGTAATTCCGATATTCGGCGAGATGTTTGCCGACTTCGGGGCCGATCTTCCTGCGCCGACCCAGATTACAATGATGGTCTCCGATGTCTTCGTCGAATACTGGTACGTGGTGGTTGGTGCGCCGATCGCACTGGTATTTGCCATTAAGTCGATCTACAAAACGCCGAAGGGGCGTTACCAGCTCGATAAACTGCTATTAGCACTGCCTGTTCTGGGCGATGTGCTGCGCAAAGCATCCGTGGCCCGTTTTTGCCGTACATTCTCGACGCTGGCGGCAGCGGGTGTGCCGATTCTCGAGGCTCTGGATACGGTGGCCGAGACTTCGGGTAACGTGGTTATTGAAGAGGTGATTCTCTCAGCCAAGGTTTCGATTTCACAGGGGCAGTCGCTCTCCACGCCACTTGAAGAGAGTAAAATCTTTCCAGTCATGGTAACTCAGATGATTTCGATCGGTGAACAGACGGGAAGCCTGGAAGAGATGCTGGCTAAAATTGCCGACTTCTACGAGGAGGAGGTTGATACTGCGGTTGAGAACATGCAGCAGTTGATGGAGCCTATTATTATGGCTTTCCTCGGCGTGGTGATTGGCGGGTTGGTTATCTCCATGTATCTGCCAATCTTCCAGATGGCCTCGATCGTCTGATTTTCCAAACCTGCATTGGCATCAATCAATCCATGTTCACAGAGCTTCCTGCACATGAATGCCGGTTATTGAGCAGCAGATGAGAGTGATCTACTACAGAGCGCTGGCTGGCGGTGTCATATCCCTGATTATCGCTATCTGGTTTTATGGTGTTGCTGGTGGCTTTCAGTCACTAATGCTGCTGGCCGGGCTACTATTCCTTTTCCTGTTGGTATTTGAGTCCATTCTTTCCTACAGCAATGTGAGCCTGCGTAACCAGTGCCTGATTGGCTATGGTGGTGATGCCTTGATTGCAGCCCTGCTGATCTTTACAACAGGTGGCGTGGCCAGTCCATTCTCATTCCTTTCGGGGCTGATCATTATTGCCTCAGGCCTGCATGCCATGCGTATGCTGCCACAGCTGGTGGCGGTGATTGCCTGTTTTGGGTATCTGGCGGCTGCGTACGGGGATGAATGGATAGTTTATCATGCACTGCTCGATTTCCAGCAGGCCCTCACCGCCCTTCTGCAGGTATCCGCCCTACTGCTGGTAGGTGGTGTGATGGCATATATTTCAAACCGTCATGCTACGCTGAGTGCTACCAGCGACAGAATGGTTCGCAAACATCGCCAGCTCAAGGATCTCTACGATCGGGTGATGCAGTCGATGCATGAGGGCATGGTTGTGCTGGATGAGAACCTGCAACTTTCCGATATGAATGATGCGGCTGGCAAGCTTCTCGGTTCACTGCGGTTGGAGGAGCTGTTGTCCACCCCTATATTGAAGAGATACCTTGAACAGCCGCAATCTGCCTCATTTCAGTGTGATTACGAGCATGAGGGTAAGATGTTGCTTGTGCGGGCGACACGCTTGTCGGCGGGGCATGATGCGACCTGGTTATTAACACTGGTTGATATCAGCGAAGTTAGGAAGTTGGAGCGGGAGTTAATTCAGCAGGAGAAAATGGCTGCACTTGGTCAAATGGCGGCCATGCTGGCACATGAGATTCGCAATCCGATTCAGACCATGACGCAGGGGCTGGAGTTTGTCGGTGTTGATGCCTGCCAGGACACCAGCATCAAACATATCATGCACGATGAGATGATGCGTCTGAACAGGTTGGCCTCAACGATGCTGGATTACGCTAAGCCATTGAATCCCTCACCGGTTCCTGTTGCTGTACCTGAGCTGATACTATCCGCAGTTGCCCAGTTTAAGATGGGTGGGGCAGGCCATGTACATTGGGAGTGTGATGTGAGCCGATTGCAGTTGGATCCTGACCACTTTCGACTGGTACTGGATAATCTACTTTCCAACGCATTGGCCAATAGGAGTGGCGATGGTGAGGTTCGGGTAGAGATGCATGCAACTGGTGAAATATGGAGTCTTTCGGTTTGTAATCCGGGCCATGTTCCTGATGACTTGAAAAGCAGGATATTTGAACCGTTTGTCAGCGGCCGTTCCCGAGGGGTTGGACTTGGGCTGGCGACAGTTCAACAGGTTTGCCGTGCCAATGACTGGAAAATCGATCTGATGAGTAAAGAGGCATCCACCTGTTTTACGGTGACCGGTGCAATCAATATGGAAAACAGTGAAGATAGGGAGCGAGAAGCATTGGAGGGAAATCATGGCTGATATTCTGCTCGTTGAAGATGAAGCGAATGCCAGACAGATTCTGTCTCTGGGTCTGAACATGCAGGGGCATCAGGTAAGGGGCTGTGAATCGGCTGAAGAGGCGGAAAAGCTGATGCGGGCCTATGATTTTGATGTCGTACTGACCGACCTGCGCATGGATGGGCGAGATGCAGGGTTGGATGTGATTCGCACAGGAAAAAAGCTGCAACCTGACGCCAGGATCCTTCTTCTTACCGCCTATGCCAGTGCTGAAACTGCTGTGGCAGCGATGAAAGAGGGAGCATTTGATTACCTGACTAAGCCGGTATCAGCAGAGGAGCTGGCTGCTGCTGTAGAACGAGCGCTTACGGATAGTGCGGCGGCTGATGAAGTTCACGGCGATCATTCTGGTGACGGTGCCGCTGAGAAAAATAAGATGCTGATTGGAGAGTCTGAGCCAATGAAGCGTGTGCGATCCCGCCTTCAACGGGCCGCGCAATCAGATTTTACTGTTCTGATCAGCGGCGAGTCGGGAACAGGCAAAGAGCTTGCTGCCATATCTGTACACACCGCATCAAAGCGTGCCAAAGGGCCATTTGTGCCAGTTCATTGCGGTGCTATTCCCGAGGGATTGTTTGAATCAGAACTGTTCGGCCACCGTAAAGGGGCGTTTACCGGTGCTGATTATAATCGAGCCGGTCTGATCGAATCTGCGAATGGCGGCACGCTGTTTCTAGACGAGATTGGCGAGATGCCTCTTGCCGTTCAGGTCAAACTGCTGCGTGCCCTGCAGGAGCGTCGCATCCGCCGTGTTGGTGATGACACGGAGCATGACGTTGATGTGCGTATCATTGCGGCTACGAACCGGGATCTGGAGGCGGAGGTGCGCAAAGGCACATTCCGCGAGGATCTTTTCTTCCGTTTGAATGTCGTGCCGGTGCATATGCCACCGCTTCGCCATCGGCGGGAGGATATCCCTGAGCTGGCAAGGGTACTTGTCCAGCAGTGGAATGATGGGCGCGCTACGCTGAATGATGACTGTTTGGAGCGCCTGGCGGAGCTTCCTTTTCTAGGCAATGTGCGCGAACTGGAAAACCTGTTGCAACGGATGCTGGCTCTCTCTGAGAGTGGTGATCTCGATCTTGCCCTGCTCAACGAACTCTACTCTGTATCGCAAGCGGAGCCTGAGGTGTCGCTGTCTCACCTTCAGAGGAAGGAGCAGGATATGGACTCCTGGCTGGAGCAAGTCGAGAGTCAACTGATTGATGAAGCTCTGGCCAAAACCGGAGGTAATATCACGCGTGCTGCGGAGGAGTTGGGAATCAGTTTCCGCTCTTTACGCTATCGACTGAAAAAGCTGGGTGTAGCCGGGGAGAATGAGTGAGCCTATTCATCCTTGCTGCAGGTTTTCTGGGGCTTCTCTTCGGTAGCTTTGCCAATGTATGTGTACACAGGATTCCGCGCAGGGAGTCGATAGCCTTTCCGGCCAGCCATTGTCCAGCCTGCCATCATCCGATTGCCGTAATCGATAATATTCCGCTTATCTCGTGGTTACTGTTGAAAGGGAAGTGTCGTCACTGCTCTGCCCCTATCTCTTGGCGCTACCCGTTTCTGGAAGTGGTCATGGGCCTGAGTTTTGCTGGCCTGACATGGTTCTATGGGCCCACCCCGATACTGCTTATCGCAATAGTTCTTTTTTTCCTGCTCTGGATTCTGACTCTGATCGACCTTGAGACGGGTCTGCTGCCTAATGCCCTGACCTTTCCCGGCATTGCGCTGGGGCTGGCATTCTCATGGTGGTTTGGTTACTGGCAGGATGCGATGATCGGTGCAATCGCGGGTTACTGGGTATTCTGGCTGGTGGCACGACTGTTCCTGTTGATCACCGGTCGTGAAGGAATGGGGTACGGAGATTTCAAGCTTCTGGCTATGCTGGGGGCATTTATGGGTTGGCAGGCATTGCCATTTATTATTCTAACCTCATCGGTAACCGGTGTTGTAATCGGCACGATCTTCCTGCTGCTTTCACGGCGCGGTATACGGGCGGAGATCCCCTTTGGCCCCTATCTGGCTCTGGCGGGAATGATCTGGTTTGTCACAGGCAGTAATATTCTTAACTGGTACACGGGGCTGATCGGGGTGAGTGGGTGAGGGAGCCACTTCGAATAGGGCTTGCCGGTGGTATCGGTAGCGGCAAAAGTGCAGTGGCCGCTATGTTTGAACAGCTGGCTGTTCCAGTACTTGATCTGGACAGGGAGGGGCATGAGATGGTTTCCCCCGGCTCGCCTGGTCTGACAAAGCTTATCGAAGCCTTTGGTGATTCATTTCTCAATACTGACGGCTCACTGAATCGCGCAGCACTGGCTTCCCACTGCTTTAGTGATGGCGATGAAACGGCCAAATTGAATGCCATCATGCACCCGATGATCTGGCAAGCTGAGGAGCAGTGGCTGCAGTCGCAGCAGACACCCTATGTGGTGATTGAGGCCTCGGTGCTGCTGGAATCCGGTGGTGCAGCTCGTATGGATGCGGTGATTGTAGTGCTGGCGAGCGAGGAGTTGCGTCTGAAGCGGGTGCTTGCACGCGGTGATCGCGATGAAAAGAGCTTTCGTGCGATTGTGGCACGTCAGTGCAGTGATGGTCTACGCAGGTCCAAGGCTACCTATCTCATAGAGAACAACGGGTCTCTACAGGAGCTTCAGGCGCAGGTGAACGCAATTCACCGGCAGATAATTGAAAAAATATGAATACCGATGCAGTTGAGCCGAGGGGCAGGCCGAATATAAAGAGTATTAGCCCTGATTCTTTTGAATGGGGCTGTTGTTGGCCGCAACGATGAGGTAGGTTCTCAGGGTTGACATGGGGAACACGCACATTTAGCAATGCTCCGTTGCCGGTTCTCTCCGGCGTTCCGGTTATCCGCAAGCGTTCTGGTTATCCGAAATTATTTGTCACCAATCTTACTAATTCAATGAAGACGCTTCAGGCTTTATCTATACGACCCGTCTATTCATTTGGAGAATTCAATGTCTAACGAAATCGAAGCACCGCAGGAAGTGAAGACTTCTGAGGTAAAACCTTCCGAAGAGGCTCCGCGCCGTCGTGGCCGGCCGCGTAAGGTTGTGGTGGATGCTACTGAGACGAAAGCTGCTGAGTCCAAACCTGTAAAGGCTGAGGTCAAGCCATCTAAGCCTGAGGCGGCACCAGCCAAGGTTGAGGCAGAGCCGGCTGCTGAAGAGAAACCGCGTCGCCGTGGCCGACCGCGCAAGGTTGAGGTGAAGAGTGACGAGGTTGAAGTGAAGGCTGAGCCTAAGCCGGCCAAAGTTGAAGCTAAGGTTGAACCAGCGCCCTCCAGCAACAATGAAGAAGTAAACACCGGTGATAATCAGGAGCAGGGTGGTAAACGTGGACGTTGGCGCAATAAACCCGAGCGCAACAATGGCCCTGATCGCAATAACAGGCCTGATCGCGGCAATAAACCCGAACGAGGCAACAAACCTGATCGCAACCCTAAACGTGCCCGTCGCGACGAGGCCGAAGAGAAGATTTCCGATGAGATGGAAGGGGTCACGCTTAACCTGAAAGAGATTTCGGCCAAATCGCCGACCGAATTGCTGGAGCTGGCCGATCAGTATGATATTGATAATGCCGCCGGTATGCGCAAACAGGAGCAGGTCTCTGCGATTCTGCGCGCTCATGGTCTGCGTAGTGGAACCATCTACAGTGAAGGTGTGCTTGAGATTCTGCCGGACGGATTCGGCTTTCTGCGCTCCCCTGATGCCAACTACCTTTCTGGTCCGGACGATGTCTATGTTTCAACCCATCAGATTCGCCGCTATTTCCTGCGTAAGGGTGATACCGTAGCCGGTGAGATTCGTTCACCGCGTCGGGGTGAGAAATATTTTGCCCTGAAAACAGTCGATACCACCAATGGTCAGTCGCCTGAGCAAGCACGGACTAAGGTTCTGTTTGATAACCTTACCCCTCTTTACCCGGAAGAACGTCTGCATATGGAGATAGAGGATCCAACCAGTAAGGATATTACCGGTCGTATTATTGATATCGTATCCCCAATCGGTAAAGGGCAGCGCGCACTGCTGGTAGCGCCACCACGTACCGGTAAAACAGTAATGATGCAGTCGATTGCCCACTCCATTGCAGCCAATCACCCGGAAGTTGAACTGATCGTCCTGCTGATTGATGAGCGTCCTGAAGAGGTGACCGATATGAAACGCTCGGTGAAGGGTGAGGTTGTATCCTCCACCTTCGATGAACCGGCTCAGCGCCATGTTCAGGTCTCCGAGATGGTAATTGAGAAGGCCAAGCGTCTGGTTGAAACAGGCAAGGATGTGGTGATCCTGCTCGATTCTATTACCCGTCTGGCGCGTGCTTATAATACCGTTGTTCCATCCTCAGGTAAGATTCTTACCGGCGGTGTGGATGCCAATGCACTGCACAGGCCAAAACGTTTCTTTGGTGCAGCCCGAAATATTGAGGGTGGCGGTTCTCTGACCATTGTTGCAACAGCACTTGTAGAGACCGGCTCCAAGATGGATGAGGTGATCTTTGAGGAGTTCAAGGGCACTGGTAACATGGAGATCAAACTGGAACGCAAGTTGACCGATAAGCGTATCTTCCCATCGATTGATATTGCGCCATCAGGCACCCGTAAAGAGGAGCTGCTTACACCTCGCGAAGATCTTCAGAAGGTATGGATTCTGCGTAAGATTCTCTCACCCATGGGATCAATCGATGCGATGGAGTTCCTGCTGGATAAACTCGGCACAACCAAGAGTAACGCTGAGTTCTTCAGTAGAATGAATCAGTAGAAATAATTAGTAATAGTAAAAAAGGCCGGGTTATACCCCGGCCTTTTTTTATTTCTTAAGTGCTTCCGGAAGTTGATGGAAGTGGGGGATGTGATAATCCCATCTGCTTTCATCTTCATGGGTAATCCAGACGGTCTTACAGCCCAGTTCCCGGGCAACCTTGAGGTTGTCCGCCATATCATCAACCACCAGCGTTCTCTCCGGCTTACAGCCTTCAGCTTTAATCAGCATGGACAGCGTCTCTTTGTTTGGCTTGGGGATATAATTGTTAAAGCGGATGTCGTAGATCGCATCAAAGTGGTGGGCGATACCAAGGGCCGCAAGAATGCGCTCTGCATGCTCAAGGATGCCGTTGGTGTGGATTACCTTGCGTCCGGGCAGTCTCGCCAGCGCAGCATCCAGTTCATAATCGGGTTTCAGTATTTCATGGGCATCAATATTGTGAACATCGTGCAGAAAGGCCTCAGCCTCCATGCCATGGTGCAGCATCATGCCACGCAGGGTGGTGCCGTACTCTTTCCAGTATTTCACCCGCAACCGGTCGGCCTCTTCTGGGGCTACATCCAACTCTTTGGCGACAAATGCAGTCATGCGCTTGTCCATACGCGCAAACACCCCAGAATCGGCGGCGTACAATGTGTTGTCGAGATCAATAACAGCTAAATCAAATGGCATTTCAGGGCACTACCCGTTACGAGGATTATTTGGCTGACTGAAATCAGGATTCGGGGTCCAGGGTTTCATCTTTCTGACTTGCGTAGGGGTTGATCATTCTCAGTGCTGGCCTGGCCAAGATCTCGATGTAGAACGACTCCAGCTGTTGCTCTTCGGCGGCATCTATCTGTTTGCCGATCTCAGCCATGTGAACTTTCTCAGCAGTTTCAGCAGTAGGACCAAATTTGCAGTCGAAATCCCAGAAATCGGCGCCTTCTGGCAACTCTCTTCTGCGCTCCCTTTGGAAATATTTTTTTACATCGCGCCTTACAGAATCCACCAGTCTGGCATATTTCTTTTTCGGGTGGGTCAATTTGAATACTTTTTTCATGGTTCCTCACGATGACTGTAAAACAATACTTTTCGATCCTGCAATCCTGACTGTTAATAGTACTCAGTGGGAAGTTAATTCTGAACGGGTGTAAGCCTGCTGGTCAGTGATGCTGTGAACACATCCAGCGACCTGCTTTTAAACAGGGCGACAAGCAGCCATAACATGACAAGGGGTAGCAGCAGAACCTGCACGACGAAAATGGCCAGGTAGGCGGTCATCAGGTTAAGTAGTGAGCTGATGATGTTTTCGGCATTCTCTACCATATTCAGAAATGCTGCTCGGGTTTTCGCCACTTTATTGGCTGCACCTGCTGTCATAGAGGAGAAAAAGCCTTTGTTCTCTTCCGGGGTCATATTGCTCATTTCATCATAACTATTTGAAACGATAGCGAGTTTCTCTACGGAGTCTTCAATGCCAGGCTGCAACCAGTTGGTGTAAAGCGAATCACTGATCAGTGCGGAGGTGGGTAACATAAAGCGTAACAGCAGCAGGATCAGGCAGAGTTTAATAGCCGGGTGCAGCAGGGTTGTGAGCGTCGGACTATTCAGCCATATCAAAGGAATGGCCAGCAACAGTATAACAGCAATGGCTTTGAAAGAGATCGCCTCACCGATCTCAAAGCCGAGTTTTTGAATGCCAATTGAGGCGATGGCTGCTACCAGTATCGAAGATAGGCGCTCGGTCATGTCATCAATCGGATCTAGAATTTGACCTGCTGCAATGGTCACGCCGACACCTGCAGGAGCCAGCTCCAGATGCGACTCCTTAACCACGGAGACCACTGCATTCACACCACGGGTGGTAGCATAAGCGATGGTGGCCGCTTTGATCGATTCACTGAAATAGTCATCGGCAACCCGGTCAACGACTGGAAGCTTCACGAATGAAACGCCGTAAAACAGTGCGCTGAGCAGGAGCAACAGCAGGGCAGCTCTCAGCTTATGGCTTGAATCGCTCATGCTGTGGAGCCCCGAAGGGGAGTGGCCGAAATAATTACCCCTTCTGATTTGTAGCGACGAGCCAGACAGCGTGCAGAACACCAGGCAGGAAACCAAGCAGGGTCAGTACGATGTTGATGAAGAAATGCTTGGTAGCTCCAACCTGAAGGAAAGCCCCGACTGGTGGCAGAATAATGGCAAGAATCAGATTTAATATATTCATGGTTCACCCTCAATATGAAGAATTATAAGGGCACACTATCTTTGTTGCTGCGGAGCTTGTCGACAGTGATTATTGTCGGTGAAGCAGCTTGCCTCTTTTAGCTCCTCTTATCGACAGCTGCACGTGTCCGTATCACTTCCTGTCTGGTCTGCTGGTAAAGCTCGCTATTGCCATCGAGTCGGACGGCCTGCTCGACAGCCAGCATGGCTTCATCGAAATGACCCTGTTCCATTTGAACCTGGGCCAGATTATTAAGCGGCTCTGCAGCATCGGGATGTGCTTTAGCAGCACTCACAAAGGCTTCAGCAGCACCATCCAGATCAGCCAGTGCATAGCGGATATTACCAAGCCCCATCCATGCCGAGAGACTTTCCGGCCAACGTTTTACTGCGGCTTCATACGATTTAAGCGCAGCTTCAGTAAAGCCTGCCTGCTCAAGATTTACAGCTGCGCGCAAGTAGCTGCTCTCCTCTGCTCCTGCCGGAAAGCTGCCTGCAGGCTGTACGACCATGGCCCATGAGCCAGCGCGAACCCATGTGCGCTCAAATGTGGAGAGGGGCATTCGGTAGTCCGGTGTATCACCGGAGTGAAGGGTGATGCTCTCCTTTGCAAGGTCGAAACCGGTAACGACTGCATAGTGCCATTGTGGAGCAAGGTTCAAGCCGAGATTCTGGAATACGATCACCGGATGCCCGGCCTCAATCTCGCGCAGAATATCGCTCAGGTGTGGTGCCAGTGGATAGGCCAGTTGCCCATATCCTCGCGGCAATGCCAGCATCTCCACCTGCAGGCTTCCCTGTTTTCCGGGGATAAACAGTTTGTTTCTCAGTTCATCAGGGGTGACGGAGGTTCCAGCACTGGAGAGAACCATGGCAAGGGATGCCGGGCCACACTGGTAGTCCAGCTGTGGGAAAAACGGCACATCACTCACGCTGGCTGAAGCGCTTATGCCTGCTGGTTTCTCCTGCATCAGTGCTGCACTCTGTTTGGCTGCACAGCCACTGAAAAGCAGGGTGACAAGGCATATGCCCGCCAGGAGGCGGGCATTTACCCCTGTTTTAGTGACCATGGTGATGTACAAACGGGAAGACGTCAGTAAGTCCGAGAACATCGGTAATCAGCAGTACCAGAAAGATGAATACGGCGGCCCCAACGATGGTGCCGATAAAACCACCGGCAGGTAGCGCATCGATCTTCCCTGCCAGCATCTGAACCTCTGAATCACTGAGTTGGGCTACGCGCATCTTGGCTGCTTCTGACGAAACGCCCTGCTGTTGCAGCTCCTGCTGTACCTCGGTGCGATCCAGAAACGCGACAACCTTTTCACGTTCCTGATCCATCTGTTGCTGCGAAATCATCTGTTCTGTTCCGACCATGGCTGCGTGGGCGAGCGGTACCTGTACGTTCAGTCCGAGCATCACGAGGATGAGTAGCGATACCATTCCCTTTTTGATGAATCTGTTCATTTGGTTACTCCTTTATGCCCTAATTCGCGTTGTACTGCGGCGGGCAAGTCTGAATGCTAGGGTGACGTGATGGAGTGATTCTGTGACCTAGTCGACACTTTTTCGCCGGTTTGGCAGAAAAATGGGAAATTTATATTTCCTGTCTCTTGTTTCCGTTCCCCCTGTTTTGGGGCTATACTCTTTATATGACCTCTAATGAGCATCGTGAAGAGACAGAGCCGGTTTTAAGTCAGGGTGAGTCATCCGTATGGAAAGGTTTTGTCTTTAATATTAGCGCTGTCATCCTGCTCTTTATTCTGAGTATTTTTCTTGGTGTACAGTTGAACAATGAGCGGCTGATTAATAATGAGCTTCACTTGAGAGCAAAATCTGATTTTGAAAGTATTGTGCTGACCCGGAAGTGGAATGCACAGTATCACGGTGTTTATGTTGAGAAGGTTCCGGGGGTTGAGTCGAACCCCTACCTGGAGAATCCCGATATTACGGCAACAGATGGCAAGGTTTATACCAAGAAAAACCCGGCGCTGATGACAAGAGAGATATCGGAGTTGATAGAGGCGAAATCAGGGCACGCTTTCCACATCACTAGCCTGAAACCACTGAATCCAAACAATAAGGCGGATGCATTTGAGGCAGAGGCGTTACGCTCATTTGAGGCGGGAGAGTCAGAGGCATTTATAACCGACAAGAATGGGGAGCGTTCAATTTTCCGCTATATGGCACCACTCTATGTCGAATCCTCCTGCCTGACTTGCCATGCCAAGCAGGGATATAAACTGGGAGATGTTCGCGGTGGCATCAGCGTCAAGTTCGATATTACAGATGTGCAGGAGCGTCTGATGTGGAACAGGTACGCGATATGGGGGCTATCACTGGCGGTTTCCATTCTGCTGATAACGATCATCTATTCGTTTGTTCACAAGGTGAGACGTGTACTCGATGAGGCAAATGCCAAGATTAGGAAGATGGCGGTGACCGATGAGCTGACGGGTCTGCACAATCGTCGTTACTTCATGAAACGGTTCGAGGATGAGTTCAGTCGGGCGAAACGTTACGGCCATCCGCTGGCCTGCTTTATGCTTGATATCGATTTCTTTAAAAGGGTTAATGATGACTATGGACATCAGGCTGGAGACCACGTTTTGCAATCACTTGCACTCTTGATGAAGGCGCAGGAGAGAACTACGGATGTGCTTGGCCGCTACGGTGGCGAAGAGTTTATTATTCTACTTCCTGAAACAGAACTGGATGGAGCGGTGTTGGTGGCCGAACGGCTGCGTAAAACGGTTGAGGCTGCCTCCATGACACTGGATGATAGCAGGGTGCTGCAGGTGACGGTCAGTATTGGTGTTTGCAGTCCCTCTGGTGAACAACTGGATGGGATTGATAATTTCCATGCGTTGATCAAGGCGGCTGATGATGCACTTTATCGTGCCAAGGAGAACGGGCGCAACCGGGTAGAGGCCGCCGAGGCTGCGTGACTCAATCTATTAATAGCTTACTGATTTTCGGTTGCGGTTACGTCGGTGAAAGACTGGCTAAGGCATGTCTTGCTGAGGGTGTCCGGGTAATCGCAACTACGCGTAGCGAAAATCGTGCAAAGGAACTCGGGGCTCTCGGTATCGAGGCGGTGGAGGCTTCTTCTCCTGCCGACCTGTCCAATCAACAGCTGGCATCTGTACATGCTGTTGTAGATTCAATCCCATTAACCCGCAATGATCAGGGCATGCACGCCTCACAAGTTGAGTGGCTGCCATTGATAGCCTTGAAGATGACAAACCTGAAATGGGCCGGTTATCTCTCTACAACCGGTGTTTACGGCGATGCGCATGGTGCATGGGTGGATGAGGCGTATGCCTGTCATCCTACAAGTGCGCGGGGTACGGAGCGGCTGGTTGCTGAAACAAGCTGGCTGGAGTCAGGCCTTCCTGCCGAGGTATTCAGGCTTGCCGGCATCTACGGACCTGAGCGCAATATTCTCGCGCGTTTAAAGGCCGGTGGTTACAAGGCAGTGCAGTGGCAATCACCGCACTGGTCCAATCGTATTCATGTTGATGATATCGTGGCGGCTGTGATAGCGGCAATGCAAAAACCGAGATCTGGCCGCATTGTGAACCTGGCAGATGATGAGCCACTGCCGCATGCCGATTATGTGACTGAGCTTGCCCGACTGACGGGTGCGCCGGAACCTGTGTTGTTAAGTGAAAAGACGGGAGAAAAAGAGCTTTCACCCATGGCACTGGAGTTCTTTCGCGATAACAAGCGCATATCGAACCTCCTTCTGCATAACGAACTTCTGGAAGGGCTGAAGTACCCATCATTCAGGGATGCAGTTGCTGACCTGATGGGGTCAGAGGCATGAATAAAGGAAGCAGGCATGGGGTGCTTCCGGTGCTTCCATACTACCCTGAGTCCGAATCTGTGAAGGACGATCCTGCAACATCTGCTTTGCCTTTTTTCTGCTAGAGTAACTATATGGATGCGCAACTATTTCAAAGTACTGCCGAAAGTTTGCTGGATGAGCTGCCTGTCAGATTTCGCGAGGTCATGGAGAATGTGGTGATTGTGATCGAGGATTTTGCCTCTGAAGAGGTTCTTTCATCGATGCGGGCATCCTCACCGTATGAACTTCTCGGTCTTTATGAGGGCTGGCCGATTACTGAACGGCAGGCAGTTGATTCCGGCTCTTTGCCCGACATGATCCACCTCTATCGCAAGCCGATACTGGCAATGTGGCAGGCGTCGGGCCAAAGCATCGAATCCTGCATTCATGATGTTCTGATTCATGAAATCGGCCACCATTTTGGTTTCAGTGACGCCCAGATGGATGCGATTGAAGCCGAAAATGATAGGGAGGCGCTATCGTGAACAGCGATCATGAAAAGATAACGACTCTTCACCAGCAGCTATCTTCAGTGCTGGCTGGAAAGGAGGGTGCCATCCGGCAACTTCTGGTCACATTGCTCTCAGGCGGCCACCTGTTGATTGAGGATGTGCCTGGGGTAGGTAAAACTACGCTGGCCCATGCACTGGCCAACAGTCTCGACAGTGATTTCGGCCGTATCCAGTTTACAGCCGATCTTTTGCCTGCCGACATCGTTGGTGTGGAGATATTCGATCCGGCCAAGCAGCGTTTCGACTTTCACCCTGGGGCTGTGTTTAACCACATCGTGCTGGCCGATGAGATCAATCGTGCCACGCCAAAAGCGCAATCCGCACTGCTGGAGGCGATGGCTGAAGGGCAGGTGACGATCGAGCGTGAAACCCGTCAGCTGCCACAGCCCTTCTTCGTGATTGCGACCCAAAATCCTAATGAACATATGGGCACATTCCCGTTGCCGGAATCGCAGCTTGATCGCTTCTTCATGCGTATCTCCATCGGCTATCCCGACAGGGAAGCGGAGCGCAAGGTGCTGCTTGGTGAGGCGGGGCAGGTAAGATTGCCCGAACTACAACCGGTTGCCGGTTGGAGTGATATTCTGGCAGCGCGTCATGCTATTGCTGCGCTTGATGTTTCTGATCTGCTGCT
>Ga0316187_10001608_pt1 | contig 19642 bp, 12 predicted proteins | sample CroRivburrow1_MG_FD_204927 | JGI IMG/M metagenome (GOLD analysis project Ga0316187, IMG submission 204927) | Coastal sediment microbial communities from Maine, United States - Cross River worm burrow 1 | ecosystem: Environmental > Aquatic > Marine > Coastal > Sediment | place: USA: Maine...
GGCCAGGACGATGAGTGGCGAGATCTGTATCGGCAGATTGCCGGCCGTTATGTGCCGCCGGACGCCGCCGAGGCCTACGTTCAGAACACCATTGAGCAGCCACGAGGCCTGTACCGGCTGAATCTCGATAACGCCGTCGTCAAGACCTGGCGCATGCCGCTGGAAGGCGAGGCTCAGGAAGGCATCTGGCACGAGCGATATTATGTGCCTGGTAGCTGGGGAAGCAGGAAGTGACCATGAAGACCCTGGAGTGTCCCAAGTGCCCGGGCGAACTCGTGCCCCGGACCTACGGGCGGAAGATTCAGGTGCATCGCTGCACCGACTGCGGCGGCCTCTGGTGCAAGCCCGACGTGCTGCTGGAGATGAAAAAAGAGTGGATGTCCGAAGCCGTGCTCGATTCGGGCGATCCGAAGGTGGGTGCGGCGCTGGACAAGCTCGACAACATCACCTGCCCGGAAGATGGCGCTCCGATGGAGAAAACGGCCGATGAGCGGCAGACGCATATCTGGTACGAGTCCTGCCCGGAGTGCACCGGTATGTTTTTCGACGCCGGAGAGTTCACTGATCTTAAGTACGATACCCTCATGGACCGGGTTCGAGATTTCGTGAAAGGTGCCCGCCCCGATTCAGGTGGCTCGTGATCCAGGTAACCTCTGACTAATTCCCAGCTGGAGTTGAAGTAATCATGCCGGAAACCAAGGTTAAAGCTGCGCTCTCGGAACTCCATGAAGCGCTCGAGGATGTGGACAGCGTCGATCCCGCGATGCTGGAACTGCTGCAGAAGGTGGACGGCGACATCCACGCGCTGCTCGAGACACAGTCTCCGCCAGAAGAAGAAACCAGTGCCCTCATGCTGCGGATCGAAGAACTGGGTGCAGACTTTGCTGCCCGCCATCCGCAAACGGAGCGGTTCTTTCAGGAGCTGATCAGCACATTGGGCCGGCTCGGGATCTGATCGCCGTGACCCCGACAGAAGTCGTGCAGGCGTTCTATGCGGCGGGCACCGGTGCTGACGTGGACAAGCTTGCCGGTTTCTTCGCCGAGGATGCCGTCTGGGACAATCGGATCGACGACGATCCAATGGGCGGCCTCTACGAAGGCCGCGATGGAATTCATTCGGGTCTGCTGGGCCCGTTGTTTCAGTTCCTGCCGCAAGGCATCCGCACGGAAATCGAGCGGATTATCGAATCAGAAAACACCGTCGTCTGCCTGAACACTGGTCGAGGCACCACGGTGCAGGGGCAACCGTTCGAGAAGCGGTACGCGCACATCTTCGAAGTGGCGGACGATCGAATCGTCAGGATCACTGAATTCCGCTCCTGAACAGAATTCCTAGAACAGCGAGTCGAAGTCCCTCGGCTCGTTGCTGGTCCGGTTCTCCCGGATGCACTGCGCCAGCACGGGGATGCCCTGCTCGATCTGCTCTTTCGTCAGATGGCCGAAGGCAAGCCGCAAGTACGGCACCTTGGCGTTCTGATAGTGGAAGGAGATGCCGGGCAGGTAGTGGAAGCCTTTCTCGTTGGCTGCTTCCAGGAGTCGCTTTCCGTTGATGTCCGCGGGGATGCGCACCCAGATGAACAATCCCCCCACCGGATGCGACCAGACGCACTGGTCTGAGAGTTCCGCCTCCAGCAGAGACAGGGTCAGATCCCGCTTCACTTTGAGCGCGTCGTTACCGAAGTTGGTGTGCTCCCAGATGCCTTCCTTGTAGAACTCGGCGACGATGGCGGCCGCCAGGGTGTTGCTGCCTGCGTCGTGGCGCCGATCCATTATCTTCTGCAGCATCGGCGGGCGTGCCAGCACGTAACCCAGCCGGAGACCGGGCGCGAGGATCTTCGATAAGGAGCACATGTAGATGTGGCGCGGATCATCGTCCATGGCGTAGATGGCGGGTTCCACCGGGCCGTCGTAGTGCACGTCGCCGTAGCAGTTGTCCTCCACCAGCGGCACGTCATAGCGGCGGGCGATGTCGATCAGGGTCTGACGCTTTGCGCGCGGCATGGTGAAGCCGGTCGGGTTCTGATAGGTGGTGATGGTGTAGATGAACTTCGGCAGCCGGTCTTCCGATGCCAGCCGCTCGAGTTCCTTCTCCAGAACGTCGAGCCGCATGCCTTCGTCGGAGAGCGGAATCCCTACCATGTCGAGCTTCAGGCTCCGGTACGCGGCGAGCGTGCCGGGATAGCTGAACTCCTCGATGATGCAGGTATCGCCGGGGGCATCCTGAAGTGCTTCCGCGACCAGCGTGACCGCCTGCATGGAGCCGTTGGTGAGCATGATGTGGTCCGGATCCACGGGCACGCCTTCCCGATCCGACTCCCGCTTCGCCATGGCGTCCCTGAGTGGCTTGAAGCCGAGCTTGCCGGGATAGTCGTTCAGCTCCTCGAGCTCCTGCTCGATGACGTTCACGGCCGCGTCCTGCAGCGCCTTGACCGGAAAGGTCTCCGGGTTGGATCGGCCGCTGCCGAAGTCGTAGAGGATGTTGCTCATTTTCTGCCCTCAGCCAGTTCGTTGCCGGTCAGGTATTCGTAGCTTTCCCGGATCGCCGTCATCATATCGGTAGCGCAGGCGTCCAGCTCCACCACCAGCCATTCCACCGTGCCCGGATCGGCCGCGGCGATCACGGCAGCGACGTCCACCTTGCCCTGGCCAACGGCCACCATGGGCTGTTTCTGCTCCAGCGGCCCGTCCTTGATGTGCAGCAGCGGTGCTTTGGTTGCGATCCTTGCCAGCTCTGCCGCCGGGTCGCAGGCGCCGAAATTGGCCGCCCAGTAGGTGTCCAGCTCGTAGTTGAGCGCCGGCACCATTTCCGCCAGGTGGTGCATGGCCGGTCGTCCGTCCATGAGCTCGAACTCCCACCAGTGGTTGTGGATGGCGAGCTCGATGCCCTGGGGCTCGAGCTGATCGATCAGGCCCTGGCAGGTGTCGGCGGTGCGGCGGACGGCATCGAGATCCTTGAAGTCATCCGGCATGAAGCCGCCGATCGCGCGTTTCAGGCCGAGCTCGCCTAGTGCTTCCACCACCTCGTCGATCGGACTGCGGTTGGCCCAGGGCGTGTGGCTGGAAGAGACTTTCATGCCCAGGGATTCCACCTGGGCCCTGAACTCACGCGGCGTTTTGCCGAACAGGTTGAAAGGTTCCACGCCGGCATAGCCGATGGCCGAAAGCTCTTCGAGCACCGCATCGAAGTTCTGCTCGGAGGCTTCCCGGAGGGAGTAGAGCTGCACGGATATCGGGGTCACAGTTGGATCTCCTTGCCGGTAGCGGCGGACTGGTAGATGCCGTCCAGAACCTTCTGCACCGCGAGTGCCTGGTCCAGGTCGATGATGGGTGTCTCGTTGCCCAGCAGCACGTTGATGAAATGCTCGGCCCGGGAGCAGTGTGGGTAGGCAATGGCTGGGGCGGTCGGGTTCTGGACGATGCGATACTCACTGCCTTCGCCGGGCTCGAACAGCTGGTTGCTGTACACGGCCAGCCCGGCGTCTTCGCCGTAGGCAATCACGTCGTGATCGTTGCCCGAGGGCTGGTGCAGGGCCCAGGATGCTTCGAGTGTGATCACGGCGCCCCCCTCGAGACGGACCAGGGCGGTGGCGAAATCGTCCACGTCGAAGTTGTCGAACTCCCGTTCGGATCGGCCCCAGCCACCTTCGCCCAGGCCTCGATTGCCGAACCGGGTAAACGTTGCGCCGCTGACGGAGACGGGGCGGAAGTTGTCGATCAGGTGCAGGGCCACGTCCAGCACGTGCACGCCGATATCGAGCAGCGCGCCACCACCGGCTACGGACTTGTTGGTGAACCAGCTACCCATGCGGGGAATGCCGGCCCGCCGGCGCCAGAACGCCTTCAGGTGATAGACCTCCCCGAGCCTGCCTTCAGCAATCAGGGCCTTAGCGCTCTGCACGTTGCGCTCGAAGCGCTGATTCATGCCGAGCATCAGCATCCGGTCGGCCTTTCCGGCCGCTGCGATGATGTTCTCTGCCGCCTGGGCATTGAGGGCAAAGGGCTTATCCAGCAGCACGTGCTTGCCGGCCTCCAGTGCCGCCACGGCCACTGCTTCGTGATAGGCGTTCGGCACTGCGATGTAGACCGCATCCAGGTCGTCCCGGGCCAGCAACTCGTCCACCTCTGTATACGTCTGTTCCGCCCGGACCATGGCAGCGAGCTCCGCTGCGCGCTCTGCGTTCGGGTCTGCCACGGCGAGCACGTCGCAGCCGGCGTGGCGGCGGAATTCCCGTGACGTGAAAAGGGCGATCTGGCCGGCGCCGATCATGCCGAGTCGAATGCTGCTCATGTCCCCTGAAATCCCCTGCGAATGGGTTATCGTAGCATGCTGATATGAGCGGATTCAGGGAGCGGGAGTGAGCGGAAACGAGCAGGCCGGCCGCAAGGTGCGCATGGGGATGATCGGCGGCGGCGAAGGGGCTTTCATCGGCGCCGTGCATCGGATGGCCGCCGAACTCGACGGTGAGATCGAGCTCGTCTGTGGCGCGTTTTCTTCCGATCCCGAGCGTTCGAAGCGGTCCGGGCAGACCCTGTACCGGCTGCCGCCTGAGCGCTGTTATCCGGACTACGCGACGATGTTCAAGATGGAAGCCGAACGCCCGGCCGAGCAGCGCATGGATTTCGTCACCATCGCCACGCCCAACCACGTGCACTTCGATGCGGCGCGGGCTGCCATTGAGGCGGGTTTCCACGTCGTCTGTGACAAACCGGTCACTCATAGGCTCAGTGATGCACAAGCGCTGCAGTCGCTGCTGGAAGGCTCAGACCGTCTGTTCTGCCTGACCCACAACTACACCGGTTACCCGATGATCCGTGAGGCGCGCTCGCTGATCGCTTCCGGTGTGCTGGGCGCGGTTCGTCGAGCAGATTGCGAGTACCTGCAGGGCTGGCTCGCGACCGCGGAAGAGGAGACCAGCAACAAACAGGCCGAATGGCGCACCGATCCTGCCCGCTCCGGCGCGGCTGGCTGCTTCGGCGACATCGGCAGTCACGCACAGAATCTGCTCGAGTTCGTGACGGGGCAGAGCATCGCCAGCCTCTGCGCGGATCTCAACACCTGGGTGTCCGGCCGGGCATTGGATGATGATGGCAACGTTCTGATTCGGCTGTCAGGTGGGGCGCGCGGGGTGATCAGCGCATCGCAAGTGGCGGTGGGTGAGGAGAACGGATTGAAACTTCGGGTCTACGGAGAGAAAGGCGGTCTCACCTGGTCGCAGATGGAACCGAACAGCCTGCGACTGACCTGGCCGGACCGATCCGTCGAGATACGCCGGACAGGCGGGCCATCCATCACCCCGGCGGCTGCCGATGTTACGCGGCTACCGGCCGGCCACCCGGAAGGCTATCTGGAAGCCTTTGCCGTGCTGTATCGGGACTTTGCCCGCGCGGTTCTGGCGAGAGAAGCGGGGGAGGATTTCGCGCCGGATGTGCCTGGCATCGTGGAAGGCGTGCGCGGCATGCGCTTTATCGAGGCGGTGGTAGAGAGTTCTGCCGCTGGCGCCGCCTGGCTCGAGATTTGAGCTCAAATACATCGCTGACAAGCTTAGCAACGAGGAACAGACATTGAAGACGCTTAAAGGCCCGGCCATCTTTCTGGCTCAGTTCATGGCGGACGACGCGCCGTTCAACTCCATCGAAGCCATGGCAGGCTGGGCGGCCAATCTCGGCTTCGTCGGCATTCAGGTGCCGATTGGCAATCCGGCCTTCATCGATGTGGCCCAGGCGGCTGAGAGCAAAGACTACTGTGACGACCTGAAAGGCAGGGTAGAGGCCTGCGGCGTCACCATCACCGAGCTGTCCACCCATCTGGAAGGCCAGCTGGTCGCCGTGCACCCGGTCTACGATGAGCTCTTCGATGCCTTTGCGCCCGAGTCGGTTCACGGCAACTCGAAAGCCCGCACTGAGTGGGCCACCGAGCAGGTGAAGCTGGCCGCCCGGGCGAGCGCCAATCTCGGCCTCAATGCCCAGGCCGCATTCCCGGGTGCGTTGCTCTGGCCGATGCTCTATCCCTGGCCGCAGCGGCCACCGGGCCTGGTGGAGGAGGGTTTCGCAGAGTTGGGTCGGCGCTGGCGACCGATCCTCGATGTCTTCGACGAGTGCGGCGTGGACTGCTGCTACGAGCTGCATCCGGGTGAAGACCTGCACGACGGCGTGACCTTCGAGCGCTTCCTCGACGCGGTGGACGATCATGGCCGGGCCAACATCCTCTACGATCCGAGCCACTTCGTGCTCCAGCAGCTCGACTATCTGGACTTCATCGACATCTATCACGAGCGGATAAAGATGTACCACGTCAAAGATGCGGAGTTCCGACCGAACGGTCGCTCCGGTGTCTATGGCGGCTACCAGGGCTGGGTCGAGCGGCCCGGGCGCTTCCGCTCTCTGGGCGACGGTCAGATCGACTTCAAGGCCATATTCTCGAAGCTCGCCCAGTACGACTTCGAAGGTTGGGCCGTGCTCGAGTGGGAGTGCGCGCTCAAGCATCAGGAGGATGGGGCCCGGGAAGGTGCCAAGTTCATCGAAGAGCACATCATCCGCGTGACGGACAAAGCCTTCGACGACTTCGCTGCGGCGGGCACGGATGAGGCGTCGAATCGACGGATTCTCGGTCTAGAGAGCCTGTAACTGTTTTCGCCGCGATCTCAGACGGATACAAGGGTCTTTCACGCCTGACTTCGATTCCGTGTCTAGCTGCCTCTAGATCTGTTGCGGCCAAATCCCGAAGAACATATTTAAAACAAAAAACTTTACAAAAATTAGCGTGATCCGGGTCACACTCGTGCTAGTGTCGCTGGCTGAAGTTGGTTCGATTTTCTCGGGCGTTGTAAATACGGGGTTTCCCAGATGTCTAATTCGCATGCCTCACCGCGAGGCGTCCTCGGAGCGGCACTACTCTTTTGCCTTACGGCGGCGAGCACGCACGCCGCCATCGTTGTTGACGGTACCGCCTACGTCCGCAGCGGCAATTCCGAGGAAGGGATGGTCGCACCGTTCGGTCCCACGCCTCCCGACACCACTGCGGCCAGCACGCCAACGACGCTGAGTTACTCCGGGCTGGTCGAAATCGTGGTCTCGGGAGACGGAGTCTCAGCCCGGAACCCTGACGAGTGTTACTCCCGGAACGACGCTTTCTATCTGTTCAGCGGCTGCGACGGTAGTCCCAGCGGATCCCCATATTTCTTCGATGCCGTTCATCAACTCGCAATCGACACCACTCGAATTCAGGGCGGGGGATACATTACCGGAGTGACGCCCTACGCTCAGCTGGCCAAGAATCTGCTTGTCTTCGACATCGACGGGCAGTCCCAAGTCACTCCCGTATATGTTCCCCCTTATCGCGCCGACAATACCTACCGGTTCGTGATCGACCTCTCGCTGACCGCCGGCTGGAGCGGCGTGCCCAGCGTGATTCACTTCGGCGTCGCAGACGGCGTCTTCGCTGACAATGTCGGCAACTACAACGTGAGCGTTTACCAGCTCGCCGAGGCTCCTCCCGGCGATGCGGTACTCCTGCAGGCCGTGCCCTATGGCAGCGGTACCCGGGTCGCGGTGTCGGTGAGCGGGGGCGATGCCGACACCACGCTAGATGTCGAGTTGGTCAGCTCGAGCACCTGCTCAGATGGCACGCTAGACGACGCCACAGCCTGGGGAAGCTCGGGTGCTCCGGTGAATCTGAGCATACCTTTAGATGATCAAGGTGATGGATTCGTCATCACGGACGTCGAGCCTATCGACCCGAACACCTATGCGGCTGCAAGGGCGCCTGGTTCGATCTCCGGCCCATCCGGCTGCATCGTCGCGGGCCCGGACAACGACTCTTGGACCCGTGCGGCTGACATCCTTCTGACCAACGTGGTCGGTGAACCCGCCGTTGGAGACGCGAGTGGGTTCATCGACGACGTCGGCACGACCCGCTGGTTCAAGCTCCAGATCGTGCCCGGTGCCAGAGCCACAATCGAACTTTTCGGACTGCCGGCGGACTACGACCTGACCGTATTCAAGGACATCACCCAGGCCTTCGCCGAGCTTGCTGGTGCCACCGACGTGAAAGCGCTGAACCAGCTGGGTGCCGAGTTCGCGCCGTCAGCCTTCACTCCGTCAGCCTTCACCCCGTCGGCGTTCACCCCGTCGGCGTTCACCCCATCCGCATTTACACCCTCGGCCTTCACGCCCTCGGCCTTTACCCCATCGGTGTTCACGCCCTCGGCCTTCACGCCGTCAGCCTTCACGCCGTCAGCCTTCACGCCGTCAGCCTTTACGCCGTCCGCCTTTACGCCGTCCGCCTTTACGCCGTCCGCCTTCACCCCGTCGGCCTTCACCCCATCGGCCTTCACGCCCTCGGCCTTCACCGACGAGAACTTCTCCAGCGCCCAGACCCGCAGCCTGATCGCCGCGTCTGCGCAGACGGGCACGGCAACTGAGCGTGTCACCGTCGATACCTGGAACAACACCGGCGATTTCTACATCCGGGTTTCCGGCAAAAATGGCGCATCATCGCTGGAGCAGCCGTTCCAGCTGGGAGTCGAGCTCGACGGCGAGCTGTGTAACGGCGTTGCGCCGCTGGCCGCGCCCACTCCGGTTATCGCGATGTATGGCGACTACGAGTCCATCATTCTCTACGACTCCTCACAGCTCATGAATGACGGCTACTCCTTCGATCAGCTTGCGCCACTGGAGGCTCGCCTTGATCAATTGGCTGCTCGGCCAGAGGTCAACGGTGTGGTCGTCGATCTGGGAACCGAAGTAGACATTCAGGTGCTGCACGCCCAGGCGGACGAGGCAAGCTCCTGTCCCTACGCCGCCAACCTGACAGCGGAAGCCATCAAGCGCGTGATCGATGCTTACCGCATCGCCGGCAATCCGCTCAAACACGTGGTGCTCGCGGGCAGCGATGGGCATATTCCCTTCTTCCGCTATCCTGACCAAGGCCTGCTCGGCCCGGAGCAGGACTACGAACCGCCGATGGCCAACGACACTCAGTCCCAATCATCCCTACGCCTCAACTACGTGCTGGGCCAGGACGAGTACGGCGCGGAGACCTTGCTGTCGCTGAATGACGGTCGCTTCCCAGTGCCCGGCCTCTCGGTCGGCCGTCTGGTCGAGACAGTACCTGAGATGATCACGGTGCTCGACGCTTACCTGGCGACGCCGGACGGCGTCGTCAGCCCCTCCTCCACCCTGGTCACCGGCTACGACTTCCTGACAGATGCGGCTGACGCCATTCAGGAGGAGCTGGTTGCCGGCACAAATGGAGACGGCAGAGTAGCGGCGCGCAACGACACTCTGATCACCAACTCGGACGTGGCGCCGAGCTTCGCCTGCACCAGCGAACACAACCGAGAGTGCTCATGGACGGCGTCGCAGCTGCGCAGCGAACTGCTCGATCAGGGAGAGGACCTTATCTTCCTAGCCGGGCACTTCAGCGCCAACAACACGCTTGCGGCGGATTACCTGACGACCGCCGGGGTAACCGACCTGGCGGCTTCTGGCGTCGACCTCGTTAATTCGGTGATCTTTGCCGCGGGTTGCCATTCCGGCTACAACATCGTCAACGGCGATGCGGTACCGAACGTCACCCTGCCCCTGGATTGGACTCAGGCCTTCGCGCAGAAGGGGGCGACGCTGGTCGCCGGTACCGGCTACCAGTATGGTGACACCGATTTCATCGAGTACAGCGAAAGGCTCTACCTGCAGTTCGCAAAGGAGTTGCGCACCGGCACCGAGCCGGTATCGGTGGGCGAGGCGCTCGTGCGCGCCAAGCAGCACTACCTGAAGACCACGCCCGACCTTCGCGGCCTGCACCGCAAGTCGGTACTGATCAGCACGGTGTTCGGTCTGCCAATGCTGCGGGTGGATCTCAACCGCGAGTCACCCCCCTCCGACGGGTCGAGCGTGATGCCGTATCCAGTCGCCACCGGTACCCCGGGCGACACTCTGGGGCTGGAGGAAGCGAGCTTCAGCCTGACGTTCGGGAACGAGATTTCCTTGGAGACTGTCCCGCTGAAGAGCGTCGAAGGCTGCTCGGACCCGGACGACCTCAGCACCTGCCCCACAATATTGGCGACCTATCTCAGAGGACCGGATGAGGTGGTCACCAACCCCTACGAGCCGGCACTGCCCCTGCAATCGGTCGATGTGTCGGTGTCAGACCGCTCTCTGCGTGGTGTGGGCTTCCGCGGCGGCAACTGGAGCGAGAGCCCCGTGATCCCGCTGACCGGTGCGCCCGCTTACGAAATCCGCGGCGTGCACACGCCGTTCGCGTCGCTTTTGAACTACCCGATGCGAATGGCGATACCGAATTACTACGGCGCGATCAGCCAGAATCAGGAGACTATTCTGCACCTCACGCCGGCGCAGCACAGGGTACCGTTCATCGGGTCCACGGAGGCCACTCTGCGGCGCTTCAGCAGCCTCGACTATCAGCTTTATTACAGCAACAACACGGCGAGCTATGGCGACAACGTGCCGGCACTGGCCGGCCCGCCGACCTTAAGTCAGGTGGAGGCGGAGGTCATCGGCGCCGACGTGCACTTCACAGTGATCGCTGTCGGCGCGCCTGCGGCCGGCATGCAGTCCGTCTGGGTGACATACACTGAGGGGAACGAAAGCTCCGGCACCTGGGAGTCGATGGAACTGGAGCAGAGCGATGCTGACTCCCGCGTCTGGCGCGGCGCGCTCACCAGCGGCAGCAGCGGATACGAACGCCTCGACTTCATGGTTCAGGCCGTGAATGGCGTCGGCCTGGTGAGCCGCGACGACAACTTCGGTGCCTACTACCAGATACAAGGCAACGTCGTGCCGCCAGCACAGAAGCTGGCGACCACGCTGGCTCTGAGCGGAACGAGCGGTAGCTGGCTGCCTGATTCGGTGCCACTCGGTGCAGCGCTCGGCGTAGAGGCGATGCTTACCGACGAGCAAGGCAATCTTGTGGATGGCGCCCCGGTGGAATTCACCGTCGGCGGCACCACCCGTGTTGCGGTCACCGAAAACGGCTACGCCAATGTTGATCTGCCCCTGAACGTCACCCCGCCCGGCGAAGTCGTGGTCATCGCATCGTTCCGTGGCGACGAGCAGTTGCTGGCATCTTCTGCTCAGCAGGCGCTGGAGATCGAGAAGGCACAGCCCGTGCTTACCCTCACTCTGGGTCCCCAGATCGTTGGTGTGGACAACGTTGCCTCCGGGGTGACCGCTCTGCTCGAAGACGAGAGTGGCGCGCCGATGCCGAACAAGTGGGTGTACTTCACCCTCTACGGTGGGCCCGACGGGATGATCACCAAGCCAGCGCAGACCAACAACGTCGGCGTGGCCGATCTGGGCGATCTGCAGCTTCCGGAGCAGAGCTATCCGCTCGAGGTACGCTATCTCGGCGAGGTGCCGATCCCGGGACAGTTCGAGCTCCTGGTGATAGACAGCCCACTGTATTACCCCGCTGAAACCAGCAGCACGCTAAGCCTGATTGGCGGAGAAAACTGCCCGACCGCAGACGTTACCAGCAAGGTCGAGCTGGTACGCTTCTGTTATCTGGTGCACAAGGTCAAGGGCAAGGTGCAGATCACCGACGGTACGCTGATTGTCGGTGGCGCCAGCGAGATCATTGACATGGAAGGTGAAGCGACCGAGACCACCGGCGGCACTATCGACAACAAGATCGACCAGTACGGTGCTGGCAGCGTGATAATCCATCCCCTGGCACAGGTGAAGGGTAAGATCGTGGAGAATGGACCCGGCGGAATCCGGGTATTGGGCTACACGAGCAACAAGCTCGCCGAACACGGGCCCGGTGACGTTGAGGTCGCTGCCAGCGGCATAGTCGATGGCAAGATCGACGAGTTCGACGGCGGCTCGATATTCGTGCTTGGGAGCGTGGGCGATGGCCTGAAAGAGTCCGGCGAAGGCGGAATCTCAATCGCTGACAGCGCCTCCGCCACCGGTGAGACGGTGGAGTCCGGGCCTGGCTCCGTCGACGTTTCCGGCGATCTCTACGGCAACGCCACCGAGCAGGACGCCGGCGATCTGGTGATCACCGCCACCGGCACCATCGACGGCGATGCGATCGAGTCAGGTGACGGTAGTCTGTTCAACGACGGCACCGTGACCGGCAGCGTGCTACAGGACTGAGCGCGCCGCCACGGAACCCGCGTGGCGGCCACTACCGCCGCTCGGGTCCCTTCACCCACCGATCACGGATAATTGTGAGAGCCTTACCGGCGAGAGACCCAAGTTTGGTTCCCGCGTATCCTAGCCTAGATGAGCCAGTCAGTTTCTGATCCTCACCCCGACGCCGATTCAGCAGCCGGCTCCCATGACAGTCCCGAAGCGTACATCGCACGCGACCGGCGTCAGGCTCTCGCCTCCGGAATTCCCCTTCCCGACCAGATACACGGCAGCGCGCTGTTTGCTGACATCTCGGGCTTCACCCGGCTGACCGAATCCCTCCGCGACGCGCTCGGCGCGCAACGCGGCGCCGAGGCGCTCAGCGCCAACCTCGATCGTGTATTTCACGCCCTGATCGCCGAGCTGCATCGCTACGATGGTAACGTCATCTACTTCGCTGGTGATGCCATCACAGCATGGATCGACGGCGACGACGGCCGGCGTGCCGCCGCTGCCGCACTCGCGATGCAGGCCGCCATGGCCGATGTGGGCCGGATCGACACAGCAGACGGCCAGCCGGTTCAGCTCGGGCTGAAGGTTTCGATCGCCGTGGGCGCGGCGCGGCGCGGCGTGGTCGGCGATCCGGCCATTCAGCGGATTGACGTGCTGGCAGGCAGCCTGCTGGATCGTCTGGCTGAGGCTGAGGGCCGGACAGAGAAGGGCCAAATCGTGCTCGACGCTTCGGCACTGACAGCGCTCGGTGACCACGCCGAGGTCGTGGAGCGTGATGACGAGCGGGATGGAGGCCGTCCCATTGGAGTGCTACGTCGGCTCACCATCGATGTGCCTGATGCGCCCGTAAGAAAAATCCCTGCACTCGATAGAGCCATCGTTCGTGAGTGGCTGCTGCCGACGGTGTACGAGCGCATCACCACCGGTCGTGGTGAGTTTCTCTCCGAGTTGCGGTCTGCATATCCAGTGTTCGTGCGTTTCAGCGGTATCGACTTCGACGCCGACGATGCCGCAATAGACAAGCTCAACGCGTTTGTGATCCAGATTCAGAAGGTCTTGGACAGCTACGGCGGCAACCTGCTGCAACTGACTCTTGGCGATAAGGGGGCTTATCTGTATGGGGTGTTCGGTTCGCCGCACGCGCACGAAGACGATGCCGCCCGCGCGGCCGCAGCGGCCCTTGATCTGCTGCGACTGGAAGACGATACCGTCGCCCATGACCTGCAGATCGGTATTGCGCATGGTCAGCTGTTGAGTGGCACCTATGGCCACCGGATGCGCCGAACGTTCGTCTGCCTGGGCGATGCGACTAACCTCGCGGCGCGGTTGATGAGCGCCGCGCCGCCCGGGACCATCTACGTTGCGGACGAAGTGCGCGTCGCGGCAGGGGATTCGTTCGACTGGGAAAGAGTGGAGCCTCTGCGACTGAAAGGCAAGGCAGATGCCGTGGCGGCCTCGGCGCTCACCGGATCTATCGCCAATGCGGCTCGTCGACGCCAGCGCTACGAGTTGCCCATCGTCGGTCGCAGCGCAGAGTTGGAGTACCTGCAGTCGGCGCTCGAGCTTGCTGACGATGGAAACGGTCACATTGTTGCCCTGTCCGGCGAGGCCGGTCTGGGTAAATCACGCCTGATTGCCGAGTTCGTACGCGATGCTCGCCGCCGAGGCATCTTCGTTGCACTCGGGGAGTGTCAGTCATTCGGTTCGAACACCAGCTACTTCGCGTGGCAGGAGATCTGGCGACGGCTGCTCGACATCGACGAAGAGGCGCCAGTCGATACGCAGCGGGCGGCGGCAGTGGCAGCGCTGCGCCGGGTGGACCCGGGGCTGGCGGCGCGAACGCCCCTTCTGGCGGACGTATTAGGTGTGTCGATTCCCGATACGGAGCTGACCCGCACCTTTGATCCGAAGCTGCGCAAATCCTCGCTCGAGGATCTCCTGGCCACCTGCCTGCGCGACCGTGCTGCGCGAGAACCGGTGATTCTGGTCGTCGAAGACTGCCACTGGATCGACAGCCTCTCGTGCGACCTGCTGGAAGCCTTGGCCCGCGCCAGCGCCACGAGTCGGGTGCTCATCGTGCTGGCCTACCGACCGGCTGCTGCGACGGGTGGTGACCTGGGCCTGGAGACGCTGCCGCAGTTCGCCGAGATTGCGCTGGCAGAGTTGAGCCCCGAGGAATCGCGACAGGTGATAAGCGGCAAGACCGCGCAGCTGTTTGAACTCGAAAGCCCCCCGGACGAGCTGGTGGATCTTGTAGTAAGCCGAGCTCAGGGAAATCCGTTCTACGCCGAGGAGCTGCTCAATTTTATCGCGAGCCGCGGAGTGCACCCGGAAGATTCAAGAGCGATACGTGAGCTCGACCTCCCAGACAGCCTGCACAGCCTGGTGCTTTCGCGCATCGATGCGCTTGCTGAGAATCCGCGCCGCACACTGAAGGTCGCCAGCGTGATCGGCAGGGTTTTCCGGGGTCCCGCACTACCCGACATCTACCCGGATCTGGGATCCATCGACGAGGTGCTCGATCGCCTCGAGGAGCTCCAGGGAGAGGACCTGGTCACTCTGGATCAGGCCGAATCGTTGTCGTACCTGTTCCGTCACGTTGTTACTCAGGAAGTGTCTTACAACAGCATGCCGTACTCGATCCGGTCAGACCTTCACCGACGTGTGGGTGAGCAGATCGAGCGCGCAGAAGTCGACGATCTGGAACAGCACCTGGATCTGCTGGCACACCACTTCTGGCACGGCGACGACGAGGACAAGAAACGTCTGTATCTTTCCCGGGCCGCTGAATCTGCAGCCAGCCGCTATGCCATCCCGAGCGCGGTCGACTACGGCGAGCGTCTGGCTGCTCTCCTGGACGGTGCGGACCGCGCAGAAGCCCTGCTGCGCCTCGGCAAGGCGCTGGAGCTCGCCGGAGAGTGGCCTCGGGCAGAGGAGGTTGCAGCCGATGCATACACGATTGCCAATGATCTGGGGTATGGTGGGCTGGCGGCGCGGTGTGAAACGGCACTGGCCGAAGCCGCGAGAAGGCAGGTCCGCTACGAGGAAGCCGAGGAGCGTCTGGCCAGCGCGGCCGAGACATTCCGGTCGCTCGGCGACGACGAAGGGCTCGGCGTTTCGCTGCACCTCAGTGGCACGGTAGCCGCACAGCGGGGTGATCTCGAAGCGGCGCGCTCAGCCTACGAGGCGAGCCTCGAGATCCGCGAACGCCTGAGCGATCGCGTCGGGCTGGCCTCCATGCACAATAATCTGGCGATCGTCTCAGAGTACTCCGGTGATTACCCGAGCGCCCGAGCTGCCAACGAGCGAGCGCTCGCCATCCGACGAGAGCTCGGTGATCGCTGGGCAATCAGCGCATCTCTCAACAACATCGGCATGATCGATTGTCTACAGGGGCAGTTTGCAGAAGCCCGGGTGCGATTCGAAGAATCGCTGCAGTTGTGTCGCGAGGTCGGTGATCCGTGGATGGTTGCTCTGACCCGGAACAACCTGGGTAACGCACATCGCGGGCTCGGTGATCAGGAGGCAGCCAGGCATCACTACGCCGAAAGTCTGGAGGGGTACCGGACCCTCGACGACCAGTGGGGCCTGGCATTTCTGTTGGAAGATATCGCTGTGCTTGCAGTGAAAGAAGGTGACGACGAACTGGCATTCGAGCTCATCGGGGCCTGTGAGACGCTGCGTGACGCGATCGGATCGCCGCATAGCAAGGTGCAGCAGGAGGAGCTGAACAGGCAGACTGCGCCCGCAGAAGCGCGCCTTGGTGACCAGGAGGCCGTGGCACGCGCCAGGGGCAGGGAGCTGTCTCTCACGAGCGCGGTCGATATGGCCCTCCGCCTCACACGACCGGTGTATGCTACATGAGGTAGGATTCAGTTTGGTCGGCGTTGACTGCAGCTGGTATAGCGGGATTCCAGAGTCGCAGCAGCACTTCTGGAGTGCCTTCCTAAAGGAATCCGCTGAGTAGCCGCCAGACGCTCCCAAAGCGTGAACGGCGTGACTTTCTGCACGAAATTCATAGGACCGTCATTGACTTGACCCGTTGGCAGGCGCAACATTCGCGCCCACTCGAGGTTCGCCTCGAGTTCGACTTGAAACGAGCAAATTAGCTGAAGAGCTGAAGAACTGCTGAGCAGACATGAACCAGGCAACCAACCACAACGCAAAACACGCGCTTCTCATGGAAGCGGGTGCAGGCCTGTGCGCGGTCAATGCCGTGGTGCATGCCAATTGCCTGTCCGGCGCCTGGTCCTACGTGTGCTTCGACATGCTGCGTACCGATCTGGTGACCATTCAAGGAGACCCAGGCTCAAGCGGATAGCCCATCAACTCGATTAAAACGAGAGAACGAAAAGGAACCCCGAAGAGCCAAAAGCCTTCGGGGTTTTTCGTTTCAGGAGAGGAAAAATGAACGCAACCAATGCCCAGTTGCAGCAGAACCTGCTGAGAACGCTCTGGCTCGGCTTCTTCCAGGTGTTCCTGGTATTCATGCCGATTGCCGTGCCCTTCTTCCAGTCGAAGGGTCTGTCCATGGCGGACGTGTTCACGCTGCAGGCGTTCTTCGGCCTGGTGGTTCTGATCACCGAGGTGCCGTCCGGCTACGTGGCCGACCTTGTCGGCCGTAAAACCACGCTCGTGATCGGCGCGGCCATTGCCGGTGTGGGCCACAGCCTGTTGCTGGTTGCGGATGGTTTCTGGGGGCTCGTCATGTTCGAGCTCGCTTTGGGGATCGCCCACAGCCTGATCTCCGGCGCGGACATCGCCATCCTCTACGATACGGAGCTGGCCATGGGCCGAGGTGAGCAGGCCCAGCGGCAGATCGTCGGACGCCTGTACAGCTTTCGCACCGTATCGGAATCGATCGCGGCGTTCCTCTGCAGCCTGCTGCTGCTGCACTCCATCGATCTGGTGATCTGGGTGCAGGCGGCGGCGGGCTGGATACCGCTGGCCCTGGCGTTGCTGCTGGTGGAGCCACCCGGTGAACGACTGTCGAGTGACGATCACCTCGGCAACATGACGGAGATCTGTCGGGCGCTCCTGGTTCGATCGCGCCTGCTGCGTTTGATCGTGCTGGCGCTGTGTGTCTGGAGCCTGACCACGTTCTACGCGGTCTGGCTGCTGCAGAAGATCTGGGAAGCGCATGACATCGATCTGGTGCACTTCGGCTACCTCTGGGGTGGGCTGACGGTTATCGCGGCGCTGGCTGGTCGTTACGCACACATTGCGGAAGACAAGCTCGGCACCACCGGACTGCTGTTGTTCATCGGCCTTTCGCCGGCGCTGGGCTATCTCGGCCTCGAGCTTTTTGGAATGGTGGGTGGCTACATTGCCAGCGCCACTTTCATGCTCAGCCGGGGATTTGGTCTGGTCGTGCTACGGGAAGCACTGAACAAGCGGATTCCCAGTGAGTACCGGGCGACAGCCAACTCGCTGACGAGCTTCGGCTTCCGGGGGGCGTTCATGCTCACCGGGCCGCTGGTCGGGTACTACCTGGACCTCTGGGGCATGACGGCAACGCTGTATCTGCTGGCCGCCGCGACGCTGGCGATCTTCCTGACGCTGGTATTGCCATTGCTGCGGGCAGTGCGCGGTTTGCCGACCAACGGTGAAGCCGATAGGGCGGCGGCCAGGGAGAATGCCTGCGTGCCCGGGGGCTAAGAGCCGCTGACCCGGCCTCCTCCTGCAATGGGAGGAGTGCCGGGGCTTTTTTGTATGCGGTGACAGGATTCCGGCACCAGAAGACCTGTCCAGATACGCTGGTCTTTCTAAGGTGTAATAGCTGTAAACCACGACGAGGTCTGTCGACATGCGTCTCGGAAATATGAATGAATCAGGAATGACGCCCTATGGGTGGCGATCTCTGATGTCGCTCTTCACCGCGTTGCTCCTCCTGAGTGCCTGCTCCGGTGGGGACAGTGGCTCCGGGATTTCCCGGGTTGTGAGCACTCCACTGGTGGTCGACACCTTGCTTGACGACAATGCCGCGCCTGCCGGCGCCTTGACGCTTCGCCAGGCCCTGGCTGATGCCCGTGGCGGCCAGCCGATCGAATTCGATCCGGCGCTCGATGGCGGGACCATCGAGCTCACCGTCGTTGGTGAGACGCATACGGTTCTGAAAGGCGAGGTAATGGGCATTCGCAATGAGCCGAGTGGTCCCGTTTCCTACCTGGAAGGCTATTTCGATCGCGACTACGGGCGCTCGGCGCTTTATGCCCGCAAAGACGTGGTGATCGATGCATCCGGCCTGCCCTCAGGCATCACCATCTCCTGGATGGGTGGCGCCGCAGATCCGGCCAGAGTGCTGGCGGTCTATGGCGATCTGACGATGCGGAACGTTTCTGTCACAGGCGGTGTGAACGTGGCCGAGGACATCTCGACGGCAGATCCGGACGATCAGCCCTGGACGCTCGCCCGAGGCGGCGGCGTAGCCGTCTGGGGGCTGGCGCGCTTGTCTGACTGCGAGATCTTCGACAACCACGTGCAGGGCGATTTCGATTCGTCCCGGGATCGGGGCGCTTTCGGTGGTGGTGTCTATGCCAACAACGTCGACATCGAACGTTGCGTCGTGAGCGGTAACTCCGTGCTCGGCGGCGGGGCCGCGGGCGGTGGCGTCTTTTCGGTCGGCGGCGCTGACAGCTCGCGCTCGACATCCAACATCTCCCAGTCGACCGTTACCGGGAATCGGATCAGTGGATTGTTCACCTACGGCGGCGGTGTTTATTCGGATGGCGGTGGCATCGGCAATCGCAAAACCCTGGAAATCCACAACTCGACCATTGCCCGGAATCTGGTCGAGCCTGCACCCGGGCTGCCACCCTTCATCCTGGCGAGTGGCTACTGGCGGGGCGGCGGCGTCTACATGTCGAATGGCTACTTGACTCTGAAGGGCGTCACCATCGTCGAAAACGCCGTTTACGGCGTGCCTAGAACCGATTCGCTCGGTAAGCCCAATCTGGCAGGCGGTGTGGCGGCTACCATCGGCAACGCACACGCCATCGAAGACATGCTGATCGGCCATTCGCTGATCGCCGGCAACACCGTTCACGAGATTGGCGGCGCGAGCTATGCCCATGACGTTTTCACGGGCTCGACCTTCCACTTTCAGAGCCTCGGCTACAACCGTTTCGGTGTGCTCGATTTCAGCCAGATGCTGGTGCCGGTGGGTGAACCCGACTGGGCATCGCTGTCGCGCCGCCACTACCCGCAGACGGGCGATGGGGATGCCTACCAGCTGGATGACCTGGTCAATGCAGCCTCCGGTCTGACCCGCTCTTCGCGTATCCGCTCGGTAGGCGTTGATGACTCGGAGCTTGCCGTTCTTGCCTACGAGCCCTGGGATCAGGCGCTGGATCAGATCCCCGCAGGCAGCTATCCGGTTACCGAGGTGCTGGGTGAATACACGGTTGCTGGCGGCGCCAGCGATAACTTCCTCTCGATCGTGCTCGACCGAATCGAGTCGACCTATGGCCTCCCGGGCTTCGCCGCGGACTTCACCGACGCGTTCGAGACCTTCCTGCAGAACGTCGATACAGATGAC
>Ga0316187_10001609_pt1 | contig 19637 bp, 15 predicted proteins | sample CroRivburrow1_MG_FD_204927 | JGI IMG/M metagenome (GOLD analysis project Ga0316187, IMG submission 204927) | Coastal sediment microbial communities from Maine, United States - Cross River worm burrow 1 | ecosystem: Environmental > Aquatic > Marine > Coastal > Sediment | place: USA: Maine...
AAATTTTAATTTATGACTAAATTTCTGTCTGCTCGATTCATCTCTATCGACAAGCAGAATTTTCGAATTTTTATTAGAACTTACCATGTCCCTATAATTTCTCCTTAAGCCTTCCAATACGACTTAATGTGTGACAATTTCAAAAACCTCATATAATCGTCCTATACCGTAGCAACAAAAGTTACAACAATACATTCTGACTCAGTAAATTATCTTGGCAATCTTTCTTGGTAAATAAAGTAGGACATAAAAGTTGTTTGGTGACGAATCGAGATTCGTTTTACAGCTGACTAACCTATCTGTTGCCAGTGTAAGGTCCCAATTACTAGAACTGGATAAATGAACAGTTACACTAAGCATCTGCATACACACGCCCCTGGAACATTACCATAATACTAGCACAGAATTTATAATCCACAGCCAAAGGTGGGTGAATTATAAATTTTTGTTATAGGTGTCAAAAAACCGATTTTCCAATGCATTAGCCTCTTCATCAATCACCAGCCCAGCCTTATGCCAGTCAAGTGCCAAATCGTCTATTTCACTGGCTGTATTAGTCAGGCCATCATGTTTCATTTTGTTGGCTAGTACAGATACCTGGTAGGCCATTCTATCGTGCTTGTACTCAAGAGGAGATTCAATATTTTCTGCAATTTCCAATTGTAAACAGAGTGTTAATTTAGTTTCTTTGGCTAATCTTGAGCTTTCCTCTAATTCCGCACAGAGCTTAGCCTTGTCCCCGGATTTAAGATCTTCGATTAATTGAACAGCCGATTGGAATCGTTCCGCGATGGCTTTACTTAAGGTGTCTTGCTTTAATTCTATCGCATCCCATTCCTGTCTTAATTTTGCGTATTCCATTTCATACTGTGGAAAACTATTATCATTGTTAAGGAGATTCCTCACGAGATCTTCACCCTGCCAGCACAAAGAAACCTGCGTTTGCCGTTGCTGTTTTAAGGCCTTACTGATTGCCAGCTTTGCGTTCTCGACCTGTCCGTTAAAGGCTTGCACAGCATTTCTATAGCGTTTTTCCAGCGCATCCCTTTTAGGCAGTTTGTCATAATTTGCCCATTGATTTGCCAATTCGTCAACTTCGGATCTTTTACTCAACACTTCGTCACCGCTTAAATTAGCTAACGACTCAATGTTTTCACAAAGGTTTTTACGCGTTATTAATAAGTTCTCTTGCTCCTGTTTTTCCTGCTCAAGTTTGGATGCCCTTAAATCGAATATCTCATCACAAGGTTTCCTGAACGTTTTCCACAAAGCGGCGTCTTTCATTGCCACGCCAATGGTTTTCCATTCTGCCTGAAGTTTTTTGACCGAGTCAATTGCTTCATTTAAAGACGTGCGTTCATCCACTAAATCGGTTGCTATTTTTTCGGCCTGTTTAATAATGAGCGTTTTTTTATCACTATTGCGCTGTCTCTCTTCTCGGTTAAGCTTATTGAGTTTATTGAGGGCGTTGTAAAATCGCCCATCAATGGTTTTTTTATCCTTGTGGTTTACGGGACCTAACTTACCCCAGTCCTGAGATGCCACTCGAATAATTTTATCTACAGCTCGCCAGTCGATATCTTCGATAGCTTTACCGACAACCACGTTGATATAATCTTCCAAACTGTCGCATAGCGCTGCTCTCTGAGCCAGATGTTCATCTCGTTTTTTCGACTCTTCGCCAAAATATTCCTGGCAAGGTTCGTATGCCATTTTGCATGCCGCATCAAATCGTTCCCAAAGTTCGACAGAAGCATTAACTTCGGACTTAGATAAATTTTTCCATTCGTCACGTGCGGCACGAATCTGTTCAGCAATGTCTTTAAAATTTAGCACAGCATCCTCTGGCGTTTCTTCCAGATTTGCCACCAGGTTTTCCACCGTCTGGCATAATTGTATCTTTTTCGGCTCGTTTGACCACTTACGCCAGTCTTGTAATTCATTGACCTCTTGTTGTAAAAATTGAAATTGCGGCAAACTACCCGCCTCACGAAACTCTTTAACATCATCAGTGGCGAGTCTACGCAATAGATTACCGCCCTGTTTCACCAGTTTGTTTGCATGGGCGGCCTTACCCTGCGCTACCGCGTCTTTAAGCAAGTCGACAACTTTTAAAAATTCAGCCTTATCTTGTTTTCGCGAGATCTCTTGACTTTCATGCCTAGAGTGAAGCTCACTCAGTTGTGCGTCAATATCAATAGCGTCCGTGTCATTGAATTTGAAATAAGCCGGCTTATGCAATTTTTCCCACTTATCCTGTAATTTGTTTATATCTGCTTTTTTGATGTGAGCTGATTTCTTAATTAGCTGCTTGGCCTGACGCGATAATTCTCTGGCGACTTTTATAGACTTCAAATACAACTCAACATCTTTTTTATAAGCGTAGGCTTTGTCTGTAAGCTGTTGGTACTGGTCATTTAAGGCTTTATCCAGGGCTTCATCATACTCATCGAGCGGCTCAATGAGATTATTTGATAATTTTTTCCAACTGGTTCCAGAGCTGGCAAGTAAGCTTTCCAACTTTTCAACTTCGGCGCTGGATAAGGATTTTGACTGGTGAATTTTGCTTAATTCCAACTCAATATTATCGCATAGTGCTCTCTTCTCTTGTTGTATTGGTAGGTACTTCTCATTTCGGGCCTGCCGTTTAGCCTGACCTTCTTCGAAATCTTTCTTTTCGTCGTTAAAGGCAGTGCATGCTCTGTCAAATTTTACTTGCAAGTCTTCGTCAATCTCACCGGACAACGCACTCCAGTCGCTGTGCAAGTTAGCCCACCTCGCAGTAATTCTTTCAAGGGCGCTGTGGGCATCAGCCCATGACTGTTTTTCTCTAGCCGTATTTATGAGCCCGTTCACCTCCGCACAGAGGAATTTCGCCTCTTGTCGAATCTTTTGCACGCTTTCTTTTTGGTCACGAATACTGTCCAAAAGCGACTGCGCCGCTTGACTCACCACCTTGTTTTTTCTTCTGGTTTGTTTGGCAACTCGTTCCAAAAGGGCTTTTTGGGAAATATGTTTTAGCGCCGCCATCTGCACATCACTATCACCATCCATAATAGCTAGGTCAGCATAAATGGACTGCTGGTCAAATCGTTCGGCAACAGACAAACGAATAGAACTTTCAACTGCATTTTTTAGAAGATAGTTTAATATTGACTCGTCAGTAATACTTTTAATTTTTTCATTACGCGCTTCAAGGCTTGGCCCTGATTTCAGTTTCCCAGCTAAAATTAGAGCCATTCTTTGCTCTGCGTCGGAACAGACGTTTTGGTCTTTGTCAGCTTTGGCAATTCGCGCTAACAGCTCTATGTCACGCAGACGTTTCACTGCAATTCGACGAATACTGCTTTCCTCGTCCTCCATAGCGACGGCTGCATAGATGGCTTGTCTATCCGGCGTTTTACTGCTTAGGGACAAAAGCGCATGCTTCCTTACATTAGGATTTTTGTGTTGCCATTTTGGAGTAAATAATTTACTTAAGAACATAATAAGTCAACCATAATCTGTTAAATAACTTGATAATTCAACCACATACAAAGAATTACCGGATAATTTAGGTGAAATAACCCCAGCTTGATTTCCATCAATATCTAGGTAAAAACCGGCATTATCAAGAACCAAGACGCGAAAAGATAGCAAAATCTCAGATTCTTGCAACGATTGTTTTGGCAAAAATGCCTTTTTCGTCAATACTATGTTAATTCTTGACCCAAATCATATCCGCAACTTTTCATTACAGTTAATTTACCTTTGTTAGCGTAATACAAAAGGTTTATTTCAGAAGCAAAAGTTAGGAGAGCAATGTGAAGCACTAGGTTTCAAAATCCCAGTGTTTACGCGGATAATTCTAAACACTGTTCACTAAAATGCTGTTTTTACATTAAAATTACATACTGGACTATAATATTAGTTGTAAGGCTTGATTTAAAACATCTAAAATAAATCGCTCACCCACCAGAAATGGCTGGGCATTGGGTAATAAAATTCTGGTATAAAAGAACAGGGTTTATAAGCTCTGGTTTATTAGCTCTGGTTTATTAAGAATAAGGTGTAAAGTCGCTTTGGATGCAATTATCGAAAATTCTGTTTCACAAACCATAGCCTACCAGATAGGTGATAATTTATACCTCAATATAACCGACCGCTGTACCCTACGTTGCCAGTTTTGCCCCAAAATTAACAACTCACTAAAACTGAGATCCTATGACCTCAAGCTCGAACACAAACCTAGTGTGGATGAACTTATTGAAGCAATAGGCGACCCCAAAAGATACAAAGAAATCATCTTTTGTGGTTATGGTGAACCAACATTGCGCTTAAAAACAGTACTCGCTGTTGCAAAATATATCAAAGAACACGGAGGTAAAACTCGGCTAAATACCGATGGACTTGGTAATCTCGTTCACAAACGCAACATACTTATTGACATGAAAGATCTCATAGACGCAATTTCCATATCAATGAATGCGGCCCGGCCCGATGTCTATGAATATCATTGCCAACCTCAGTTGAAAGGTTCGTATGATGCGATGATGATGTTTATAACCCGCGCACCCAATTATATACGTGATGTAACCGCAACAGCTATTGAGGGACTGGATGATGTAAATATAGATGATTGTCGCGATATCGCAGACTGGCTCGGTGTTAAATTTCGAGTCAGGCAACTCAATAGGCTTGGATAAGGTTTAATTCAAACCTACAACAGAGAACTCTATAATGAATACGACTGTAAAAGATATAATGACTTCACAGGTTCAAACTGTCAGAGATGCTTGGACTATTAAAAAACTTGCGGAATTCTTTTTTGAAAACAATATCTCTGGCGCTCCCGTTTTAGATGAAAATGGCCAACTACTTGGGGTTGTTTCTGTCACTGACTTGATCCGTTTTGATTCACAACATAATGAAGACACACAACCCACATCTCACGATGTGTATACTCACCACCTCGAAAAACAATTTGCCAAAGAAGAAATTGCAGCGTTTCAAATTGAAGACGCAACAACCACTACTGTTCATGAAATTATGACACCTATGGTTTTTGATGTTGATGAATCCACCACCATTCAACAAGCCGCAGACATTATGGTAAAAGGGCATATCCACCGTGTATTTGTAACTGACAATAAAAAGGTCGTCGGTGTTGTCAGTGCACTGGATATGTTAAAAGTGATACGTTGATTCAATTAAGTGGGATTAATACTCACCTAATGGAATAAATGTCCGATACAGAGTGTTATAGGAAGGTGGCTTGTTGGCCTTAAAATGCCCAACCATCGCATAAGTTATTGTTATTTGTAGATTTCATTTGACCCGAGCACATTATCGATGCAATTTCATCTACTCGGGTATATTATTTGCAAATACCAATTATCTCACAGCGCTTTATTCAATAATCAGATATACTAAACGCAATGAAAAAAATTATTTGCCTGTTCTTATTTTTTGGTCTGTATTTTGACGCCAATGCCGCACCAGCCACGCTAGCGCTCCAATCTGGCTCGCATATCGACTTGGAGCCAAACGGTATCCCAGCCGAGCAGTTGCTGCGTTATGCCAAACCTAAACAGCTTTTTCTAAGATCAAGCACGGCACTGGTTCTGGATGAAAAAGACAATGTCATTCTGTATGGGCGCAAAATCAACGAAAAACGCCCCATTGCATCCCTGACTAAATTAATGACGGCCATGGTGATTCTAGATGCCAATTTGTCAATGGATGAACAAATACGAATAAAACGAGCCGACCGCGATCGCCTTCGGGGCTCAAAATCGCGCCTGAGTTTTGGCACAATCTTAACTCGCTACGACACCTTGTTTATAGCCCTGTCTGCCTCAGAAAATCGAGCGGCCTATGCACTGGCAAGAACTTACCCCGGAGGTAAAAAGGCATTTATAAAAGCCATGAATGCCAAAGCGAAACAACTGGGAATGAGCAAAACGTACTTTAAAGGCCCCACTGGCTTGCGCAGTGAAAACACTTCAACCGCCAATGATCTGGTAAAAATGGTCAACGCCGCCAAAGGCTATGAGTTAATACAGTCCATGACCACCCAAGGTCGAGGCAAGGTCACCGATCTTCGCAGTGGTTGGGAGATCAAGTTTCTAAATACCAATCGCCTGGTACGCAAAGACAACTGGAATATCGGGTTGAGTAAGACTGGTTATATCGCCGATGCCGGCAACTGTCTCGTCATGCAGGCCGAAATATCCAATCGTCCTGTGATCATTGTCTTATTAAATTCCTGGGGAAAACTCAGTAAATACGGCGACTCCAACCGCATCAAAAAATGGTTAATCAAAACGGAAAACAAGGTTAAACAGGCCCTAGCACCAAATCCTTCGCGAGAAAGCATTGCATCAAATCCAAAGCCCTCACGCACACAAATCGCACTTGAGTAAGCACTGATTTACTAACAAGTTACTGTACTGTGTGGGCAATTCTCTGTTAGCATATTGTTAAATTCTTTAAGGGATCACTATATTAATTATTCTACTCCAGGCCTGTGGTGGTTCCGATGAAACCACACCGACTGGCTCTACTGGTGATTCGCCTGTTTTGGCGAGCATTGGGAATCGTGCATTGCTTGTAAATGAGATGCTAGATATAACTCTATCTGCAACAGATCCAAATGGCGATAGTTTTACCTTTGGTGTCTCTGAAATTACAGGTATAGATTACCCCCTTGACAGCACTAATAATCCTAGTATTGCAACATGGGATAGTGACGCTACTTTTTCCTGGCAACCTACCGCGACCGGCGTATTCCAAGCAAAGTTTACCGTAACCGATCAATCACAAATGGCCAACTCTGATAGTGAAACGGTTACATTTGCGATATTTGGATCACAAGCCATTTCAACTTCACAGTGGAGTACTCTCTATGTGAATAATTGCCAAAGTTGTCACGGCCCCAATGGTAGAGACGGTGATTTTGCTGGTTTAATCGTTAGCGCTGTACCCAGTGCCATTACAGACGCTTTAGGGCTAACACCAATGATTCCTGCGGCAAGTGGCATGGGTAGTATTAATGTTACTACAGATGAAATACTAGCAATCTCAGCTTTTCTTCATTCCGTTGCGCAGTAGCGTGTAGCCCGGATGAAGCTTTGCGGAATCCGGGAAATTTAATCCAAAACCGATGACAATGCTATCTTTCCCGGATTCCGTTGCACTACATCCGGGCTACGGGTACGGATAACGGCTACGGGTGAATGATGGGGTGTAGCCCGGATGAAGCTTTGCGGAATCCGGGAAATTTAATCCAAAACCGATGACAATCTGCCTTTGTGCTATCTTTCCCGGATTCCGTTGCACTACATCCGGGCTACGGGTGATTTAAGTTGGTAGCCCGGATGGAGCTTGCGGAATCCGGGATTCGCTCACCAAATTTCTGCTCAGTGTGTTCCTGGAACGTCAATCCCCAATCCAATTCCACTAGACCTGCTTCTACATATCGATGAAACGAAGAATGCGGCCAGTCTTTCACTTGCTCCACCAGACCATGTTTAACAGGGTTATAATGTATGTATTCTATATGCCGCTGCATATCTGCTTCGTCTCGTATAACGTGTTCCCAATATCTACGTTGCCATAAATTGTATTCACCCTTAGGGCTTTTGTTTAGATTTATTCCAACTTTTACTAGCTTTCTTGTGAAAAGACTTTTTAGTAGCTGCCAACGTGTAGGATAGTTGTCGTCATTTGGGGGCAAGGTCCAAATTGTGTGTATATGTTCGGGCAAAATAACAACGGCATCTATGGTGAATGGATATTTTATTCTCGTTTCAATAAAGGATTTCCGTAATAAGTCAATATGCTGTGTAAGAATTTTTGATTGGCGGTTGCGTAAATTAACCGTAAAGAAATAACTACTATTAACTACGCGGACTCGACGATAGTCAACCATGGAGTTATTGTTCCCGGATTCCGCGAAGCTCCATCCGGGCTACGGGTGATTTAACTGGATGGAGCGTGCGGAATCCGGGTTTCGTGTTCGAGGGATACACGGCATTTAGAAATTATTTACAAACTCGATTAATCACTGTCTTACCCATGACCGTAGTGCCGGACTCGCCTTCGCTTGATCCCATGACGGTGCTGCCGGATTCTGAGCTGGTGATATGCGTCTTACAACCCACATTGAATATCGCTTTGCCCATGACGTTGGTTTGGCCCTTTAAACAATACCAACCATTTTGATTTTTTAAATTGTATGTGATCTTTGACATCACATTGACAGCCGGTTGAACTAAAATTAATTGTGGGTAGTTGGTCGTTACTTCGTCCGTGGTATTGCTACCGATTCCAAATACCCTTACGTTACTTTCAATCACTCGAAATTTGAGTGCCTTGGTATCAAAAGGGTGTTTTGGCCAGGAGCCCAAGCATTGCATCACTGTTTGCCAGCTTTTCGATTCTTTCCCCTGTAACGCAAATATATCAGCATATTCACTTTGACTAATACCTCCAGCCAGGGAAACATTTATGGATAAAATACTTAATAACAGAAAACCCGTTTTTCTCATGATTTACACTCACATTAAATTTATGTATATAGTTAGTTCCCACCCATAAACGTATAAATGAATATGTTGTAGGCGATGAAGCTCTGCGGAATCCGGGACGCTAATCCTTGGATTTAACTCAGTATTCCTGGATTTCGCTTTGTTTCATCGCCTACATGGAAGTAGGTGAGGGGCGTAAGCAGGAGCGGAAGCTTCCAGGCTACATCACAACGGTATATCCGTTTATGGCCAAGCACTAGTTAGATTTTCAACTATTTTACGTATTTATAGTCGTAAACGCGACCGGTATTTGTAATACCCAGTTCACATTCTGCGTCACGCACTGCGCAGTGGAGTACGACGCAAGAACAGTACCACCCCAACAGGTAACACAAAACCGATAACCGTTACTGTTATCAACAACACACCCAACTCGCTATAATCTGCGGGAATGGAAACCTCGCCGGTGCTGCGATCTTTAACCTCGCGGGTGATAGTAAATATCTGGTTCATATATTTGGTCGCCAGTTGACTCGCAGACAAGGCTAAATTGGTAAACGAAGCCATCACCGCAAAAAAGGTGGCCTTGAGATTAGCCGGTGCTGAATTTGCAATCCAGGCCAACATGGGAATCATGGCGATTTGTCCAAAGGGTGATTCTATCGCCGTATCCACCAAGGCGATAAATCGTGCATCCACCACCCCTCCCGTCACTGAGGCTGTCCACTCGTGTAATCCATAAAACATGCCCATAATGGGTAGCGCCAAAACCGTACTGACGAAGGTTAAAAACACAATCACATAGGCGATGGATCTCTCCGCCATGAAGCGACGAAATATAAACATACCAAACAATGTCAGTGTACCACCTATCAAGGAAAGCACGGACAAAAACTGTTGGTCGAAACCAAGACTGTCAATCATCCACCAGGTCGATCCGGGGCCAGGAGTTGGCATAGCACGGTAAATAAATATAATCAGGGCCGTACCCACTAATACCTTTCTAGCCCTTTCATCCAGGACGCCTACCAGCCTTTTCATGAGAAAAAGCACAATCAGCATTGATCCTACAAAGATTATTTCCTGACTATAGGGAACATCGCTGAGTCCAACGGACAAGGTAAATACCACAAATATAAGACTACCGCCAAGGATCCACCAATTTGGGGCGGGTCGTTCTATTTGCCCGTGAACCTTAGCCCAGGCCTGCTTACTGTCCAAACCCTTTTTGCGGAACGCTTGAAATGCGCGTAGTTTTAAAAATCCACCAAGACCCACGCCTAATACCGATATGACGGGTATGGCCAAGGCAAATTGATATATATCGGTATATATTCGCAGTTTTTGCGCCTCATCCAGATTTGCCGCATCGTTAAACATAATGACGTTGAGCAGTGCCACACCGACACTTCCACCAATAATGGCAACTCGACCCAATGTCTGCATGGTTGTGTGCATAAGACGTAGGGTCGCCGCGTCAAATGGATTACCGTCTTTATCATGGTGAGGAATGGCTTCTACGGTCATGGCATCGGCTACGACATCTTGCACAACATAACCAATAGGTGCTAGTAAAACACTGATAACATACCATGCTTCGACACTCATTATAGCGCGCATGCTTTCCGTGGCGCTTAACAAACCAATCATTATCAACAGACTGGTTGCAATAAGACCTGCGCCCAAATACACCATACCTGATTTAAATTTCCATATTAAGTCAACAATATGACCAAGGGGCATTTTCAAGGCCCAAGGTATACCAGCCCAGAATCCCAGTGCGACGAGAAACTCTGCCGAAAGCCCTAAATAATCCTTAACAAAAAAAGTTCCAACAATGGCGGTCAGGCCTGAAACACCAGCGGCAAAATAGACCATAAGAGGCGGCAAATAGGATAGACGAATTTCACGGCCGAGTTCCAAAATCACCCGGTCAAACCAACGATATAATCTCACAAACATAATGATCCTTAGATAAGAATGTTGAGTCAGCTAGACTCTGTTATCGAGTGGTAAAATTCTTGCTTAAACCTTGGCGTGCAAATACACAAGAAAATAAGATCGTCAGTGCCTTTATTGGTAATTTGCTGCGACACGCCTGGTGGAATAGTAACAAGGTCATAGGCCGTAACCATTTGCCCTGCCTGCCCGGCGATTTTTACTTCCCCAGTTCCGGACAAAATAACATACCGTTCCACTATACCCTCGAGTGAATGTAACGAAGTCGTAACACCCGCTGTTACACGAGCCCGGGCAATAGAACAAGCTTCGTCAGCAGAATTATTGTGTAGTTCGACAATATGGCATTGTTCTTCGGTTTTAAACTCTTTTTTGTCTTTAAAGAATTGTATGTAATTCATATTTTTAAACTCTACAATAATTTATATAGTTTTAATAAACAATATCTTAGCAAATTTACGGTAAGCCGTGTAAGTTAATGGGAATAGTTTTTCTCAGGCTATTGTTTAATTAAACAGATTTCAATGCTTCATTTTCAATAGAGCAAACACCCTAAAAAACAAGCACTTACTACTCTTGCCCATTAAAGTTTTTTGTCCTAGGGCCGATATATTTCGAAAGCTACACATTTTCACCAAATTATAACGTTTGGTGGAAAATATTTATTTAAAAACTGAATGATTTTATGAATAGCAAACTGATCACCCAATACCACGCAAAGGTTTTTTTGCTTAATAGCATTTATATACCATTTTTGTGTATAGCCATTACTTTATCTTCTACAGTATTCGCCGCTCATGTGGACGCACCGTATGCACAACATCCAAGTGCCATAGATGAAGGGGTAATCAACGGCGCTGGCGCACATTTTTCCTGGCTCATTTTTAATGCATTAAAACCAGATCTGGAAAAAGCATCCGGACGAAAAATAAATCTTTTTGGAAAAGACTCAATGCTTGGCCAAGGATGTAATGCTGGTATTAAGAGCGCTAAATTAGATGGTGAAAAAACTGAAACCTTTGGCTTTATCTGTTGCCCATTAAGTCAGAAAGAAATCAACAAGAAACAAATAAACGTTTATCCAATTGCGCTTGAGCCAATACTCATTTTGCTGAATCAAGCCAATCCAGTAAAAGACCTTAGTTCGCAACAAGTACGTGATATATTTTCTGGGAAAATAATTAATTGGCAAGAGGTGGGCGGAAAAGATCAGCCCATTGTGGTGATTACTCGCTTGCATTGTAAGAAACGACCTGGCCACTGGAAAACCATATTACCTAACAAAGATCAATTTAGACAACAACGAATTAATGTTGCTAGTGCCGACGACATGGTCCAGCGAATTAGTGATTTCCCCGGTTCCATCGGTCACACAGGCGCAACCTGGGAATTTGGTGCAAAAGATGAAGTCAAACACATCACTGTGGATTCAATTGAACCCAATGGCGATAGCCTTGCCGCAAAAACCTATCCTTTCTACCGTCAGCTATCTGCAGTAACCGATAATACCCCTGCTCCCGATGTCTTAAAAATAATTACGGAAGTTCAAACCGGCCCGGCTTTTTTTAAATTTGCTAAAAAATTCAGGCTATTGCCCTTGAATAAAGCTAGACAATAGTAACATGCCGCTTAGAAGTTATCGTTCCAGACTTATCGCCTATTGCATCATTATGATGCTTTTTTTGACCGGTACGCTCATCTATTCATACCGCTACGTTCATGAAGTAATACGACATGAATCAACCGCGCATATGGACAGTATGATACAACTGCTAAACGGTCATCTGGAAACAGAGAGAAATGAGTTACAACGCTACGCGACCATTGTAAGTGATGATCTTAGATTAAAAGAATACATGTACCTTTTGACAGAGATTGGTGCGGATACCGAACCATTAGAAAAATTGTACAACAGGGTTTTTGGTTGGTTACCTATCGACCGTAGAGTAATTATTTCATACGATGAGAGTATATTTGTTGGTGCCAATCATCCTGACCTAGCCAATACGATTAAATCCCGACAAGACACATTTAGCAGTAATATATTTTATTTTGAAGGAAATGCTGGACTCGAAGTTGTCGCTACCGCACCAATAAAATATCGAGACAACGTTTTAGGTGTTGTTGCGGTTTCCCGACAGCTGGGATTGGATTGGTTAAATCACCACAAGCGCGCAACTGGCGGCGAATATTTTTTGGAAAGGGATTTTATGCTCACTGCCAATACATTAGGATTAAACGAAGGTGACTCGGTATTCCCGCATTCAGGAACCATGCTTGCCAATGGCAATATGTTCCGCGTATCTAAAATTGATCTACAGGGTGACGCAATAAATCTTCCACATCTTTGGTTCGGCCTTTCGGAAGCGACATTGTTGGCACGCCTGGCACAACACAAACAATTTATGTTTATGTTAGTGGCTTTAGGTGTCACAACCATACTCATCATGGGCTTGGTGATTATCAGGGACCTTAATCGTCCTTTAATGCGCTTAATGAAACTCACCCGTGCGGTGGCGGATGGAAAACTACCCAACCATAACAAATTAACTGTTCGTAATGAATTTGACGAGTTATCGAATCAATTCGCTGATATGATTCAGGCTCTACGCGATAAACAGTTGGAAATTGAAGCAACCCATGCGGAATTAGAAAAAACGGCTATTACGGATTCCCTGACTAACCTTTATAATCGCAGATACTTACAGGAGTTATACCCTAAGCTACTGGCTCAAGCTCAGCGTGAGGGAACCTGTATGTTTGCCCTGATACTTGATATTGATCATTTTAAGAAAATAAATGATGCGCATGGGCATATCGCTGGAGACCAATGCCTAATTCAATTCTCTAATGAATTAAATAGAATATCCCGAGCCAATGACTTTCTGTTCAGAATGGGTGGAGAAGAATTTTTAATCGTGACCTTGGGTGAAAATATCCGCGATACGGCTGCATTCGCAGACAAGGTCCGAATCGCAATAGAAAATATAACAATTGAATACCAAGGCATTATTATGCAGCTAACCGTTAGTTGCGGCATTAGTTGTGCGCAAGCATCCTCAATTGAAATGGCCTCTCTAGGCTTAAGCCAAACTCTTTCCCAAGCCGATATTGCCTTATATCAGGCCAAAAATGAGGGTAGAAACAAAGTCTGTATCTTTCAAGATAGAGATAATGCGTGCTTTGATGTCTGTAAAACTAAAAACGATCGTGTAAACCATCCACTCACTGCTTTCAAATAGCGCCAGTGTAGAATTAACAATCCTCTGTATGCACGGCCTCACCATTGACGTTTGGATACTTATCAATTGTGTCTGGTGCCTCAATTCGTTCTTCATTAGCCGATTCCTTCCCTGCTAACTGCGTACCGATAAAAATAGTTAATAAAAACGTGGTAATCTGGAATAGAGCAAACGTTTTGGAGGCATAAAATCTATTTTTTTTATTCATTGTAGTATCCTCAAATTCATGGAAGAATTGACTAACAAGTCTTCACTATTGAATAGAGACTACGACACCACCAAAATAGTTATGGTTTAGTCAGACGCAAAAAATCGGGATAAGGGGCGTAGCGTGCGCCGTGCGCACGTGATGTTTGGAGGTCTTGCTCGAAGAATTCGTGCGCACGGCGCACGCTACATTTGGTGATTTTCTCGCTCCCACGCTCCGCGTGGGAGTGTATCCCTACCGTCGATAACCGTCTGCGTTGCTACATGTATTCGAGTTTGGTAGGCATTCCCACGCGGAGCGTGGGAACGAGAAATCACCCACCCAGTTATCGATATTGCTCATAGGCCTGTTGGTGTCTTTTCACCACTTCTTCGCGTAGTATTGCAGGGCTTATGACTTCGACATTCGCACCATGCTTTAGAATATCCATAATCAATTCTCTGGGATCACTATAGGGGATCTCTAACACGTAGCTACCATCGAGTTCATACTGTCCGTTTTGGCGTGGGTGCCATTGTTCCTGTGCTACCCAGCGGGCGCAATCTGGAGTAAATCGGAGTTTTGCGGTATGCGTCGCCTTTCCTCCAAAAATGCCATAGGCACCTGCATAATGCTGTTGCAATTCCTCGTCACTACAACTTTTCGACTTTTCGGCGGTAAGTCTTGCCTTTTGTATACAGTCTAAGGCAAAACTGCGCAGCGCTTCACGCTGGTGGCACCAGGCATCTAGATACCAATTATCTCTATAGTATATGAGCCTTTGAGGCGACAAATTACGCTGAGTTTCTAAATTTCTGGCTCTGCCCAAATAATGGACAAATAATTGCTTTTGACTCAACAAAGCGGTGGTAACGATTGCAAATTGCTTCTGGTCGTATTCTCTTGTGCCAATTTGTAGTATACGAATTTTATCAAATACGTTGTTGGTGTCATAGTTTTCTTTTCTAAGTATGGTCTGAATCCGTTGCTTAAGCGGGTCAATGTGTGGTTCTAAAAATCCTGGCTTAACGTTTGATAACAACTGGTAGGCGGCTAATAAGGCGTGCATCTCGGAGGCGTTAAACCACAAACCGGGTAGCTCATATTGGTGACCGTTCTTGGTATCGTAATAATAACCCTTGCGCTGCTGATCATAGACAATTGGCGCATCGAGGAAATTCCGCGACTCGGTGATAATACGCGTAATCGTATCCTCAGAACATTCAAGCTTTTCTTCTAGGATCTCGCGCGCAACAGGATGCCTGGCCACTGCCAGTAGATTATGTAATTTCTGAATGCGGTTGATCTTATCCATTTAATTTAAACAGACCTCTATGCATTATCTGTACAAACAGTCTGATAATTTTATTAATGCTCATTGATTGTTATCAAAAATAAGGTGAATTTTTGTTGTTATAATTAGTAATAGGTATATAGGGTCAAGCTAATAATCTCTAATGGAGAATTTATCAATGACTGTAATCACCTCTCAAAGGGAAAGCATGCCTCAACGCCACTGGACGCGAATCGTATGGTTTTTAATAAGTTTTAGCGAGCAAATAGAGCACCATGTAATTAATTCCCAATTCAACTCCAATTTAACGACGCTCATTTCCAATATATTGAGTATAACTCAACCAATAGCCACGCACCGACTTTTGCCATACCACCGCGACTCTTCGCTATGGCAAACTCGATGTAACCATACACGTGTTAGGTTACTAGTGTACCAAGCTATCCACTCCAACTCTAGGGTTGCTTGTGATCACTTTATCCGTTGAATAAGGAGGATATGTTATGACTAGCTATCTCAGCAGCGACAATTTTCCTACTGATTCCTCGGAAGAAAGCGGTGCCCTTGCCAACAAATTAGACGCATTGTTGGCCAGCGATTTCAATGGAAATTATTTCAGTATGCTGGCTAATTATCAACGGATTTTGGCTGATAACCATAAACGCCATCAGTGGCCAGAAGTACACGACAAACTTAAATTGCTATTTTACTGCGGAGAAGCTGTGCCACTGGATGGCCCTATGATTGGAATCCCAGTTTCAATTCGCGACAGTGACTATTTTAAGTCTACAGCCAAGAACTTTGGCAAAGACCGATCTGTAATCGCCAAGATCGAGTGGATGGCGACAGCCTGGAATGCTACCTTTGCCGACACAGGTTTATGGATGGGAAAAACATTTGAACCTGTTTCGCGTGAAGTTGTTGCCAACAAAAGTAAACACGACCCACAATTATTATCCGCCTACGATAGCAACCGGACTCGTATCGGTAGAAATTATTTTCGTAATCCACCCAATCCAAATCCGCTCCAGGGTTTGGGAGTCCCTGCGCTTACACCTTTATGGAATTTATTGGACAGACCCACACAGGCCAATGCTCCTGGTTTTGAGGGTGCTATTTTAGAGAATAATCTGGATAAGGAAAAAGCCATACCATACAGCAAAACGGGTGGGATATTTTTGGCTGACATGGGCGATTCAGTACTAAATGAGTTAAATGGCAAATCTGTCTACCAACTCAATTACCGCTGGCCTAGATTAAACCCTGTTTATCCTATGACTCGCCTTATTGATGAAGTTGTGCAAATTGGTGAAGGCCTATATTTAGGGCAATTGGTTTTTGCGACCAGGCACTATAGCTTGGGTACGCTTTCCCTTTCAGCGTTGTCCAAAACAAAAAAACTAGAGCTGGGCGAAGCCTATAAACCGCACAAACATTCCGAGCTCAATTTGTTAAAACGTCTATTTCATAATAAAAATTCAAGTAAAAATTATTATGGATACCAAAATAATGGCTATTTCCTAATGATGGATCCGGATTATGCCAAGCAAATCTATGCCGACGACGCATTTCCGCAATTACGCCCAAGAAAAGGTGAAAGTGGTTTCAAAGAATTGGGCTATGATACTGAAACAGTGGAACCAGCAACCGCAACTGGCCGTATTACTACAAATAAAGACGAATATGACATCGAATGGGTAGAAGGGTGGCGACATAATCCACGACTATTACAAAAGTTTACTACATTTATTCTTGAGCCCTCCCCTAAAGAGTCTGATAGCGGCGACCAAGAGGTACGCGACCTGTTACGCAGCGGAGAGTCTGTTCTACAAATGTTACAGGGCATTAGTCACGAAATCTCAGCACAGAGTAAAAAGGATGACCGCCTAAAGCATTTTGAAAAACTTAACCGCTTGTTCCGTGGTGGTGTCGCTCCACAAATTAAGGACGGTTTATTCCAAGGCCATGGAAAAATTGGATACAACAAAAGAAGTCACGGTGTTGAACCACGGGATTGGTATGGCGTAGAAGAAACAACCATCGGATTAGATTATTACCACGGTGCTACATTAAATCTGCACCTAGGCTTCAGTGACACATTATGCCCGGATCCTGAATCAAAAACAGAGGAAAGTGATATTTTTCCGAGTTTTTTAGCCAACGCCTTTCATGCGGGGAAAATAAGCGCTCCTAATTTAATGAACATGACCTGGCATAATATTGGAAAATATATTTTTCCGTGGGCCGGCAAGTCATTTGAGCAAATCAGCCCACGCAAACTGAGTATGCTATTGGATGAAAGTAATGACTTGGCCAAACGTTACCCCCAACGAGTACACGAATTAAAAACACACCTGGCCAGTGCACCACACTATGACTTAGTGAAAAAAAACAAGAAGCATTATTGGGACAAACCAGGTCAGTTCGCCGCCCACTTAAAAAACGGGAGTTGGGACAATGGCATGACGGACCAAGACAAGGAGTTTTGGATTAAACAATCTGAAGAAAATTGGGTGTTCGGTAACAACCTGCAAGACAAACGTATACTCACCATGGATCCAATCATGCGTATTGCAGATATGAATTACCATGCGCCCGAACCCGCCTTACAAGAACTTTCTGAAGCCGGACCCTCGCCGTTCGTGCGTCTAGGATACATATTTTTGGGTGTATCCAATCAAAATTCGATTTTACCCATGAATAATGGCAGCAACAATAAGAAGAATGTATTTCAATTTCATTACCGTTATCCCATGATTGGAGGACCAGCCCCCATAGGATTTTGCCTTGACGAATTGGTTGAAATTGCGGACGGACTATTTCTCGGTCAATTAATCTATTCTACCGCCCTTGACGTCCCCTACCATTCATCGACGGACCCGGAAAAATTCAAATATCAGCTTTTTGGATACTTTTTATTGTTAGATGACGAATGGGAATACCACAGGCAGGCAATAAAACTAGACACTATTAACTAGACACTACGAACACAGAAGGATAAACCCAATGAGCAACCATCAAATTGCAGACGGCGGTATTCGAGTAAATCTCTCTTCAAATTCCGACGATTCTCAAAACAAATTGGGCCAAGACAAACAAAAACCGACCCCCATACCTAACGACAACTTTGACAAGATCAAGACCCTAAACGATCTTGCCTTATGCGATATTACTTTAAAACAGTTCCCCATAGTACATGCTTGGCGGCAAAAATTATTTTCACCTGAAGGTACTCCCGAGATCTGCGACGAGCTACCTCGCTTATTAACTGAATATTTGCGCCAACCCGAAACGGAACGTTTATCGCCTTACACACGTCGAGCCAATGCACTAAATTACATATTTTCCAACAAAAAGCCTTTGGTAAAAGACACTGATTATTTACCAGGTCAGACCACTACGAGTTTTGTCGGCCCAGTTGTATATGCAGACACCATCGGTTATTGCATTTGGCCTGAGTTAAAAACGGTTACAAGTAGAGCCCAAAATCCGTTTAAAATTGATTCAAAAGTTGCTGAACGACTCAATAAGGAAATATTTCCCTATTGGCTCGAACGCAGACCCGTACAGGAAGTTGCACGCTATAGCGACTATGACACACAAGACTATATCAACGACGGTCGTGATCACGTTAATGGTGGAAAACATAATGATCAGAATTCTATTGACCCGTTACTTAAAAAACAGGCAGGTGAGACTCCAAAATGCCAAGAACTCATGGAACGAGTCGCGTTTTATTTATCTGACAAAGCAACCTGTGTTTCCCATACCGTACCAGATTTTGAACGACTTCTGAAATACGGAATGAATACACTAATAAAGCAAATGCAAGATGACATCGACAATAACATAGCACAGAGTCCTGAACAGAAAGAATTTCTAAAGGGTGTTATTACAGTTTTCAACGGTGCTATCACGTATGCCAACAATTTATCCGAGGAAGCTGAAAAGGCTGGCAATCCAGAACTGGCCACAATCTGTAAAAAGATACCGGCCAAACCTGCCACCACCTTGCATGAAGCCTTGACCAGCATTTGGATTTGTTACCATTTGCTTCTTCAAGAAAACACCAACTTTGGATTTTCGATTGGTAGATTGGATCAACTTCTTAATCCTTACTATCTCAGTGACTGGCAAGCACTGAGTTCTGAACACGAAAAACACAGATATATTTCACGTGCTGTTGAAATGACTTGTCATTTCTTCTTACATTGCTCTGATCATGTGCCTTTATCCACAGAAGGATCGGAAACACTGTTTGCTGGCAGCGGTTCCAATCAGGCTTTAACCTTAGGCGGCACAAAATATGAAAATGGAAATGTCGTCGACGCTGTAAATGACATGACCTATATTATTCTGAAAGCAACTGAAATTCTCGGTATTCGCGACCCGAACGTTCACGCTCGATACCATAAAGAAGTACATCACCGCGATAACAATGGGAA
>Ga0316187_10001611_pt1 | contig 19628 bp, 20 predicted proteins | sample CroRivburrow1_MG_FD_204927 | JGI IMG/M metagenome (GOLD analysis project Ga0316187, IMG submission 204927) | Coastal sediment microbial communities from Maine, United States - Cross River worm burrow 1 | ecosystem: Environmental > Aquatic > Marine > Coastal > Sediment | place: USA: Maine...
AAACCGTTGTGTACCGAGGCACTGTCAAAATGGCGGAACATGGTGAGTGCCGCGTTCGGATTAGTGCCGCCGCCATCCCGGATGTAGTCCATGGCAGAATCAATGTCCTGTTGCGGCATTTTCTCGAACCAGGCCTGGCGCGCATTCATGTAGGTGCGCTGGTGGCTGGCATATTCATTCCAGGTCTTTTTAATGCGGAGAAGATCGCCTTTCTCCGCGGGCAGTTCCAGATAGTCCGCCATTTCATCAGGAAATCCCCGATGGTTGGCGGACAGGTCCTTGTCCGGATCAAAAAAGACCGGCTGCGTGCATAGCCTGCTTTCATGGGGTGATTTTGTGCAGGATTCATGGGATGGTCTTGTCTGTGTGCGCCAAATAGCCGGTAACTGTATCAGAACCGTGGGTAGCTGTTGATAGTAAAACCCCGCAATCATTGTGTAAATTCCGAGAGACGGTATGCCGGTATTGTGCAGGATCTCGTGCATGATAAATGCAGGTTATTGCTGAGATGTGGCCTACCTTCTCCTTCTTTCTGGTGATGGTAAAAAATATACATATCAGCAAGTAACATTGTTTGTCTAAAGTGGCTTCAATATATGGGAGTTTGTCTTCCCTGGTGTGTCGGGCAATCTTTGTGGTGTAGCGATGCGGGTACAAGGGCTGTTCAAAAGCCCTTCCGGATGGCCTTTGTCATTGTCAGGAATCCGCTTGCCATGCAGGAGTAAAGTCGGTTGCGGCTTGACCTTTATCAGGCTGAGGCATAAATTCCCGTCTGAATGTGATACTCGGCCTTTGAAAAGATATCGTGACCCCGGTAAATCTCAATAAAGAAGCGCGCCAGCACCTGCGCAGCGACAGGAAGTGTTTCCGTGTCAAGGCGGATATTCCCTGTGAAGTCGGTCCTGTCGGTGGCGAGATGAAGGTTGCCCTGATTCATGACCTGTCCTGTGGCGGTGTAAAGTTCAGTTGCAACCGGCAAACGGTCAGCAATATATTCCCCGATGATCAGGCCCCGCTTGGGGTGGTGCTGGATGCCTACATTACAATTCATTTCAGCCTGCATGAGGAAGACAAGCCTGCTGTTATTATAAAGACCAGCGCAAGGGTTATTCATACCGAAAGACTTGCACAGGACCTGTTTCAGGTGGGTGTGCAGTTCATCGACCTCACTGAGACGGCGACCAAACAGCTGGAAAACTATATCGAGGCGTTCCGGAAAGACTAAAATCAGGTCAGCCTGGCTGCACCCGTAATGCCTGGTACATCCTGCAGGTCCCCGTCACCTATTTTACGCGCCATAGTTGCTGTTTGACATTGTCTGATAATTGAATGGCGCAGGAAGATAGCCGCAATTTCCATTTGTCTCCGCATAATTGCCGGCAGATTTCCCAGGCAGGGAAATTGCCAAGGCTATGGAGGCAAATTGGATGTTGATTTTAACGCGAAAGGTCAATGAAACGTTGATGGTGGGCGATGAAGTCTCGGTGACCGTGCTGGGCATCAAGGGTGGTCAGATCCGCATCGGTATTAATGCGCCCCGGGATGTTTCGGTTCACCGGCAGGAGGTCTACGAGAGGATCATGCAGGAGCGTAAAGAAGCCGGGGAATAACCGGCATGGGGTCAGGATGCGGGGCATCTTCCGCTGCAGGCTGCGCAGGCTTGTGTTCAGTATCTGGGCGATGTCCTTCCTGGTTGGGTTTGCCATGGGGCAGCCGCTCGATGATGCTGGTTGCGGTGAACAGGGGCCGCGGGGTCATATCCCTGGCTTTGCAGGGTTGGTGCAATCAGGGTGGCCACGCTGCCGAGGGTGGTGACCTCTGCAGGTATTTCCATGGGTTGTTATCCCGGCGTCTGATGATCAGTGTTTGGCATCAACTGATTAGCAGATCATACCCATTAATGATTAATGTTTTGCGACCATAAAGGCCGGTATTCGCAGCCAGTCATCCCGTCGTCCCGTACAGGTATTTCATGCTAAATAACAGGATCAACATCAGTATATACAGTCTGGCAGTGTTACCGGTTGATTACCTTGAGCGTCGCGGAGACCCACTCGAAGCCATATGCACGGCCAGGGATATAGATCCATCCTGCCGGCATGTCTTTTCATCGGGGATCAGGGCCTACCAGCTGACAAGCTACCTGGGAGTGGTACGGGAACAGTATGGACGTGGTGTGGCCAATCAGATTGGCCATTACCAGCAGCGTTTGCTCCAGCCGGACGGGGAGGCGCTGAACGATATCACGATTGCCATGCAACTGGTACGAGGCGCTCTCGAGAGTGAGTGTGTGACCGCTGATGTCGGACGTGGCAGTATCGATATCCCGATAGAAATGAATGTTGCACTGGCGCTACTGCTGGGCATGCCCAGCTCACCCTATTTTGCCGCGGGTCCACAGCAGCGCGCCGCGCAGGCAAGCAGCATGGCGATGGATGTCGACTGGTCCCTGTCGCATTGTCTGCGGCAGGTGCGTGAAGAGATGGAACAGACATTCTCACCGCTGCTGGCCTGTATCAAGTCAGGCGTGCGTGTGGAATTCGTAGACGCCTGGCTCAATGAGCAATGCCCGTCAAGCAAGGCTGCTCACCATTGATGACGACCGTGCTTGTCGCTGTTACCTGACGATTAGGTATACGCCCAATACCATCAGTATGCCTGCGACCAGGTTTTTCACTGCCCCCGTCTCCCTGAACAACCACGCGCCATACACTATGCCGAATAACAGGCTGGTGCGCTTTACCGCGATCATGTAGGCCACCTCGATATGCTCAATGGCATAAAAATGGGTCACCACCATGCCGGCCATGAACACACCGATACCGAGATGTGCCCAGGGGTGTTTACCGAGCGCACGCCAGCTCGATACATCGCGGGATGCAAACAACACGGCAGACGTGGCACCGAGTACCACAAAATAGAAGGGTCCGAAAAAGGCCGGGTTGGCATGCAGCAGTGCACCCTTGCTGGTGACCGAGGTCAGACTGTAAATTGCAGCCACGATCAGCATCAGGCGCGAGCCTCGCTCCTGCGTGATGGCGCGAAACGGCGCCAGGATATTCAGCCCCGTGCTGTTCCGTGCAGCCTCCATGTTTAACAGCCAGGCACCGAGCACGACCAGCATGATTCCCGCGAGGCCGATCCATGTGACGGTTTCTCCAAGTATGACATAGCCCGTCAGCGTATTGAACGCGGGCGTAAAGGCGAGGTAGGGCAGGGTCAGTGACAGGGGTGATGTGCGAATGGCCTGCATGTACAGCCACATGGCCAGTAACTCCAGCGGCAGGGCAGCGGCCATCCAGCCCCAGAAGGCCGGTGACAGTGCCGGCCAGGGCTGCCACCATAACAGCGGCAACAGCAATGCGCCGGCAACCCCGAATCGCACCAGTACCAGTTCACCCGGCCGGTAATGACTGAGATAGCGTTTCGACAGGGTGTCTGCCGTGGCCAGGAAAAAGGCGGAGAGGAGTGTCAGGCTGATCCAGTGCATAGCCGGTTAGCCTACCGCCAATCCGGGGATTTATCTCCCTTTCATTGAGACGGCGTGCCTGCCTGCAGGCGTGGCTGGCGGTCGCGAATAGCTGTGTTCACAGCGTCTGGGTGTCTGCTGCCCCGAGAATGGTGCTGGTTGCAAAAAGATGCCTGTCTGGGGAGATGCAATTGCCGTGATCCTGTAAAATACTTTCGCAACAGAAACGGGTGACATTATGAAATGCAGTGTAGAACGCCTGATCGAAGGGCTGATTGCTGTCGAGCTGGCGCAGGAACGCAAGGCGGCCGAGATGAAGGCGACGCAGGCCCGCAAGGCCAGTTACGTGGTGACGGTTTCGCGTGGCTTCGGCTCACTCGGCAAACGCATTGCCCAGGCGCTTGCCGATCGCCTGGAGGTGCGCTGTTGCGACCGTTCCATCCTCGAGGGAGTGGCACAGCGTGCGCATGTGGATATCAAACTGGTGGAACGGCTCGATGAGAATCTCGAGCATGCCAATTCCACGCCCTGGAAGGAATTTTTCAAGGGCAAGTCTTTCTACAAGGAACGTTACCTGCATTACCTGGTGAAGGTCGTCATGAATATCTCGAAGAAAGGGGGTGTCATTGTCGGCCGTGGCGCCCACCTGATCCTCGGCCCCGGGAGGGCCTTCCGTGTGCGTGTCATTGGCAGCCTGGATGTGTGTGCACGGCGGGTTGCCGAACGTGATCAAATCGGCCTCAACGAGGCGAGGGAACGTGTTACGACGATCAACCGCCAGCGTGCCGACTATCTGGAAAAACTGTACGGCGAAGGCATCAATGACTGCAGCGACTATGACCTGGTCCTCAACACGGACCGCTTCAATGAGGAACAGGCGGTCTCCCTGATTCTGCACAGCATGCAGCTGGCCGGTTATGACATCCCCGCAGAACTCATGCAGGCCGTCTAGGATGTTCCTGTGACCAGATTTAATATCAAACAGGCTTTTCCTGTAACATAGCTGCACACTCAGGAAATCCCCATGCCCGCCAGCGTCATCCCCGGGGCCGACACCGCCCTCTACGACTACCCGAAATACTGGGCCGAGTGTTACGGCACCGCCGAATTCCTGCCCATGTCACGGGCAGAGATGGATGCGCTTGGCTGGGATTCCTGCGACATCATCATCGTCACCGGCGATGCCTACGTCGACCAGCCGTCTTTTGGCATGGCGGTCATCGGCCGGTTGCTGGAGGCGCAGGGTTTCCGCGTTGGTATCATTGCGCAACCCGACTGGCATACGAAAGATGCATTCACGGTACTTGGCAAACCGAACCTGTTTTTTGGTGTCACCGCCGGCAACATGGATTCCATGATCAATCGCTATACCGCCGACCGCAAACCGCGCTCGGATGATGCCTACACACCCGGCGGGCAGGGTGGAGCGCGTCCGGACCGCAGCACGCTGGCCTACAGTCAGCGCTGCCGGGAAGCATACCCGGATGTACCGGTCGTCCTTGGTGGCATCGAGGCCTCGTTACGTCGTATTGCCCATTACGATTACTGGCAGGACAAGGTGCGCCGTTCCATCCTGCTGGATGCCGGCGCCGACCTGCTTTTGTATGGCAACGCCGAACGCGCCATTGTTGAAGTGGCCCACCGTCTGTCACAGGGCGAACTGATCACAGGCATCACCGATGTGCGCGGCACCGCGTTTATCCGCCGTGACACCCCGGCAGGGTTTCAGGAAGTCGATTCCACCCGCATTGATCGTCCCGGCAAGATCGACAGGATCATCAATCCCTACATCAATATAGAAGAGATCGGCGACTGCGAACGACAGCGCCGCAACGCACAGCAGTTCGGCATCGATGAAAACGGTGCGCAGCTTGTCGAATTCACGCTGCCGCACAAACTCAAGCGGTCGCAGACCGTCATCCGTCTGCCATCGTTCGAGAAGGTGCGTAACGACAAGGCCCTCTATGCCCATGCCAGCCGCGTACTGCACCTCGAAACCAATCCCGGCAATGCGCGCGCACTGGTGCAACAGTATGGCGAAGTCGACCTCTGGCTGAATCCGCCGCCACTGCCACTGACGACCGGGGAAATGGATTACATCTTCGGTATGTACTACCAGCGCGTACCGCATCCCGCCTACCGGGGCCAAAAGATCCCTGCCTGGGAAATGATCCGCTTCTCGGTGAATATCATGCGTGGCTGCTTTGGCGGTTGTACCTTCTGTTCCATCACCGAGCACGAGGGGCGCATTATCCAGAACCGCTCGCAGGACTCGATCCTCAACGAGATCAGGGATATTCGCGACAAGGTGCCGGGCTTCACCGGCGTGATCTCCGATCTTGGCGGGCCGACCGCCAACATGTACCGCATCGCCTGCAAAAGCCGCGAAATCGAGGCCGCCTGCCGCAAGCCCAGCTGCGTCTACCCGGGCATCTGCCAGAATCTCAACACCGATCACTCTGCCCTGACGCAACTCTACCGCGCGGCCAGGGAACTGCCGGGTATCAAGAAGATCCTGATAGCCTCCGGCCTGCGCTATGACCTTGCCATTGAAGACCCGGAATACGTAAAAGAGCTGGTCACCCATCATGTCGGCGGATATCTGAAGATCGCACCGGAACATACCGAGGCCGGGCCGCTCTCGAAGATGATGAAGCCGGGCATCGGTTCCTACGACAAATTCAGGCGTCTGTTCGAAAAATTTTCCAGGGAGGCCGGCAAGGAACAGTACCTGATCCCGTACTTTATCGCCGCCCACCCGGGTACCACCGATGAAGACATGCTTGAGCTTGCGCTCTGGCTGAAAAAGAACGACTTCCGTGCCGACCAGGTGCAGGCCTTCTACCCCTCGCCGATGGCCACTGCGACGGCCATGTTCTATACAGCCAAAAATCCGCTGAAAAAGGTCACTTACAAAAGTGACATGGTGGAAAGTGTCAAAGACCCCGGGCAGCGCAAACTGCACAAGGCCTTCCTGCGCTACCATGATCCGAACAACTGGCCGTTACTCAGGGAAGTCCTCAGGAAGATGGGCAGGACAGACCTCATCGGCGACGGCAAACATCAACTCATTCCAAAAGACCAGCCGGACGATGCGAAGGCATATCGCGCCCCGCGCCGTAAAAACTCCGCTACTGCCCACCAACGCCGCAAACAGGGCAAGAAGATATTGACCCGGCACACCGGCCTGCCACCGCGCACTGGCCGATAGAATTTCCATGCTCTCTTGCTGGTGGGGGGATATTTAGTCAGGCAGGTGCAACCTTGTCTGTGCTGGTGCAGCCCCGTTTTCTCGCATGCCGTTGTTACACGGCCATTGCGGATGCCGTTACTCAGCGAAGCTGGTACTTGCGGGGGTTCCTGATCATGGAACGTATGTGAGACATGTGGCTACCGGTGCTGATCAGCACATTGCGCTCCACGTCATCGTAGATGCGCGGGGCATCGCAATTGCCCGGGTTGACAAAAGATTGACATACTTCCTGTACGAATTGATTCAGGCAAACAGGCAACTCCTCGTCATTGCAGCCAAGACAGCCATCCTGTTCCGGATTGCATGCCAGTGCGCTGCCCGGGATAAACGCCCATCCAAGGAGGATTCCCTGAACCAGGGCGATGAATGATGATTTCATGAATTGTCTCCAGAATTCTTGTCGGTTTTTACCCGCGAAAGCAGGGTTGTGCACCTGGTCAATACGCGGATTATTACATATTCCTTGCCAGGATAACCTTGTGAATATCAAGGAATCGGCATGTGATCTGATTTTTTTAAGAAGATTTTTCGCAACGGGACGTTATATACGAATGCAGGGACCAGCGGACAGTGCAACCGGGAAGGGGGATACCATGACTGCAGCACAAAAGCGCAACCCATTGCTCACGGGGGCCATTCTGGCCGTATTGGTAATGTTGCAAGGCTGTGCCACTCTCGACAAGGATGAATGCCTGCTCGCCGACTGGCGCCTGATCGGCTACCAGGACGGTGTTGCCGGAAAATCCGCGGCTGTGGTCGGCGAGTACCGCGAGGACTGTGCCAGGCATGCGGTGGTGCCGGATCTGGACGCATACCGTGACGGCCGTGAGGAAGGCCTGCAGCAGTACTGCAAGGCGGACAATGGGTACCGCCTTGGCAATACCGGTCGCGGCCTTCCTGCCATATGCCCGACGGCACTGGAAGGAGATTTCCGTGATGCCTACAACGTCGGCCGCGAACTCTACCAGGCGCGCTCCGCGGTCAACAAGACCCGGTCACGCATCATTAGCCAAAAGCAAGCACTGTCAAACCTGGAAAAGAGCAGGGCCCAGAAACTGGCGGCCCTGATCGCGGACGGCCTCAAGGCCGATCAGCGCGTGATGATCCTCTACGACATCAACGAACTGCAGCAGGAAATGGATAGCATCGAGGACGAGATCATTACGCTCGAGCTTGATCTAGAGGACCAGCAGGCCCGCCTCGACTACCTCAGCCACAACGATAACTATTAAAGCTTCGTTTAGCCAACGAGATAAAACCTGTAGGAGCGGCGCCCTCGCCGCGATTTGATCGTTAATAACATGATCGCGGCGAGGGCGCCGCTCCTACTCTGAGTAGAGACAACTGTCGAAGCGGATCGCAGCCGCGAACCGTCTGTCACCCCAAAAACCCCGCATGTTTTCCTGACCCATTCAGGTTCTGTTCAGGAACGCCTGCCTATATTAATCCTCACGAATACGAATCCTCAAAAAGACAGGCCGCGCAGGCATGGAGGTGAATCATGAGGTCAATAATTGCAAGGAGGTCTCCCAATGAAGACTGCAACGATCAGTGAATGGAAAGTTACCCAACACCTTATCAAACAGCTGCTGGCCGGGTGCCTGCTGCTACCGGTGGTTGCTTACGCGGGTTCGTCCGCACCGACCATCCAGCTGTTTCCGACCACCGTGCTGGAGGAAATCAAACATACCGGCAATGTTGCAGCGGAAATGGAATCCGGCCTGCAGGCGGTCATCAGCCAGCTGGATGAACAGCAGAAGCTCTACCTGGATAGCAAGTGCGAAGGCAACGAGGGTGATCCCGGCTGCGAGCGCATCGCCAGGCAACTCGGGAAAAGTTATCTCGATATGCTGAACGTCATGGCGGACAGGCTGCCGGAGATGGAGACTGCGGTGAACGCCACCTCTTCCAGCCTGGAGAAGCGCATTCGCAAGGAACTGGGCCAGAAAAAGACATCCTGGACCCTGCAGGAACTGTTGCTGGGCGCTGAGTCCGGTGACCCGGCCACTGTCAGTCAACCGTCCCTGCGCGGGCGGTCCGGCATGCGGCTCAGTGACCGCTTCAGCCAGTACTACAAGCTGGTAGCGCGCTCCGGAGGCAAGAGTAATTCCTCGCTGGCAGTGATTGCCTCGGATATCTATCTCGATATGCAGGAAACCTCCAGCCTGATTGCGCGTACCCGGGAAGAGATCAGTCGCGCCACCCTGATGGAACAACTTAACCAGTCATTCGGCACCATTACCCCGGAAATGCAGGAGGTGGTGGCTGGCGTCAAGGCCATCCTGTTCGGTGAAGAACTGGACGTTATGCCGATGGCCATCCAGCCCGTCGGACCGTCTGACTATGGTTTTGAAAGCGCCCTGCAAATGTGACAGCAACTGTAATGGAGAATCGTCATGAACTCATCACTGAAAAACAAACTGACCGGACTCGCCACTGTGGCGACCCTTGCCGCCTCGCTGGCAGCCTGCAGCAACAATCCCACCCAGGCGACTGCCTGCAGCCTGCCGGAGGGGCCGAACCTGGAACGCGCCCTCAGTGCGGCCCGCTTCGACCTCGAAACCGGTTGCGAGCACCAGTTCGATGACTACTTCCAGCGCCTGCTGACGATTGCTGAAGGAGACCCGAAAAAGGAAAACAAGGCCAGCTTCAGCGATTTCCTGCTGTGGTCGAATGATGCCGGTCTGTTGAGCAAGCGCCAGGCGCGGGAAACCTATAACCGGTATTTCGGTATCAAGTATGTGTCGCTGGTCAGTGATTACAGCGTTTGCGCACAAACCTGTCCGCACCAGTCCGATGTGATGCGTAATATGAACCGCGAACTGGCCGACAAGGAACAGGGCCTGCTCAAAATCAGTGCCGATCGGCTCAATTACACCCGCGCCAGCAACCTTTATCAGGAGACCGAACTGGTGCTGCAGGCGACCTGCGAGGCCTGCGGGCCGATTGAGTAAGCGACCATGCGACAGCACCGGGAACGCGGCTTTTTCAACGGCATGTTACTGGGCATGACGCTCAGTTGCATCGCCGGCCTGCTGGTCGTGTACCTGCTGACGGTCTTCGGGATCATTGCAGTAGAGATACTTGAAGTACCCCGGGTGCAACAGCTGCTTGAGTGGAGTCGACGCAACCTGGGCTTGTCGATACTGCCGTTCGGGATTACCCTGGGCCTGTACATCCATAGCCTGCGGGCGCTGCAACAGCGCCTTGATGACAACCGTCCACTGGACGAGATCAGCCAGCTCGAACACCTGAACGATGTCTGGACCAGCCTGTTCTTCGGTATCGGCGTGATCTGGACCGCGATCGGCATGCGCAGTGCCCTGTTGTATGCCCTTGGTGAGCCGGACGTGGCTGCACAGGCAGGTGCCTATGCTGTGCTGCAGCGCCTGGTGGAGGGCGGCATCCTGACCGCGTTGACGACGACCATCGTGGGCGGGGTCGGTGGCTACCTGATGCGGGTGACCAAGAGTTCACTGCTGGGTACCCGGCTGAGCCGCTATTACGAGGCACAGGACCAGCGCCATGCCTCCCGGGTCGAGGCCCTGCTCAGCGATATTCGCGAAGCTGTTGACTGTGCGACCGCTCAGCGGCCTGCAGCCTTTGTGCTGCAGGATGAACGATGATCCGGCGGCGCCGACATGCACGGATATCCCCTGCATCCGGTGCCGCGGGAGGTGATACCGATGCCCTGCAAACGGATGTCATGCGCTTCATGTCAATCATCGGTCTGTGCCTCATGGCCGTGTTTGCACTGGTGCAGGGTATCCCGGTAGCGGAGCAGGGCGAGCCTGCCCGGTCCACACAGTCTGCACAGCTTGCAGGGGTACGGCAGGAAATCAGCGCGCAGCAGCAACAACTGCGGGAATTGCAGGCTGAGTTGCGCGCACTGCAAGCGGAAAAAGGGCGCACGCAACAGGTGGTGACGGTGGTGCAACAACAGCTGGAACAGCTTGCCGGACAGACACAACAGGCACGCGCGGTGCGTGCACGCCTGGCAGTACAGCTGGAAGACCTGGAGCGGCAGCTGGAGCAGGGGCACAAGGTGCTGGCTGTTATCGAACAGGAATCGCTGCAGCAACAACAGGACCTGACCGAACTCCGCGCGCGACTGCAGGCTGCACAGGTACAACTGGACCGCAGCCGTAAGGCCATCGAGACACTCAAGCACCCGCCATGGCAGCAAGCGGCCAAACCCGTGCCCAGGCCGCAATCATCACCAGCGCCCGCAGCAAAACCGCCACCCGCCAGGCAGGGGTTTGTGTTGCGGTTTGCCTCCGATGCGGCACTGGACCGGCTGGTCGCGGCAGGTGATGTCAAGCTGTACGGCATGTCCGGGCAGCGAGCGTGGCAGCTGTCGGTGAATGCCGGCCGGCCAGCCGCTGCACAGGCGACTTTCCCGGGCTGGTTTCACGAGATGTCGGCGGCAACTGTTCCGGCGCACTACGTACACAGCCTGGAACAGGTCGCGGACGACCCCGGGCAGTCAACCCTCGTGTGGGGCGTGCAACTGCCGGTGACCACCAAAGCGGCCATCACCGCGCTCACCCGGGAACAGCAGGGCGGTGCGCTGGTGATCCTGGATGATGGACAAGTGACACTGGAGAAATGACATCATGACTGACCGACGCCATACCCTGTTTGCACTGCTGCTGTTGCTGGCTGGCGGCTGCGGCCAGCACCCGCTGCGTGCCGTACCCGACACGGCGTCATCGCTGCAAGACTGGGTGGATGGTGAACTGGCACCCTATGTGTCGCAACAACTTGGCCAGCACCCGCGTTTCAAGGGCGAGCCGGTGATCATCGTGCGTCTCGATGGCGATGATATACAGCCGGATATTGACGGTCTGACACGCAGCCTGCGTGATCAGCTCATGGACAGCCTGCTGCAGACGTCCGGTGTGCACGTTCCCTGGCAACCGCAACAGCAACCGGCGCAGCATCATCGCCGGCTGGACCAGGTACAGTGCGGCAGGATTCGCGACGCCAGTTATTATCTCGGCATCGAGATTGCGCGCACGGCCTCGGCACGGTTTCGCGTCTCGGTGCGAGCCCTGGATGTGCGGGCCGGTCAATGGGTCAGCGGCTTCAGTCAGCACTGGTCGGGGAGCCTGACCGCAAACGAGTTGCGCGCCCTGCAGGAGCGGCGCAGCGATGAATCCTTGCGTGGCCTCAGGGTATTGCCCTTCAGTGCCGGTCAGCCGGACCTGGCTGCCACCTACCTCGCCAACAACCTGAGTTGCCTGTTGCAACAACAGGATGTGGAAGAACTCAGGATCAAGGTGGCAGCACTCACCTCTGACCAGCCACAGTTGCGTACCCTGTTGCAGTTGATCGGCAACAACCTGTCACGTTACCACGAGGTGCAGGTGACCGATGCAGACAGGCAGGCAAACTTCGTGCTGCGCGGCGAGGCCCATGAGATTCAGCCAGGCCTCTACCAGGTGTGGGTGATACTGCATCCAAGGGACTCCGGCATGCATCTCGGCGGCATGGACACGGCAACCTGGGTGCGTATCCCGCCTGCCGGCAGTCCGCCTGGCAAACGCCGCGTCGCACAGGACAGCCAGCTGCTGCAGCCGGCCATCGCCCGGCTGGAACTGGTGCGGCACACCAATCGCTACGCTGACCATTGCAGTGACGGGCAGCCTGCCTGCCCGGTGCTGGAGGTGGATGTGGAGCAGGCCGACGAGGTGTTTGTGATGACCCATGGCAACAAGGACGGCATCACGCGGTTGTCCGCAGCCTGTGACGTGACGGCTGTGCAGGCACGGCCGGGGCGCCATGTCTACCGGTTTCCCGAGGCCCGTTTCATGTCCTCCGACTGGCCCACGGTCTATGCCATTGCCGTCAATGGCGCCGGGCCGGGCCGACAGTTTCGCCAGTTACTGCAGGAACTGCCCGATGCCTGCAGCGCTGCCGCTGGCATGCAGGACCAGGCTGCAAGCCGGGAGCAGTGGCTGGACCGGCTGGACCATCTGCTCGCAGCAAACCGCGACCACGCCGTGTGGACGGCGCGGCGGCTGCCATGACGCGGGTTACCGGATTTCTGGTCGGTGTCCTGTTGATGTCGGGGATATTCCTGCTGACCCTGAGTACCGGCAATGCGCCGACACTGGTGAAGGAGGTGGTCAGCAGGGCGGCGGAAACACCTCAAGCATTCATCGCAGCGGCACCGGCAAGTGATGTACCGGCCGACAATGCCGTCGACAGCACGCTGCTGCCGGTCACGGACACCGTCAGTCGGACTGCCGGGAAGCAAGCGGAGGCTGCCGACAGCAGGCTGGCGCTGGAGCCGCAGTCATGGAACCAGTCCGTGGCTGCCCATGAAACAGACCACCGCAGTGACACCCTGACGTTATCCCGTTACCAGGTGTGGAGTCCCTTCCGGAGCGAGTGGGCTGCAAACGGGTTTGCACGCCGCCTGCTACTGGCCACCGATGTGCCGGTGGAGGTAATCAACGAAAGTCCGGGTAACTACCAGGTGGTTTTCAGTTACCGGGATGAGGGGGAGCGCCAGGCGCTGGTCGAGCGTATTGAAACCGTAACAGGACTGGAGCTGGAGTAATCATGCAACCGCAGCCATGGGCACTGATACTTTGTATAATTCTGTCGTGGACCACAACAGCGGCCGCGAAAACGGATGCATCGATCGATCGCAGGTTAACGGAGGCGCGCTGGCAGGCCTATGCGACGGATGCCCTGCAGACCTCACCGGCGCTGGATTTTCCCTATGCCCATTGCTTTACCCGCGCCGCCGCGGCCCACGACATGCCGGAAACCCTGTTACTGGCAGTGGCCCGGGGCGAAAGTGATTTCAAACCGCGGGCCCGCTCCAGCGCCAATGCCTATGGCCTGATGCAGATACTCTGGCCCGGCACGGCCAAACACCTGGGGCTCGAGCAGTTGTCCGAGGTGCTGGATCCCTGTACGAATGTGGATGCGGGTGCACGTTATCTGAAGGAGTTGCAGCAACGTTATGACGGCAATCTGTACCGTACCCTGGCGGCCTACAACTACGGGCCCGCCAGGATCCCCGTGTCCGGGGGGCGGTTGCCGGATGGCGCGGTCTGGTACAGCGCCTATATCCTGCGGCATCTTGATTATGTCCTGAAAGGCGGCAAGGCGCGCCGTGGTAAGGTGCGCCCACGCTACGCCGGGCAGGACCGCCTGTTCATTATCCATTTCTCCCGTCCCTACCGCGCGGCCGCATTTGTTGAGCGCTTGCAACCCCGCTTCGGCGACTTGCGCCTGGACTGGTTTCGCCGGACCGACGGCGGTTTTGACGTGGTGCTGCAGTATGCCGACGAGGCCGAACGGAGCAGGGGAGAAGAATTGCTCGATCAGATGGGGTTTGGATGAGTGCTCGCAAAGAGAGTTCCTTCTCCTTTATGCCCGGCGCTTGATCGGGTACTCCGGGACGACTGCATGGATGCAGGAGGTAGTGCAATGTATGGAACGATTGCCGAGAAGGCCAGGATGAGGGGGTACAAAATCATGCAATTGTTTTATTTCATCTCCTCTCCCCAGCCCTCTCCTAGAGGGAGAGGGGGTTAACGGAGCAGGACAATGAAAACAATTACGCAGTTACACATTCTGTTGCTTGCCTGGATCATGAGTGGTCTCGCGCACGCCGTGGAATTCCAGGCCTTTGCACCGGTGCTGCATGTCGAGCCGGTCATGGAAACCCGCTATGAGCCGGTGACGCACCGGGAGTGCACTGCAGCGGACGCCTCGGCACGGGAATTTACCGGGATCGCGGCAACCATCGGTGAGGATATCCGCAGTCAGAGACGTCTGTGGCAGCAACAACACCGTTGCCATGACGTCACCGAACAACGTGCCAGCGAACACATTACAGGCTACCGGGTGACCTACCGCTATGGTGAGGAAACAGCGACCACCCGCATGTCATATGACCCCGGTGAGCGGGTGCCGGTGAATGTCAGCCTGTCGCCGTTGAAGTGAAGGGTAATGCTACCGTTGTAGAAGCGGTTTACAGGCCTGAATCACTGGATCGGTTTTGCAGGAGCGGCGTCCCCGCCGCGATTACGGCTGGAAACTTACCCGGATCAGGGTGCCACCAAGGGGGCTGGCAGCAAACACCAGTTGCCCGCCATACACGGCAATAATCTCATTGGCCATGCTCAGGCCGATACCCTGGCCGGGTAGCGACTCGTCCATGCGCGTGCCGCGTTGCAGCACGGTATCGACCTGTTCCGGCGCAATACCGGGGCCGTCGTCCTCGATACTGATCTCGTAGCCAGCGGCGTGTTGATCCGACTGCAGGCTTACCCGGATCATGCGGCCACTGTACTTGTACGCATTTTCCAGCAGATTACCGAGGATCTCCGTCAGGTCGGCCTCGTCTCCCGTGAAGGTGGCTGCTGTATCCAGTGCCAGTTCAACCGTCACCTGTTTCTCCCGGTACACCTTGTCGAGGGAGCGTACCAGCCGTTCCACGACCCTGCTGACCGCTACCGGTTTGGCCAGCGTGGTCCGGCCGGAGACGGCGGCGCGTTGCAGTTGATGGCTGATAATCTCGTCCATGCGTTCCACCTGCTCACTGACAAGTGCGTGACTGGCAGCAGGGTCATCGTTGCTGTCCGGGCGGCTGGATTGCAAAATGGCCAGCGGTGTCTTCAGACTGTGGGCCAGGTCATCGAGGCTGTTGCGGTAACGGGTCTGTACCGACTTGCTGTGCTCGATCAGGGAATTCAGGCTGGAGGTCAGCCCGGCGAGTTCCCGGGGGTAGTCTCCGTCAAGACGGTCTGCATGCCCCTTTTCGATCTGCTGCAGGTCGGCGGTGACGGCGCGCAGTGGCCGCAGACCCCAGCGCAGGATGACACCCTGTGCGAGCAGCAGCACCACGGCCATACCGCCGAGCCAGCGCCACAGGGTGGAGCGGAAGCTGTCAATCTCTGCCTGGAACACCGTGGTCTCTTCCGCCACGGTGAAGGTGTACAGCGCCTCCATGCCGGTATCGTCTTCCCAGGCGACGCCAAACGAGAGGGCATACAGTTGCATGCCGGCACGGGCCAGCCGGCTAAAGCGGCGCTCGCCGGGTGCTTGCAGTTCCGTTGCGCCAAGGTCCCGACCCGTCAGGGAGCCGGAGTGCCACAGTGACTGACTGTCGGTGCTGGTGATGACGGCATAGAGCCCTGAATCCGGTGTCGAGAAGCGCGGTTCCGGCAGCTCCCCGGGTGGAATCATGCGGCCGTCCACATCTTCGTTTGCGGCGGCGAGCAGGGCGTAGATATAGGACTGCAGGCGGTCCTGGGTGGCTGTCTCGGCACTGACGCGAAAGGCCTTGTCGAGCGCCAGGCCGGTCGCACCCAGGAAACCGGCAAGCACCAGCGATGCGGCCAGCAGCAGTCGACCGTGCAGCGAATGCATCAGCCGGCGCTTGCGTCCAGCCGGAACCGGTAGCCGCGTCCACGCAGGGTTTCTATCGGCCTGAGGACATTATCCGGGTCCAGCTTGCGACGCAGTCGCCCGATGAATACCTCCAGCACGTTACTGTCCCGGTCATAGTCCTGCTGGTAAAGATTGTCCGTCAGTTCGGTCTTGGAGATGACCTCGCCGGCATGCAGCATCAGGTACTCCAGCACCCGGTACTCAAAGGCGGTCAGTTCCACCGCATTGCCCGCTACCCGGATGGACTGTTTGGCGGTATCCAGTGAAATCGGCCCGCAGTCCAGCACCGGTTTCGACCAGCCGGAGGCACGGCGCAGCAGGGCATTCAGGCGTGCCTCGAGCTCCTCGAAGCGAAACGGCTTGACCAGGTAATCATCGGCACCGCTCTCCAGACCATCCACCTTGTCCTGCCAGTTGCCCCGGGCCGTCAGTATCAGGATCGGGAAGTGCCTGTCGTGTGCGCGCAGGCGGCGGATCAACTCGATGCCGGACAGTTTCGGCAGCCCGATATCGATAATCGCCAGGTCGAGCGGATACTCTTCCCCGTAGTAGAGACCTTCCTCGCCGTCGGCCGCCACATCGACGACGTAGCCGCTGTCATGCAGGCGATCCCGTAGTTGCTCTCGCAGGCGGGTTTCATCTTCGACAACCAGGATATGCATGGCCAGACGTCCGCGTTACAGCGTTTTCCCGCTGCGGGCATCGATCCGGATGCGCTTGACCCGTCCGTCCTGCGTCAGCATCTTGATGCGGTAGACCTTGCGGCCATCGTCACGGATGGTCTCGGCGGACAACACCTTGCCGTTGTAACGCTGCCGTGCCTGCGCTACTGCTTCGTCCTGGCTGATACCGCCGTTGCCGCCCTTGCCGTCATGATTGTTTTTTGCGATCAGCATGCGGGGATAATGATGCGGAGCGGCCACTACCGGGCCAGCCGCCGGCACTGCAGCCAGCAACAGGATCAACCAGCCGGTAAGCAGCCGTCCGCTAGTCATTGTCGGGGGCGCAAACCCGCATCAAATGCCGTTAACCGGGGAGACCTTGACGCGCACCGGTATGAACTTGCCCGGGTATTCGGTAGTCTGGGTGTAGTAGGTTTGTCCTTCATAACGGTATTTTACACGATAGCCCACGAGTTGCTGTTCCTGTTCATAGCGATCAACGGTTTCGCAACGTTGCACGTTCCCGACCGCGGACCGTTGCCGGTAGTGCGAGTTATTGTGATCATGCCCGATGGAGGCGCCCAGCAGGGCCCCGGCGACGGTCAGTGCTGTTTTCCCGCGTCCCCTGCCGAACTGGTTGCCGACCACGCCACCGACAATACCACCGGCCAGTGGTGCCGTATAGCTGCCATGCCCGCGATCGTGACGGCTGACACGTTCAGTCCAGCACTCGGTGACCGGGTTTGCCACTTCTACGGTTTCATACAGCGGCTCCGCCTCGATGACCCTGGCCTTGCCAATGAATCCATGTCCGGAAACGGCGGCCCCGGAAAAGGCCAGTGTTGCAATCCCGAACGTCACTACAGTCATTATGCGTTTCATCGTCTGTCTCCTGTTGCAAAGGTTGTCTATCAGGGAGGGCAAAAGGCCCTGTTTTCCATGATTCACAGTCAGGATAGGCAGTGTTCGCTGAATACAGGCTGAACAGACGTCAGGGAATATCCAGAAATTACTGTAGGAGTCCTCGTCGCGAATCGCGCCGGGGACGGCGCTCCTGCAACTATAGAGACACCACAGGAGCAAATCATATCCGCTATCCTGCCCTGATATCCCATGAACAATAGAAGTAATGTTATCGTCCGCCGTTAACAGGCATACTCGCTGTCAGGCTCTTGATTCAGGTCACACGAAACCATGTTACATCCTCTAATCCGCCACCCCCTCATGCTGTTCATACTCATGTGCATGCTGCTGCCGGCTATGGCACCGGCACAGGAAGAGAGTGTCGCCACCTCGGCAGACAGCATGCAACTGCAGGACACCATCGAAACACTGCATACCCTCATCAATCTGCAGACGGTGCTGAAACAGGACATCCAGACACTGAACGAGAAACTGGCGACCACGACAACGGAGGCTGAAAAGAGGGATATCCAGGCGAAGCTGGACAAGCTCGAAGCCGACCTGCAGACCACCAACCGCAACCTGAAAGGGATCGGGGCCGGGGCCGATATCACCAGTTTTCGAGCCATGGAGGAAGCTAAATTCAGCCTGCAGGACGAGCTGTTTGCGCTACTCAGGCCCGCCCTCAAGGAGATGCGGGACATGACCAGCCATGTCCGGCAGAAGTCCGAACTCAAGGACAAGATCGCCTACTACGAGGAGAAGCAACCGGTCGCCAAACTGGCTGTCGCCAATATCACGGGTCTGCTGGACAGAAATGAAGATGAATCACTGGAAAGATACCTGGAGGGCATGCTGGCGGACTGGCGCAAGCAGCTGACGGTCATTCAAAGCGAGCTGCAGTCTGCCGAGTTGCAGCTCGAAAAGCTCGAGAGTTCGGAGGCCTCGCTGGCCGATGCCTCGCAGAGCTATCTGAAAGCCTTCTTCCAGCGCCGCGGCCTTTACCTGGCCCAGGCCTTCCTGGCCGTGACGGGTATCCTGTTGCTGTCCCGCCTGAGCTACCGGGCAATGGTGAAGCTGATACCGGGGTACCGCCAGGAACACCGCAGCTTCCGCATCCGTTTGCTGGACCTGGTGCATCGTGCCATCACGGTCATCCTCGCCATCATGGGCCCGATGGTGGTGTTCTACCTGGTAGAAGACTGGGTGCTGTTCAGTCTTGGCATCCTGCTGCTGCTGGGTATCGGCCTCACATTACGGCATGCCTTGCCGCGCTACTGGCAGCAGGTCCAGCTGTTTCTCAATGTCGGCTCGGTGCGCGAGGGGGAACGGCTCGACCTCGACGGGCTGCCCTGGCGGGTGCGGCAGATCAATATTTTCAGCCTGCTGGAAAACCCCACGGCCGAGCTCACCCAGCGGGTGCGCATAGACAGTCTGGTGGAGATGAAATCACGAGCGGTCAAGCAGGGTGATCCCTGGTTTCCCTGCAAGAAAGGTGACTGGGTAATGCTGAGTGACGGTATGCGCGGCAAGGTGGCGGGCATTTCCCTGGAACTGGTGGAACTGATCGAGCGTGGCGGCGCCCACCGCACCTACCGGACCGCAGACTTTCTCGGTCTGTCACCGATAAACCTGTCCAGGAGTTTCCGCCTTAAGGAAACGATTGGTATCAGCTATGACCTGCAACGCGAGAGTGTTGCCGGGATACCTGACGCCCTGAAGGCCCACATCGAGCGGCGCATCGCCGAAGAGGGCTACGGTGACAAACTGCACAACCTGCGCGTCGAGTTCGAGAAGGCCAACACCTCCTCGCTGGATATCGTGGCGATTGCTGACTTCGACGGAGCACTGGCAGACCTGTACGGCCGTCTGCGTCGTGCCCTGCAACGCTGGTGTGTAGAGGCCTGCAACGAATTTGGCTGGG
>Ga0316187_10001614_pt1 | contig 19618 bp, 18 predicted proteins | sample CroRivburrow1_MG_FD_204927 | JGI IMG/M metagenome (GOLD analysis project Ga0316187, IMG submission 204927) | Coastal sediment microbial communities from Maine, United States - Cross River worm burrow 1 | ecosystem: Environmental > Aquatic > Marine > Coastal > Sediment | place: USA: Maine...
AGAACTCCAGGTGAAAATTGTGGAAGTGCTCAATCTGATTGATGTGCAGCCTGAAGATATAGGGACCGATGACCAGCTGGTGGGCGGAAAACTTGGAATTGATTCCATCGATGTGCTGGAGATGGTTATCATGATCGAAAAAGATTACGGCGTTAAAATCGATAACCGCGAGCTGGGTGTAAAAGTGTTTGCCACCCTGGGAACCCTTGCCGCATACATACATAAGAGCTCTCCGGAGTTGCCCAATTGACCGATGTGCGGATTTACATTTCCGGGATGGGAATCATTTCTTCCCTCGGAAAAGGGATAGCAGAAACGGGAGAAGCGCTTCAAAAAAGTCTGACAGGCATAAGACCGTTAGACCTTTTTGCGATAGCCTCCGATCAGCCGCTGCCGGTGGGAGAGGTTGCCGGGCCGATTGAAGATGAATCAATTCCGCGAACCCACCAGCTTGCCCGCCTGGCATCCGATCAGGCCATGGCCGAATCCAGAGAGACGCCGGACGCAGTGGTGATGGGCGTTACGACCGGCGGTATGCTGACCACAGAAGCTCTTTTGAAAAAAAATGTGCAGGATCCGAAGTCGTTTCGCCTACATGCCACGGGATCGGTGGCCGAGGATATTGCCCGTCGTTATCGCTGCACTGGACCGGCATTGACTGTATCGACCGCCTGTTCCTCCGGAGCCGTTGCCATAAAAATTGCGCTGGAGATGCTGCGCTCCGGGAGTTTTAAACGGGTATTGGCCGGAGGGGCGGATTCCTTGTGCCGGCTGACTTATTACGGGTTTAACGCCTTACAGCTTATCGATCCTGAAGGCGCACGGCCTTTTGATCGGAACCGACGGGGAATGTCGGTGGCCGAAGGTGCAGCCATGTTGCTGCTGGTCGCAAACCATCCGCACAATGCCGTGGCCGAAATCCTCGGTGCCGGTTTATCATGCGATGCGCATCATCCGGCAACACCGCATCCCCGCGGACAAGGCGCTCAGGCGGCCATGCTGGCCGCCATAGAAGATGCCGGAATTTCCAGTGCTGAAGTTGACTATATTAATCTGCATGGCACCGGAACCCTTGACAACGACATTTCGGAAGCCAGGGCCATCAATTCCCTTTATGAGCGGCAAAAGCCGCTGATGTCATCGGTCAAAGGTGCATTTGGTCATTCTCTGGCCGCCGCCGGGGCCATTGAAGCGGTTGTTTCCGCCATCGCCATTACAAACAGCCTGGCCCCGGCAACCGTCGGATGCAATCTCCCGGATCCGGATTTAAAGCTGGATCCCCTCATTCAGCCTGCTCAAAGGCCCATCAGCACCGTTCTCTCAAATTCTTTCGGGTTTGGCGGCAACAACGCAGCGGTTGTTTTTAGTGACTGTGGAAAATACAAACCCAAGAGGACTTACGCCAAGACACAGCCGATGACCATCCTTGGCAGCGCCTGTATTACCGGGGCGGGAAATACAAGACAAACGATGAAATCGATCGCAGGCGGAAAAACGTGTGCAGGGATGCTGGGTATTCGTCCTATATCCGCAAATCTTGCCGCCGGTAAGGTACGTCGACTTAAGCGGTTTCCGCGCCTGGCATTATCCCTGGCCATTGCCGCCCATGAGAATTCGGGGGAAGGCCCTGACCCATCGTCTGTTTTTTTGGGCACCGGTTGGGGGGCGCTGTCAGAAACTTCGGATTTTTTAACCCGCTTGTTTGAAACCAATGAGCAGTTTCCCAGCCCCATCGACTTTATCGGCTCGGTCCACAACGCTGCTGCAGGTCAGATTGCCATGCGATTTCAGGCCACCGGCCCCAATATCACCATGACCGGAGGCGATTATTCGTTCGAACAGGCACTCATGGCGGCCAGTCTTTTATCTAACGGTATTGATGATACCTTTCTGGTCATCGGGGCCGATGAATCGCATCCGCAGCTTTCGCGGCTATTTGATCGGTCCACTTCCGGGTCAGCGATATTATCAGACGGTGGTGGCGCCCTGTGTTTAAAAACCGCGGCGAGTACGACCGGGTTTACCATACAACCCGTTTTTTTTGAAAGTAGGGAAAATAATCCGGAAGTGATATCCTCTTTGATCCAGCGTCTGGGACAGCCCCAGCAAATAAATGACCGTTACGGTTTGATTTTGGCAGGAATCCCTGCCGCCTGTCGCCATGAAGGAGAGATGCAGCTGAAAAACCTGGTTTCTCTGTCCGGTTTCACCTCCCCCGTGATTGATTACCGTAAAATAACAGGGGAGTACGCTTCTGCTTCAGCGGTGGCCGCTGCAATAGCCGTTAAATTCTTGCAGAATGGTAAAATCCCTGAAGCCCTTTGTCGGGACAAACCAGCGGGTCTTGGCCAAAAGGGAGCGCTGATTATCGGTACGGGCAGCTTTATCACGGCCCTGGAGGTGATGCCGAAATGAAAGTATTGCTTATATCCGCCAATACCTTGAAGGAACCATACCCGGTTTATCCTCTGGGACTGGATTATGTTAGCGGAGCCATCGCAGCCGAACATCAGGTGCAAATTGTCGATATGAACAGCCTGGGTGATCGGGATTCACTGGCCGCAGTTATAGAAGCGTTTTCACCGGATGTCATCGGCATGTCTTTGCGTAACATTGATAACACCGACACAACGGATCCGAGGGGATTTATCGGCCAATACCGAGAGATTGTCGATGTGATCCGGAATCATACCGATGTACCGCTGGTTTTGGGAGGAAGTGGATTTACCATCTTTCCGGACGAGACCATCAAGGCTTTGGATGCTGATTATGGAATTATTGGCGAGGGAGAACGGTTGGGACTATTGTTGAATGCCATCCAAAACCGGGCCGATACCGGGCCGATACCGGGTGTTATCACCCGCAAAAGAAAAAAAAACCTTCCAGCCCCCTGGGAAGGCAAAATCATCCGGAGCCCCATCCCCAATCCTTCCAATCTTAAATACTACCTGCAAAACGGCGGAATGCTGAATTTGCAGACAAAACGGGGGTGCCATTTTAAGTGTGTCTACTGTACTTATCCCCATATTGAAGGGCGAAAATTAAGACTCATGGATCCTGAAGAAATTGCGGCGGCTGCATGCGCGCTGCAAGCAAACGGTGCTAAATATTTTTTTATCACCGATTCGGTGTTTAACTCCGATTGTGCCCATAGCTTGGCGGTGGCAGAGGCATTCAAAAAATCAGGGCTATCCATACCGTGGGGCGCATTTTTTGCGCCATTGAAACAACCTGAGGATTATTTTCAAATAATGGCCGAGGCCGGGTTGACCCATGTGGAATTCGGCACGGATTCGTTATCGAATCCCGTTCTGGCTTCATATCGCAAACCGTTTCGAGACCAGCAGGTTTTTAGAACCCATCAGGCAGCAATCGATGCAGGTTTGCACGTAGCCCACTATTTTCTGCTGGGAGGCCCCGGGGAAAACCCGCAGACCCTCAAAGAGACACTTGCCGGAGTCGGTAACCTCGAAAAATCAGCGTTGTTCTTCTTTTGTGGCATGCGTATCTATCCGGATACCGAATTATATGATACCGCCATCGAGGAGGGACAGATAGCAGAGGGCCGGAGCATTCTCGACCCCGTTTTTTACCGCTCACCATTTATTGATTCGGATGAAATCGTAAGACAGGTTAAAAAAGAAGCCAACAGACGACTTAATTGGGTGATTGGAGCCGGTGGGGAAGAAACCGCTAAAATAATCAGCAGAATGTATCAGCGCGGACATTGTGGTCCCATGTGGGAATATTTGATCCGCTTTAGCTGACCGTCCAGGGTCATGTCATTTAATCATGTAATCGCTTGGAATAAATAGAGTTACTCGCTTATCAAAATCATGAAAATTCCAAGCATCAAAAAACAAATTTCAAACAAATCCCAATGACCGAAATTCAAAATTCAAAAGAGATAAAATAACGCGAGATATTCGATAAGTGAAAGTAATGTTTTGATCATTGGAATTTGTAATTTTGATATTATTTGTTATTTGAGTATTGTAATTTGGGATTTTAGTGCTGTATCCGAGAAGGTAAATCGTATCTATCTGAATCAGTTAGAGTTGACTTTGGCGTTTTCCTGCCTAACCATCTTTTGCGGTTGAACATTTATTTGAATTAATTTAGAATAGTTGGCATGAAGTGGTACGTTTTAAAGAATGTGACCCGATCCGATAAAAACGAAATAGAAGCTGAGATTCACGTTTCGCAGGATTCGCCCTGGTTTAACGGGCATTTTCCTGGAGACCCCATTTTGCCGGGCGTGGCTCAAATTGGCATGGTCAAAGATGTTATCCGGCAGGCCCGAGGTCAGGATTTGAGCGTATCAGGTGTACGCCGGGTAAGATTTAAACAAATCATCCGGCCCGATGACAAATTAAAACTAGTAGCAGCACCGCTGAAAGAAAACACCGGCGCTTATTCTTTTCGCATTCTGGTCGAAAATGAGGCGGTCTGCAGCGGCGTGATGATGGTTGAAGAACGAATGATCACCGTTGATTCAAAGTAGGAGCAAATTTCAAATATATTTGGCTAATATTAAGGGAGAACAATCAATATGACGACAGCAATTGATGTGGAAAGTATCACCCTGCGGGTAGCGGAAATCATGATCGAGGAACTCAAACTTGAAGATGTAACACCGGCTACATTTGACCCCGAAATCGACTTGATAGACGAAGTGGGGATTGACAGCATGGATCTGGCCACCGTGGCCCTGGTGCTGCGGGATGAATACGCAATTAGAATCGATGAGGATGATTACCCCAAATTGACAAATATCCGGTTGATATCCGAATACGTCGATAAAAAACTGAAAAATGCCTCGTAGAACTTATGAAAGACAACCTCTCCAATAAAGAATGGAAATTTTCTGAAATTCTGGCGGATCAAAAAATCCGTGCGAAATGGGATAAGGTTCGAAAATATTTTTTTTTGCGGGAGTCTACCTATGACATTGCCAACCGGTGCAATATCCGGTGTGAGGGCTGTTATTACTACGAAGGTGATAAACAGTTCGCCGAGGAAAACCGGGATCCGGCGGCCTGGCGCGAACTCATGCGCGCGGAGAAAGCACGCGGCATCACCTACGTTGTGCTTGCCGGGGCCGAGCCTTCATTGGTACCCGAGCTCTGTAAGGTCTGCTTTCAGGAAATGCCGCTGGGAACGATTGCCACCAACGGGCTGAAATTCATCTCCGGATCCATCAACTATAAAATTCATATCTCGGTCTGGGGAAATGACGCCACCAGCAGTAAAGTCCGCGATGCTAAAAACATGCTGCCTAGGCAGATAGAGAATTATCAAGGCGATCCGCGGGCCGTGTTTGTCTATACCTTTACCCACGACAATATCGATCAGGCCCGGGAGGTTGCCGGGATCCTGGCCGAACATGGATGTAAACTGACGTTTAATATGTTTTCCGCTCCGGTTGGATATGAGGGACAATTGCGGCACACGGTCTCATCGTTGAATCAGACCCGCAAAATCATGATCGAATTGCTGGAAGAATATCCCGCCAGCGTGCTCTTTTCGCATTATAACGCGGTGGCTCACACCCACCAATCCGGTCTGCATGACCTTTATTCCTGTTCATACCCGCGGATGAATCCATCAACCGACATCGGTCTCGGACGATCTTTCAGACAGTATCGTGCCGATCTTACCTGGAACAGAGTGGCTGCCTGCTGCGTGCCGGATACCGACTGTGCTGATTGCCGGCATTATGCATCCGGCAGTGCGATTATTACAGCCCGTCTGTTTCGCCATGCCACCGATCCGGAAACCTTTAAAGCCTGGCTCGATTATGTCGACACCTATTTGGCGATTTGGGTGATGGGATATGAGAAAAGTGACAATCTTTGCCGGTATGTAGTTGCGCCGCCCGGACAGCCAGTATTTTAATTCTAATCATTGGCGATCTCGTAAAAAGTCAAAATACTCAAATTTTGACATCATATTAAACATGGTTCCATTTGTGGTGAAAAATAATTCCGTTTTATCCGGATCAAGGAGTAAGAATGATCACCGTTAGTTCTTTACTGGATCAACATTGGCATGAACGATACAAACGAATTTCAAAACTCAATATTCGCAGTTCAATATATGATGTCACCAATCAGTGTAATTTACGATGCAAGGGCTGCTTCTTTTTTTCATCTAATGAGGACAAGGCCGCTGCCGAGGAAAAGGATATAATAAAATGGCAAGCATTCATCGAACGGGAAAAGGACCGCGGCGTTAATCTTGCCATTTTGATCGGCGGAGAGCCGACCCTGCATCTGGACCGAGTCGAGGCCTTTTATAAACGGCTGCCGACATTTTGTGCCACCAACGGTTTGATCAAAATTCCCCGTGACAGATTTCCGGATATGATGCTGGGCATTTCACTTTGGGGGGATGAAGCGGATGAAAAGATGCTCAGGGGCAAAGACACCTTCAGCATTTCCAGCAAAAATTATGAGGGCGATCCCAATGTCTATTATTTGTATACCCTGACCCCAAAGCAGATCGGCAAAATTGAGCGTATCATCGTCAAAATAAGAGATGTCGGTTTGAAAGTCCACATGCAGCTGCTCTCCAATGATGAGGGGGTAGACGGTTTTAACTGGCAGCCTGAGCAACTCAAGGTTCTTAAAACCGAAATGGACGATATGCTGGACAACTATCCGGATACCCTCATCTCCTCCAAATATTACCATGAAATCATTACCAGCGGGAAAATGTTGGGCCGTAACTTTGGCTGGGATGAATGTCCTTCCGTCACCCAGCCGCTGGATCACCGCGATCCCCGTCCCAAGCGCTTAATCGAATTTATCCGCTGGGCATCCGATCTCAACACGATGCATCGCTGCTGCACTTCCGAAACCAGAGATTGCTCGAGCTGCAAAGACGGAGCCGCCCACATGAGCTGGGTAATGGTAAACAAGCGTGCCCACATCCGTACGACCCAGGATTTACAAAACTGGATTGAGGTCTATGAGATGTTTGCCAAGCTGTATCAGTTCATACCCTGGTAACCGGAATTGACTATTGAAAATTGAAGATTGAATATTTGTGGATGTCGCTCTCCGAGGCGTAGGCGCTACAACCTCTACGAGCCGGAGGCTTCGATCTGTCATTTTTGTGATGAAAGCATTCCTTTTGATATTCTGGATGTGCTGACTTAACTAACCGTACAGGTCATTTTTTTCAACCTTGAACGGTGAACCCTGAACCCTTCAGCCTAAGTATCGCTCCTTTTATGTCTTCAAAAAAAGCGGTAATTATCGGATATGACGCGGTTTCCCCGCTGGGAACCGAGATGGCTATCCAGTGGGCCAGAGCGATCCGGGGCGAAAGCGGTATCGGAGCACTGACCCGGTTTCCGCTGGCGGATGACTTTCCGGTTAACATTGCCGGTCAAGTGGAAGATATCGACACCGCTGAATATCCCTTTTTAAGCCCGCGTAAACTAGCCCTGTGGCCGTCTCCCATTTTTAAATATGCAATGCTGGTGGTTCATCGGGCTCTTATAAAAAGTGGTATCGACATCACGGAAGAGTTATCGCCCCGGGTGGCGATTACCTTCAGCTCGGCGGTGGGGGGACTGGATGCCGTCCTCAAAGCCGATCGCCGTATGATCGCTGAAAACAAGCTGCCGCCGCCCTATACCAATCCCAACTCATGCATCAATATGGTCGGCGGCAAAATATCGATGTTAACCCACGCTACCGGTCCGATTACATCGACCATCACGGCCTGCGCCACGGGGGTGACATCGATGATTATCGGCGCCCTGCTGTTGGCCCAGGGCCAGGCCGATATCGCAATTTGCGGCGCCGCTGACTTCGCCCTGGTGGAACCCATCGTGGCCGGCTTCGCAACCATGAACGGGGCTTACAGCCCTAAACCCGGGCAGGAAACGGAACCGGCCGCAAGAGCCAGTCGCCCTTTTTCGATTGATCGCAGAGGCTTTGTTGTTTCTGAGGGCGCCGGCTGTATCATCCTTGCTACCGAAGCGTTTGCGGCTGCCCACGGTCTGGATCACCGGATTGAAATTTCCGGCTGGAGCATGACCTCCGATGCCTGCCATTTTGTGGCTCCCCATTTGCCGACGGTAACCCGCTGTATGGCCGAATGCATTGACAAGTCCGGAATTTCGTCGCATGATATCGATGTTGTCAATGCCCATGCAACCTCCACCAAAGTCGGCGACGAAGTGGAATACAAGGCGCTGAAAAGCGTTTTCGGGGATTCACTGCCACCTGTTTCGGCCAATAAATCCTTGATTGGGCATGCCATGGGGGCATCCAGTGCCATAGAAACTATTTTTGCCATGGAAGGCATGCTGCAAGGCGTCGTACCCCCGACCATCAACTACACACCGGATCCCGAACTGGTCCTGGACTGTATGGCGGATGGTGCCCGTCAGCTCGACCAGGAGTACGTGTTGAAAAATTCCTTCGGTTTCGGTGGCTGTAATGCCTGTATTGTCTTTCGCAGGATCGCTTGACGGGGCGGCAGTATTTTTAATTTTAGATCATTTTAGCTCATTTTTCCGGTTTATTCCGGTTAGTAATTAAGGCAGAAAATGAAAGCTCCTAAAAATAGACGGGTGTTTGTTGTCGGTTATGGTGCGGCCACACCCCTTGGCCAAAAATTTGAGACCACCTGGCAGCGAGCTGTCAGGGGCGAAGCCGGTTTTCGCAAACTAACTCGATGTGCCACAACCTCACGCTCCAATGTGGTCGGTGAAATTCCGGACTGGGATCCGCAGATGTTGGACTACCTGGACCGCAAAGAACTTTACAATTGGAATGCCGATTATGTTTTTTTAACCATGGCTATTTGTAAAGATGCTCTGACCGATGCGGGTCTGGAAGTGAACGAAGAAACCGGCCCGCGCACCGCCTGCCTGATCGGCTCGGCCTTAAACGGGACCGACGCTTATCGCATCGCCATGGACAATTACGTAAACAGGGGACCCTTGAGAGTCAGTCCCTATTTGCTGCCCAATCTGTGCGCCAACCTACCGTCGGGGAAAGCAGGTATTTTGTTGGGGTTCACGGGACCCATATTTTCACCCCAGGGCGCCTGTGCCTCCGGCAATCATGCCATTGGTATCGGGGCGCGGATGATAAGGGATGGGGATTGTGACTTTGTTCTGGCCGGAGGTGTTGAAACCTGTCTGGTCCCTGAAATTATCCAGGGTTTTGCCAATATGATGGCCACTATTAAAATCAATCCGCAGGATCGGGCTTATGATGATCCGACCCAGGCATCGAGACCGTTTAGTCGAGATCGAAAAGGATTTGTTCTGTCCGAAGGGGGCGGCGTTGTGGTATTGGCCGCAGAAGAAATGATCTCGGGATACGGTTTAAAACCCAGGGCCGAAGTGATGGGGATCGGCTGGACATCGGATGCATACCATTTTACCTTGCCCAATCCGCAAACGATTATTCGCGCCATTCGCGAAGCAATCGATGATGCCGGTCTCGAGCCGGGTGATATTCAGCATGTCAATGCCCATGGTACCTCCACGCCCAAAGGCGACGCCACTGAGATTGAATGCCTCAGAACCGTTTTTGGGCGTTCGCTTCCAATGATTCCGGTGACGTCGAACAAATCGCAAATCGGACATACGCTGGGCGCTTCGGCCGCCATCGAGGGCGCTCTGGGCATTGAGGCCATGCAGCAGGGGCTGTTGCTGCCGACGGTAAATCATATCCTGGATCCGGAATTTGCAGACATCGACGTGGTTCCGAACAGGATTCGCAGATATTCGTATGAATTGTTTCTTTCCAATTCCTTCGGATTCGGGGGAACCAACTGTTGTATTGTATTCAGGGGGGTGTGACTTGAGGCCGAAGCCATTTATTCCCGAAGTGCTGGATGGGGATCAACGTTACGTGAGGGACAGGACCGACGGTCTGGTATGGCATCAGTGCAAGTATCGTACGCTTTATGCGGATACGGATCGCTCCCAGGTCGTCTACCATGCCAACTATCTTCGCTATTTCGAGCTCGGCCGGGCGTCGCTGATGCGCGACACCGCCTATTCGTATCGCGAGATAGAAGAAAATGGCTTTATATATCCGATCATTGAAATCGGTGCCTCTTATTACAGCCCTCTTTATTATGATGATGCCATTTGCATTCACACCCGTCCCGCGGTACTCGAACGGGTCCGACTGCGATTTGATTATGTAATCACCCATGAACCGACCCATGAATTAATTTGCAAAGGATTTACACGGCACTGCGCTATCAACCCATCCGGCATCCCTGTGGAAATAGACGAGAAAACAGTTCATCTATGGAGGGTCTTCCCCAAATAATTGAAACCGTCCGGCTACCGGTGCGTATCCAGATTCGTCCCTATCTGCTGGATCACCGTTTTGAAGGCAAGGCTGTATTGCCTGCGGTGGAAACGATGCAGCAGCTGGCAAACACTGTCAAAAGCTTTCGGCCGGTTACGGATATCACCGGCATAACCGATGTCCGCTTTAACAAATTTCTTTATATTGAGGCCGGGATCACACAGATTGCTGCGTTTTGCGACATGACCATTTTTGAAAACGGCGATATCGGCGCTGCCCTGGTGACCAAGCGTCGATCCCCAAAATCTACCATTACTCGCATCAAGGAACATGGCAGCCTCCGTTTTCCCGGCCGAGCAGCGGTTATGCCGAAGTCGCCGCTTGATCCGGCAGAGGCTCTGAACGGTGTCTGTTTTGAAATTCCTGCTGAAAAAATCTACCGCGACCTTGTTCCATTTGGCAAGGCTTACCAGAATATTCACGGCCAACTGAAAATTTCCGAGTACGGGGCGGCGGCAAGTACCCATGCCCTTTCTCTTAAAGCCGCTGCCGTAAATTTCGGTGACATGGAATCGCCTTTTCCGCTCGATGCGGCATTTCACGCAGCCTGCGTATGGGGACAGCGTTATGCTCAGGTTGTTGCGTTTCCGATAGGAATTGAGAAACGGTTAATATTCAAACCGACGATACCCGGCACCACTTATCTGAGTCGAATAATCCCCGTGCGGCAAAATACGGATCTGCTTACCTTTGATATATGGATTTACGGCAACGACGGCCAGCTTTATGAGGGTGCCTGGGGTGTGCACATGCGCGATGTGAGTGCTGGACGGCTGAAACCGCCGCCGTGGATAAAGGACAAGATTGCTTAAAGTTTAAGTAATAGTCCACCAGAGTTTTTCTTAGAATCGAATGGGCTCTCGAATTTTGAAGGACCCATCTTGTTCCGAATCAATTTTAAATTCCAATTTCCAAATCTCAAATCTCAAATAAATCACAATGACAAAAATTCAAAACCTGTCTATGATCTTGAAGAAAGAACATCCCAAATTGGAAAAAATCAATGGCTTATTTCTTAATCCAAACGTTTCGGTTATTGATTATTGGAATTTGAGATTTATTTGTAATTTGGTGCTTGCAGTTTGGTATTTCGTATTCATTCACCTTACGCCTATTCAATAAAGGGAGAGAGCATGCTTGACTTGAACATGAGCGCAAAAATCGGTTTGGCCGGAATCATTCTGATAATTTTAAGTCAAATTGTGATTGGATGCACCGCATCCTTGCCGAAAAAAAATATAGTCGGACCAAAAACGTATAAAAATAAAGTTGACATCCGCATAAACGGTTTTCGTCGCACGTACCTGGTGCATATCCCGCCCGGCTACAATTCTCAAAATCCGCTTCCATTGGTGGTTGTCATTCACGGGGCTTTTGATACGGCCAAGGGGATGGAAAAATTTTCCGGATTTAGTGATCTGGCGGATCGGGAAGGGTTTGTTGTGCTATATCCTAACGGGATGGGCATCCTGGGATTTCTGCAGCACTGGAACGCCGGGCACTGCTGTGGGAAGGCTGCTGACGATAATCTGGACGATGTAGGATTCGTTGCGGCCACCATCGAGGATGTGAGTGCGCGGTTGGCGATCGATCGCAGCCGTGTCTATATGGTTGGATTTTCCAATGGGGGTATGCTGACCTATCGTTTTGCCGCCGAAAGAGGGGATCTTTTAGCCGCGGCGGCTCCCATGGCTGCCTCCATTGGCGGAAAACCTTCCGCAGATGCGCCGGAATGGCGCATACCCGAACCCGTGCAGCCCCTTTCCATGATCATAGTTCACGGTCTGGCAGACGATGATATACGCTATAAGGGTGGCGTCAGCCATCACCGGGGTGGAACCCGCACCTATTGGCCTGTTGAGGAATCTGTTAAATTCTGGGTCCTGCATAATGGCTGCAATTCTAAAGCCGCCAGCACTGATTTAAACGCCGGAAGGGTTATTCTGAAATCATGGGGAATCTGCCGGGATGACACTGAAGTGTCGCTTTACCTGATCAAGGACTGGGGACATGTTTGGCCGGGTAAGTATTTTACGTCGGATCTGGCGGAAAACGACCCTTTCAAAAACTTTGACGCCGCCGAAGTCATCTGGGATTTTTTTAAATATAAGCGTCGTCAACTTTAATATGAAACCGTTGATCTTCATTTTTATAGGGGCCTACCTGGCAGGTTCCGTCAATTTTGCTATTTTGCTGTTTAAAGCCCTGGGCAAAGATGATCCGAGAGCCGGATTTAGCGGAAACCCCGGTGCCACCAACGTTTATCGGCAAGCCGGATTTTTCTGGGCCGTCCTTGTTCTGATCCTGGATATGAGTCGGGCATTAGGGGTTTCCTTTATCGCATTACATCTGGTGCCGGTGGCGCTCGTTCCCTGGGCCGGTCTGGGCCTCATCCTGGGCAACCGTTTTCCCTGCTTTCATGGTCTGCGTGGCGGCAAGGGCGTCGCTAATTACCTCGGTTTTACAATGATTATCGCACCGGTTGCCGCCGGAATATCCGTCCTGGGTTGGTTTTTGGCCTATGCAATCTGGCGCACCCCTTTTATCGGCTCGTTCGTGATGGTGTTGATCCTGGCTACGGGGACGATTGTCGCATGTGAGTATTCCTTTTCAGCGATCCCAGGCGTTGCGATGACGGCGGCATTGATCTATTACAACCATAAGTCAAACGTAGTGGGGATGCTGCGGCAACGAGGCGATGCGGATTAACCGTTATATTAGGCCAAAAACTTAACAAATGAGTCAAGTTCTTGTAATGAGAATAAACCTCTGGAGTAAACGATGCTGGATGCTTGATGCTTGATACTGGATTAACGAGGTATTCTGTCGATTTTATAAATAGAAGAGGAGCGTGCTGACTCCGCCACCGTTGCAATGGCTACGACGGCCGGGAGCGACTTCTTTTTCTAGCATCCAGTATCCAGCATCACTTCGCCTCGCCAACGGTATATGTTTTTCATCGACTCATCGGTTTGAGGTGGAGCTTTGCTATATTTTATTCAGGGTTTCTTTTGCATTAATTTCTCAGCGGTTACGCGCGTTGCCCAGCGCAGAAATATCCTGGTATAATCGGCTCCGGCCAGATACATCCCCAGTATAAATACCAGGTGTGACAGGCCATAGATGAGCGGTCCGCCAATTGCGACAATTAAGGGTTTTTCCAGGTAAACTGACAGCGCTCCCAGGACCGCCACCGCTGGCCAGCCAATAACATAGCTAAAGGCGATGGTCGATATTCCGAACACGACCCGTACAGAAGGTTTATTTTTAAACGCGCTTAGATCGGCTTTATCTTCTATCGCCGAGCGAACATATCGGGTTTCGGCGAATTTTTTGATAATATTCATTATGTTGCAGAAATTCCGAGACCTATGTTGAATTTTACGGTCCAACCGTGTAAATGATTTCCCGAAATCAATGATAGCAAGACCGAATGGAATTTATAGTACACTCATTTTAAGAGTTAGATTTACTCTCGATAGGTTTTTAGGATATGTAAGACAATTCTAAGGAGAAAAGATAGAATGTGCAAGTTCAAAACATATGCATTCGGGTTGCAGGCTTTTATTGGGATCGCATTTTTAGTTTGCACAGCGATATTTATCAGTTGTGCACCGACCGCAGTCATTGGAAGACCCGTTGATTCTGCAAAACTTGTTGATGGAACCTATAAGGGCAGTTATCGCGGTGGTCCGAATAAAGCGATCGTTGAAGTGACGATTGAAGATAATTCCATTGTCAATATTAACATAATTCAGCACCAGGCTTGGCGGGGTAAAAAGGCAGAAGAAACGGTAGTTGAACGAATCATCGCGCATCAATCAACCCGGGTGGATGCGGTTAGCGGGGCCACCAACAGCAGTTACGTGATTATGAATGCAGTGCAGCAGGCGATTGAAAAAGCGCAGCTTGGTTCTAAAATGAGCCAATAGAGGTAAGACAAAATAATTATTACCACGAAACACACGACCTATTTTATTTTGTGTCATTTCGTGTGTTTCGTGGTTTGAGTAAAATGGCCGAGGTTAGAATCAACCTTAGAACGCGTATTAGTTAAACGGTTATTGATGAAAGGCAGGCGTTCACGGGTTTAAAGGTTCAGGGGTTCAAGGTTGTATTCTCGTCCCTGGACTGCATTTGGGAGGCGTATTTGCGAGAAAAGCATCAGCATCGTCAGGCCTAATCCAAAATTTGGAGCCAAATTGGCAATTATTTGGCAAAATGAGCATTTTTAAAGAGGACTTCGGGTCTTTATTGCCTTCTTTGTCCTTAACCCTGAACGTTGAACCCTGAACCTGTGAACGGTTGCGATGAGAGCTAAAAACTGGGAATTCTTTGATAAAATCTACTGCATCTCATTAGACGAACGCATGGACAGACGCACAGATGCGACCGCTCAGTTCGAAAAAGTCGGTCTGGCAGATAAAGTTGAATTTGTGATTGTAAAAAAGCATCCGTATAACATTGAACAGGGAATATTTGAATCGCATTTAACCTGCATGGAAAAAGGAATCCGGGCCGGTGCCGACACGATTGCCGTATTTGAAGATGATATCCTGTTGGAACGATTCAGCCCGGCCGTTCTTCAGGATTGTATTGACTTTTTATCGACCCACCGCCATTGGAATGCCTTGTATTTTGGCTGTCTGGTATCGGACAGCAAAAAAACCCAAAACCGATCGGTGCTGAAAATTAAGTACCGCTGCCTGACCCATGGCTATGTTTTCAGTCGCAAGTTTTCTGAATCGTTGGTCAAAAAATCCTGGCGCGACATACCCTTTGATGATTTTCTGCGTACCTTAAATGATGAATTTTATGCTATCTATCCTTCTTTTGCCTTTCAGAGCAATTCGCGTTCGGATAACAACAGATTTTTACCGTTGGACAAATTTAGAAGGTTATGTGGCGGGCTGCGGCAGTTACAAAAAAGAAACGAGCTGTATCATCGCCACCGTTCGCTGATCATCCTGCTACACATTATTACCATCCTGCTGATCATCATGTTGGCCTTATGAAATTCGCTGAAATCCATTGGCACCGATTGATTTTAGTACTGATTGTTGTGACCATTCTTTTCGGTATCGGTTTGTTCCGAATAGAAATTGATTCGGATATTGTCGCCTCCCTTCCTGAAGATGATCCGGTAATTTCAGATGCCATCTATATTTTTAAAAATCATCCCGTTCAGGATCAATTGTTCATTGATGTCAGCCATCAAAAAGACAATCTGGAAGTTCTGCTTGAATGCGGCGAACTGGTCGAAAAAAAATTAACTGCCAGTGGGTTGTTTAAAACTGTTGGCCTCAAAGATGTTCAAAATCTCATACCTGATTTAATGGCGTATGTTATAAAAAACCTGCCGGTCATGTTTACCGCGAAAGAGCTTGAAGATAAGATCGAACCAATGCTGGAAACCAATGAAGTCCACAAAAGACTGCAGGCTATTTATTTACAATTGCTGGAAATGAGTGGAATCGGGCAGGCAGAATTCATTTCAAAAGATCCCCTGGGGCTGAAAGACTTTATTTTGGCCAGACTATCACACTTGGCGCCATCTCAAAATGCCCGCATATACAGGGGCAACCTCATATCTGCTGACGGAAGACATCTGCTTGTCATCGCCAATCCGATTGCCTCCGGTACGGATACGACCTTCGCCCGCACGGCTGCCGAACTTATTGACAATCTGGCAGATGAGCTGAATCGGAAATATTCCGAAGCAGGGTACGACATTACGCTTACCCCCACAGGCGCATATCGCGCGGCCCTGGATAATGAGCTTATCATCAGACGGGATGTTAAAAGCGCTATCCTGCTGGCCACCATCGGCATTGCAATTTTACTCATATTTGCTTTCCCGAGACCTCTTATGGGACTGCTGTCCCTTTTGCCGGCGATCGCTGGATCGATGATCGCATTTTTTGTTTTTTCATTGCTGCACAAATCGATTTCAATCATGGTGCTCGGCTTTGGCGGAGCCATCATTTCGATAACCGTCGATCACGGGATTGCATATTTTCTATTCCTGGATCGCCCCTATAAAACTCACGGCAAAGAAGCGTCCACCGAAGTCTGGGCTGTGGGCCTGCTGGCGGCGTTGACAACTGTGGGCGCTTTCGGGGTACTTACCTTCAGTGGTTTCCCGGTATTTGAGCAGCTCGGGTTATTCACGGCACTGGGAATTGCATTCTCATTTCTATTTGTTCATTCTGTTTTCCCGAAGGTTTTTACGGCCATCTCGCCGGCCCGTCCAAGGCGTCTGCCGCTTGAAAATATCGTCAACGCCCTTTCACTAACGGGAAAAAAAGGGGCCTATGCGGCTCTTGGATTCGCTATCGTCATGCTTTTTTTCGCCAGACCCGAATTCAATGTAAGCCTGAGCTCCATGAACACCGTAAGCAAGGAATCCATTGCAGCCGAAAATCTGTTTACCGACGTGTGGGGCAACATTTTTAGCAAAATATATTTGATGTCCGAAGGAAAAAGCGTAGAGGAGCTTCAGAAAGAAGGTGACAGCCTCCTGGCTATGATGGATCCGGACTTGATTTCAGGTGTTCTGTCCACCGGTTTTGTTCCTTCGATGATGTTTCCCGGGAAAGATCGCAGGCTAGAAAATTTTGCGAATTGGAAAAGATTTTGGAACCAGAGCAGGGTGAGCCGGTTTAAATATGCGATGGCAGAGGCATCGATCGAAACGGGTTTTACGGTAAATGCATTTAAGCCATTTTACGAACTAATTGATCCGAACCTAAGCCCACCCTTAGATACAGCGATTCCTGAAAAATTTTACAGTCTGATGGGAATCACTGAAAGTCTGGACGGATCGGGATGGGTTCAGTTTTCCGGTTTGACTACCGGCAATTCTTATCAGGCTGAAAGGTTTTTCGGAAGATATCAATCTGCGGGTAAATTATTTGATCCGACTTTTTTTTCGCAAAAACTCGGCCGACTTTTATTTTCCACATTCACAAAGATGTTGGTGATCATCGGTATCAGTGTCACCATTCTCTTGTTTTTATTCTTCTTCGACTGGAAACTAACCATTATCTCGCTGTTGCCGGTTCTCTTCGCCTTAATCAGTACGCTGGGCACCTTGAACCTTATCGGCCACCCCCTGGACATTCCGGCGTTAATGCTTGCCATCATTGTCATGGGCATGGGTATCGATTATTCACTGTTTTTTGTCAGATCCTATCAGCGTTATCCGGATGCATCTCATCCATCTTACAGTCTCATCCGTATGGCGGTTTTCATGGCGTCCGCATCTACGCTCATCGGGTTCGGCGTTTTATGCACGGCCGAGCATTCGATTTTAAGAAGTGCCGGAATAACGTCATTGTTTGGCATCGGCTACTCCCTTATCGGCGCTTTCATCATCCTGCCGCCCATTTTAAAATACGTTTTTCAATCCCGGCAAAAAGAAATCAGCCCAGTTGACCATCTTCACGATCGCATTTTGAGACGATACCGAAATATGGAAGCGTATCCGAAAATATTTGCCAGGTTTAAAATTCGCCTGGATCCTATGTTTTCAGAACTGCCTCGTATTTTTAATTTCTCCCGGCAACTCAGGACAATTATTGATATCGGCTGTGGTTTCGGCGTACCGGCCGGCTGGTTGATCGAGAATTTTGCCGAATTGAAAATTTATGGTATTGATCTTGACAGCAATCGGGTCAGAATAGCGTCCAGAGCACTCGGGCAAAGGGGCAAGATGGTTGTTGGCCGGGTACCGGATGTACCACAAATTCCACATCCGGTCGATGCCGCCGTCATGCTGGATATGCTGCATTATTTAAAAGATGATGATTTGGGACTCACCTTACAACGGTTGGGTGACCGGCTTTGTGATAACGGCCGCCTGATCATACGAGCCGTTATAATGCCGAATGCACGGCAGTCTTTGTTCTGGTGGCTGGAGAATCTCAAAAATAAAATTGGGAGAATCCCCGCCTATCATCGTTCCTTTAATGAGATATCAACGATTCTGGCTCAAGCCGATTTTACGATTGAGCATACTGAACCGTCGGGACCAAAGGGTGATTTAATTTGGTTTGTCCTGAGGCGCAGGAGCCGGAACCATAAGACGTGCTGAAACCTGCAGAGTGATGATTTCATAAATAGTAAAATACTTGGAAAGTAGTTCTTTTTTTTGGATATTATCGGGCGTGGTGAAGCCGTCTCTGAGCATAGGTTTCAGGTGTCAGGTTTCAGGCCGGCTCTCGCGTTTTCACTACTGACACCTGACACCTGAGTGCCAGTGTCCAATTTTCATGCAATTCTACGACAGTTAAAAAGCCACAGCTATTCTTCCAAGCTGAATGACGAGGTCTGGATTTGCGGAAGGTGCTTGAAATTCAGTCATACAAATGGAGTTCGATCAAATCGGCGGTTTCAGGGAAATTACCGCTTTCGCCGGCAGAATGGGTCGGCATTGGTTCATTACTGATCGCAATATTGCTGCTGTTTGTTGATGTCTGGATATCCCTAATTCCCTTATTGGGTTTTATCCTGCTCTGTGCGGTTGCACCCTTTTTCCCCGGCTTCAGTTTTTTCCTCCCCGTTATCAGCCGGGGCGTATCAAATAAAAAAGCGGTCGCCCTTACATTTGATGATGGCCCTGATCCACTGGTCACCCCGCAAGTGCTGCAGCTGCTTTTAAAACACCAGGTAAAAGCAACGTTTTTTGTTACCGGAAAGAAAGCCGCTGAACACCCGGAACTGATAAAAGAAATCCTGATTAACGGCCATTCTATCGGTAATCATTCTTACAGCCACGATAACCTGCTTATGTTCAGGAGAAGAAAAACCATTGCCACTGAAGTAACATCCGCTCAAAATGTGCTAAACGATTTTGGGATCGTACCGCTGGCCTTTCGCCCGCCGGTAGGTATTACAGGCCCCAGACTCCGTCCGGCCCTGTCGAATACAGGTATGTATATCGTCAATTTTAGCTGTCGCGCCTATGATGGCGGTAACCGATGGATAAAGGACATCGCAAAAAAAATTTTAAAGCGCATCCGCCCGGGAGACATCGTTGTTCTGCACGATGTCATGCCGCATAAGCAATCACTTTTTGCGTATTGGCTAAATGAAATGGACCTCATTGTGTCAGGTATAAAAGATAAGGGACTCGCGGTTTTGCCGCTGGCCGAAATTATCGGCAGGCCCGTTATGATAATGAAGACCGGCGGAGTTAAGGAGGAAAGGTGACGTATTAACATGCGGATTGTACTTGTACACCCAACCGGATCAAACTGGGT
>Ga0316187_10001615_pt1 | contig 19597 bp, 32 predicted proteins | sample CroRivburrow1_MG_FD_204927 | JGI IMG/M metagenome (GOLD analysis project Ga0316187, IMG submission 204927) | Coastal sediment microbial communities from Maine, United States - Cross River worm burrow 1 | ecosystem: Environmental > Aquatic > Marine > Coastal > Sediment | place: USA: Maine...
GTTGCCAGTCCCATGCTTACTGATAGGCACCCAAGGGGTTGGCTTTCTCTGTGTTTAAAGGGGTGTTCGCTAATTGTCTTAACCAGTTTTTTTGCCAGTATCTTGGCACCTGATTTGCCTGTTTCTGGCAGGATGACAACCAACTCTTCGCCTCCATAGCGGCAGGCGATATCAATTTTGCGAATAGAGCTATTTACGAGCGAAGCCATCTCTTTTAGTAACTCGTCACCTGCCTGATGCCCATTAGTATCGTTATAGTGTTTGAAGTTATCAATATCCATCATAAAAAAAGATAATTCCTGATCGCAACGCTTAGATCTTGTTATTTCAGCTTCAATGGTGTCTAAGAAATAACGTTTGTTATAGAGGCCAGTTAAACCATCAGTAATGGCCATTTGTTTTGTGCGTTCATACATCCGTGTATTTTCCAGCGCAACGGCAAGATGCTCTGCCACGCTTTCAAATAGATTGAGGTCTGATGATTTAAAACTTTCAGGCTTATCTTTATAAACGCATATCAGCCCTAAAACTTCTCCTCTTCTATGAAAGGGCACAGCAATAATGGAGTTGATTGCTTTACCTGCAATTTCCTCACTTTTAATACTGTCATCAGTGTTTACATCTTCTATCAGTGCGCATTTCCCTGATGAGGCAACAGATCCATAAAAACCCTCGCCTAGATGTCCTTGCAAAATTGTGACTTTATCGTCTTTAAATCCCGTATGTGAAGCAACCTTTAGATCACCAGTCTCACTGTCAACTAGCATAATCATCATGCGATCAACTTCCATGCTTTTACTAATATCCTCTACGAGGCTAAGCAGGAATTGTTCTGTTTCAACGTTGGCATTTAATGTTTTACTGACATTATATAGTGCATATATTTCCAGCAGCCGTTGATCTAATTCTTTTTTTGTTTCTTCAAGTGAAGAAGCCATTTTATTGAAACTAACAGCTAATTCGCCTATCTCATCTTGCGTTTCAACTGGAGCTCTTACAGCCAGGTTACCATTAGCAATTTTGTTAAAAATCTTCATCATATGATGAAGATTTTTTGTAATAATCATAGAAACCAGTGTGGCAATCATGCCAAGATAGATAACAAATCTGATAATCCAGATCCATATCATGGAAATGTTGTTGGCTTTTATTTGGTCATTAATCTCCTTTATAGAGAACTTAAGGCTAATTGCACCTAGTACATCACCTGTTTTTCCATATTTGTGGCACCCGTCATCATCTGCGCACCCTTTCTCTTTCACCTGATATGGGATTACAACCCTCGCATCATCTGTTGTGAATTGATAAAGGGCATTTCCATTTTCAAGCACTTGCTGCTCTATATGATCACGCGCACGTTCAATATCATGAAGTTGTGTGGGCTTTTGTGCCTCTTTTATTTCGTCATAGATTGATTCTATGCTCTCCTTAATCTCTTCTATATTCTCTGCAAGTTCCTCTTTTTCATCCTCACCTACGGCCTGCTCATAAGCTTCTCTTAGTGTAAAAAGTTCATCCTCTTGCAGCTTCGTTTCTTTTTGTAACTGCGGAATAACATCTCTTTCTTTTACTAACTGGAACAGTTCATCGGTTTTCTTACCGCGAATAACATGGATCTCTTTAAGCTCCTTCATTTCTTCCCGCATGGATTTAAACAGAGCAAAACGCATATCCATCTGGTTTTCACGCATTAGAGTGTTAAGAGATATTCTTACATTTTCTGCGAAGTGGTATGTCCACTCTTTAATGGCTTGTTGGGTAATTTCTGTCTCTTTATTAGCGTTGTACCAAATATCAAGAACTGTAGAGATGATCAATACAAAGCCCAAGGCACAAATAAACTTTGTGTTGAGTTGCATTCTTTTCAGCAGTGAAAATGATTTGTTATTTGTCATGTAATAAAATCAGAAACAAAAATCAGGTTACAGATAAGAGTTCCAATTCAAAATCCGAAACTATATTTCTTCTTAAATTTATCATGGAGGCCTTTGCGATTTTTAATGGCCTCTATGTAGTCATATTTGTACTTTTTATCTATCTTCTCTGTAAATATCTGGTCTTTATGAATGTGGCAGTTTTTGCACATTACAGGATCATTGTCTGCATACAGTTCGCCAGCTGCTTTCGCCTCATCTTTTGTGAAGTTTGGCTTATCATCATGCAGTTTTCTGTATTTGCTGCCAGCACCATGACATGCTTCGCAGCCGACACCTTTCATCTTTGGCGTTTTCTCAGCGCTCTTATATCCACCAGGCTTTCTATATCCCGTTGTATGGCAACGCAGGCAGAGCTTATCAGTGGTGTAGTCTTTATCAGGGTCCAGGCCAGCACGTTTTTTGGCCACTTTTCGCTTGCCTGCTTTAAGTGATTCAAATGCCTTGGCATGGGATCTTTTTGACCATGACAACCCCTCTTTTTTATGACACTGGATGCAGGCTTCATTGCCAACATATTTTGTTCTGGCATAGGCGGTCGTCGCCAGCAGTGCTGATATTAATAATATAGATGTGATCAAGGCTCGCATAGATGGAATATTCATAGTGTTCAAATACCAATAATCATTAGATATCGGATTACTGAGTCGCGCCAAAACTCTCAAAGGCATCTACCTGAATAACCTGACTGCGTAATGCCCCCATCTCTTCAAGCAGTGTGACTTCTTCATTCTGAATGATGCCTTTCTCCTGAGCATCAGCGGCCAATTCATAGACGGTTTTACCTGTTATCAAACCATCACGCCGTGCTTTGCTCAGGGCCTTTTCGATAGGTGCTACCTTTTCTGCCATGGCCAGTGCCAATTCATGGCGTCCAACAGCCATAGCCGGATCACTGTTTGTATATATATCGGCAGTCAAACGGTCCCGCGCTTCGGAGGGGCTTAACAGGAGTCGTGCAGCCTTATGTCCTTTCCGGTCATCGGGCTCGACATAGGGCAACCCAGTTGGAAAAATTAGATGACGAAGCACCCAGGCCAGTGGACGGCTTGGCAAATTGCGTAAGAGTGAGCGCAGGCTCTCCTGTATACGATAGAGACCATCATCCAGTGCCCACTCCAGAAGAGCTCGATCCTCTTCCTGGCGTCCCTGGTTTTCAAAGTGTTTGAGTACAGCTGAAGCGATGTAGAGTTCGCTGAGGATGTCTCCAAGACGAGCAGAAAGACGCTCTTTGCGCTTTAGCGTACCACCGAGGGTCATCATGGCAATATCAGCACAGAGTGCAAAAGATGCGCTCATCCAGTTTAGTTGCTGGTAGTAGTGCTTGTTTCTCCCGCCTGTTGGTGATGAGGAAAGCTTGCCACCTGTCAGGCCCAGGAAGAAACTGCGCACCAGATTGCTTAGCAGGAATGAGACATGACCAAATACAGCATTATCAAACTCCTTTAATGCCTTTCCATCCTGGCCCGCTTGTGCGGCCATAAACTCCTTAAGCACATAGGGGTGACAGCGGATGGCGCCTTGGCCAAAAATAATCATACTGCGTGTCAGGATGTTAGCCCCTTCCACGGTAATGCTGATGGGGATGGCCTGATAAGCGCGTCCCAATAGGTTATTAGGGCCAAGACAGATGCCGCTACCGCCATGGATATCCATCGCATCATTGAGCACTTTTCGGTAGCGTTCGGTCAGATGATATTTGATGATGGCAGATACTACAGATGGCATCTCACCCTGATCCAGTGCGCCCAGTGTAATAGTCCGTGCAGCATCCATCTGGTAGGTGAGGGCGGCGATACGGGCCAGCGCCTCTTCCACACCTTCAAAATAACCGATGGGCATATTGAATTGGCGACGCACACGGGCATAGGCTCCGGTATAGCGACAGGCGGCTTTACCAGCACCGGTTGCCAAGGCGGGCAGGGAGATGCTGCGTCCCTCAGCCAGACAATCCATCAGCATGCGCCAGCCTTCACCAATGCCTTTCTGGCCGCCAATGACCCAATCCATAGGCACAAAAACGTCATGGCCGTAGTTGGGGCCATTCTGGAATGGGATGTTAAGCGGCACATGCCGCTTGCCAATACTGACCCCTGGAGTATCTGCGGGAATCAGCGCTACTGTGATGCCACGTTCCTCTTCACCACTGAGTAGGTGATCTGGATCGAATAGCTTAAAGGCGAGACCAATGACCGTGGCAACTGGGCCCAGGGTGATGTATCGCTTCTCCCAGTTGATGCGAATCCCCAGAACTTGCTTGCCCTCATGCTCGCCATAGCAGACGACACCTCGGTCCGGCATTGCTCCAGCATCACTACCCGCATCGGGGCCAGTCAGGGCAAAGCAGGGCACCTCTTTGGCTTGTGCCAGACGCGGCAGGTAGTAATCCTTCTGCTCCTGGGTGCCATCATGAAGCAGCAATTTGGCGGGCCCCAATGAGTTGGGAACCATAATGGTCACTGCTGCTGTAACACTGCGGCTGGCGATTTTCATCACAATAGTGGAGTGGGCAAGAGCTGAAAATTCCAATCCGCCATACTCTTTTGGGATGATCATGCCAAAGAAGCGGTGTTCTCCAATAAAATCCCATACCTCTTTGGGCAGGTCATGATCCTCGTGAGTTATCTTCCAATCATCCAGCATGCTGCAGAGTTCATCGACAGGCCCGTCGACAAAGTCCCGCTCTTCCTGGGTCAGGGTTGGAATGGGTTCAGCCATCCATTTTTTCCAGTTGGGCTGACCACTAAAAAGCTCACCATCCCACCAAACTGTTCCGGCTTCCAACGCCTCACGTTCGGTATCTGACATGGGTGGTAAAACCTGGCGAAACTTTTCAAGTAGAGGGCGGCTTACATAACGTTGGCGCAGCTCAGAGTGGCCGAGTAGGCCGCAGACAATGATTGCAACAGACCAAGTTAAAAAGAGAGCAATGCCATCAACAGCGCCCGATGCGGAGATAAGAATAAGAAGCGCGCCAATACCAAGCAGCCAAACCTGCCCCGATACACGCTGATAAGCCAAAACACCAAGGGTACTGAAAACAAGTACAGCAACGAGTATTTCCACCACTATATCTCTCCTTCCGCAGAAGTTATTGAGCAATCATTAGTTATTATTAGTAGGTATCGGCCAAATATGAAATATATATACTCTATTTAAGAGGCTTTGAAATTGCCAAGAATCTCTATGGCTTTGAGGATATGCTCGGCCTTTGTATAAAAATGGGGCGAGAAGCGAATGCCTCCGCCTCGTTGTGCACAGATAACACCGTTCTGCATTAGATAGTTGTAAAGCTGCTTATGATCTGCTCCTGCAATAGAGAAGGTCACAATACCAGACTGGCGTGCCTGATCCCTTGGGCTTAACAGAGTCGAATCATCTATATTATCTATTAATTCAATAAGTAAAGCGATATTCTTAAATATCTTATTAGGTATGGTATCAAGGCCAACATCCTGTATTAATGACAAGCTGGCATGCAGCGCATAAGTACTTATCATATTAGGACTGCCACACTCAAAACGGGTTGCCGTTGTTGAAGGTGTCCACTCAGTGGAATCGTAATTTCCCGGCTTATCAACCATATGCCAGCCAAACTGGTTTAGGCTCAGTTGCTCCCGAATCTCAGCCCGGCAATAGAAGAGAGCCAAACCCTCGGGGCCAAGCATCCATTTGTGCCCATCAGCCATAACAAAGTCGGCTTGGCATTTTTGTGCATCAAATGGCAGCGCCCCCAGACTTTGAATGGCATCCACACAATATAGAATGTTATTTGTGCGGCAAAATGCGCCAATTTTATCGATATCTATTCGCAATCCACGCGCATATTGCACAGAGCTGACCGTTACAAGCCTAGTTCTTTTATCACAGAGAGCGATGAGATCAGTTTCAGGATCTTCTGACTCCGTCAATTCAATAAGGCGCAGCTCAACGCCTTTACTGGCGAGTGATTCCCATACAATACGATTAGAGGGGAACTCATCTGCATAACTGACGATATTGTCGCCAGGCTGCCAGTCAATGCCATAAGCCACCACAGAGAGTGCCTCAGAGGTATTCTTTAAAAGCGCTATATCATGAAAGGAAGGTGCGTTAATCAACCAGGCTAATGATTCGCGTAGCGCACGTTCAACCTGCAACCACTTAAGATAGTGTTGTGCACCACGCGTTGTATTTTCATGTGCAAAAGCAGATACAGCATCAGCTGTACGCTGTGGCCAGGGAGCAACTGCTGCATGGTTCAAATAACAAATATCATCAGCAAGTGGGAATTCATCTTCATACAGAGACATAAAGGTGCATCCTTTGGCGAAGGGGATGTGGTTGAGATAGCTGAATTATAGAGTTTTTTTACTAAAAATAAGTGCAATCTGGATAATATGCAATTGCGCATAATGTATATTATGTAAAATCGTACTAATACTATACATATCATATCTATATAACCGAAAGCTAAAGTACTGCATAAAATAGCCGTTACCTTTTCCATGGAATGAACAAGGAAGAATAATGATCTGCACACGCTATGACCCGCCCGGAATGGATGATTCCTTCAAGGAAATTGTCAAACGCTCCAAACTCACGGACGAGGAAGCGACGGCTTACCTGGATGTTTCCCCCCGCACGTTTCGGCGCTGGCTCAAGGAGGATTCAGCGCCTCAGATGGCGCGCAAGCTGCTTTTATTGGTTCATGGTGATCTTGGCAGCCTATGGCCCGACTGGGGCGGCTGGCGCTTCTGTGGTGATGATCTGTGGACACCTGACAACGCGGTCTACAGTAAGGGCGATATACAGGCTATTTTCTGGCACCGGCAACAGATTAGAGGCCTGAAGACCGATTTGAGAGAGGAACGAAAGAAGGCCGAGCTATTGACCCGGCCTTCTGCGGATATTATTCCTTTTAGGAAAATTTGATATAGTCGCGTTTCACTCACCAGGAAACATGGATATGAAAGGATTAACTACCCTCATCACTGCGGCGCTACTTGTCGGCTGCACCACCACTGCCGGACTCCATTCCTACAGAGCCAAAAGCGGCGATGTATACAATATTTCTGGCACTTTTGATGCCGTTGCCAGCAATGTTACTGTTACGGTAGACGGCACACCCTACAAGGGGTCGCTCTCAATCTGGACAAATTCTGGCCATTTTCAATTCACACACAATGAACATATTGGCGATGTTGATTGCGCAGAGCATTACAACCTATTTTCGATGTATGTGAAGTGTGTTGTCCACTTGGACAACGAACGAGCTGCAACCCTTACTTTTTAGGCTCCAGTTTGACTGGAGGCTGGCCACTGCCGGGATAACGCCAGCCTTTCTTCAGCCTGCCGTTTTCCTTAAAGGGTGACTCACTCACCGGAGCCTGTCCCACCTGCCCCGTTTGTCCCGCCTGCATTCTGCGGATTCTACGCCGCGCATTCATCGCTTTTTACTCCGACGCTTGGCTTTTTTCTTGGTGGCCTTTTTCTTTGTCACCTTGACGGTACCGCCACCCTTTTTGAATTTATAGCCCTTTTTTAGCTTGCCATTGGCTTTTTGGCCAGCGGAACGCCGTTTAGCTGCTCTCTTTTTTGTTGCCATGTTCTCCCCCTATTCCAAACTCTAATTTCAATAATCGACGATCAAACTTCCACATCACCCAAACCAGCACGATTGATGCTGTATCGCCACTGGCTGCTAATAATTTCAGTATGCTGGCATCCATTAGATTAAGGCCAACCCCTGATCAATTGTTTTATCACTGTAGGGCTGCAAGCCGTTTTCATGTTTGATAATGGCCCGAACCAACGTAGGCAGTACGCCCGGTACATTGAGCGCGGTATCAGGCTGAACACCGAGCCGCCCCGCTACGCTGGCAATATAGGAATCGGTATCGTTTTCGCTGGATGGTGCATAGCGGCTGATTATTTCAGCCACCGTGTTGAGGTCATATTTTATGTAGTAGTTGACCAACAGCTTGCCCAGTGCCCGAATGCCATAGACGGCATTTTCGAACTGATAATACTCACTGTCTGTCTGTTCAGCACTCAGGCCGACCCATTGATCGGTAGTGCGCCGAATGTTGCCCGGATTTTTGTTTCTTATGCCGCGCGTCATTTCATAGACCTTGTAACCACCGCCACCAAGGGCAGAGATCAAGAGCAACCAGAAGAAAACCTTTCCCCATGTCACAGTTCAACCTCGAACCCCAAATCCAAGCAGGCTTGATGTATAGTGCCATCTGGCAATTGCTCTGCTGTTTTGCCGAGTTCTGTCCTAATTTCATCAAAGGTAAGCGACTCAATATTGATGCCCTTACCATTTATTAGCGCCTGTATCTGCCCCTTACTGGCTGCCGCCCCTGAATGCTCAAACTTTGGATTTTTTACCCTCATCATGCCGCCTCTTCAACATAGAAAAGTGTTGCCCCGATTTTTATATTTACAGTGGCACACCAAATAAGTAACCCGTCATTAGGTGGGATAATAATGGGATTATTCAAATCCACAGGAATAGATTGATCAGCAGGCAATGAAAACACCCCAAACTGATCAACGATCAAACCCGCCGCTGACAACTGGGAACGACCCTCTGCTGCTGAAGCAGCACCCCCCAATAAACAATTACCAGGAGGGCCAGCCAACGTGGTTAATGCTGTTGAATGACGAGCCACCGCACAGGCTGTTGCCGTTGCAACCGCATGCATCATCAATTTGTTAACCGTTATGTTCTTTCCACTGCCCGCCGGATTCCATAGCTGCAAATGTCCGTATTGAGCGGCCACAGCGTTCACTATCACACCAGCCTGAAAAGCCACCCCGCCCGCGGTCTGTTCAAACTGGTTATCGATGACTGATACAACACCGGAAATCCTATCATCCTGAAAAATACCCACGCCTATGGTGACTATGACAGTCAGAGAAGCAATACCCTCATTTGTGATTTCTACTTTTGCGATTTCATCTACAAAGGTGACTCTATTTCCTTGCAGCATTTCGTCATTAAGCAGCTCTTGACCATTTTTCCCGATGGCCTTAACGACTACTGGCGCGCCAACGTCTGACACTTCTTTTAGTCGTATAAAATTCCCATGATTCACATCTACTTTGCGCGTTTCGCCCGCCGGAATCACTCTGGTATAGCTTTTCATATTATTTACCCCAAATCTTCGAAGCGCCCCAGACAACCACACCCAAACCGGCCACCATTGCTACTGTATTAAGTGCATTTTCGTTTTCTGTTTTATTGGCTGCGGTTACAGAATCCAGCGCCTTGTTGCCTGTTGCTGATACAACGTCAAGCGCGTTGCTGTGATCACTTGCTATAAAGTCCAGCGCATAGCGGCCCATTTCTGCAACCTCATCCAGCGCCCCAGACATATAATCGAGTGCAGATTCGCCCATTTCTGCCGCCTCATCCAGCGCCCCAGACATATAATCGAGTGCATATTCGCCTGCGTCTGATACCTCATTCAAGGCGTCTGACATGTGATCTAGCGAGTCCTCATGAGCAGCACCAATAAAGCCCAGCGCCTCTTCATGGGCATTGCCGATAAAATCTAGCCCTTCCTCCTGTTTGCGCTCATCGGATTTGATCAAGTCTTGCACCACTTCGAAGGCGCTCTGATCGGTCATATTGACGGTGACAGCTTCAGACCCCGCAACGGTCACACCGTCAACGCCATCAAGCGACAAATTTTGTGTATTTGTCTCGTTTGATGTTGTGCTGCTGCTGCTTGATTTGCTGCTAGATTTGCCGCCCATATATAACCTCTAAACCTGCCCCGCTCCCGATTTTCTTATAACCTTTAGATTTCAGATAGCGCCCCATACCTGGGCGCTCACTGTGTATTCGTACAGACTCGGCCCCGTTTGCTTTGCCGATGCGCTCAAAAGCATCCAGCACCGGCAGACCGTTACGACCCTGAGCCGCCACAATCACCAGCTCTTTGCCTTGCTCGGTCACTTCCAACCTGGATACGATGTAGCCCCGACCCAGGACACGCCAGCACTCAGACTCGCCCTGTTCGACTTGGCAGCCGATCTCTTTAAGGTCTGGCCCTGCTGCCCTGGCCAAGGCCATTGCTACGCGAGGTAGCCACCGGCACCGCTCCAGGATTACCTCCTCGTAAAGCCCCACACCAACAGACCCACAACAGCAGCACCGGCAATCAACGAGAGGCCTTCCGGCCCCTTATGCACCGTCAAACCATCCACAGTGATATAGGAACCCTCGGCCCTGGATTGGGCATATCCCGGCATGGCTGGTGAGCCTTTCAAAGCTCCACCTATTGCCGGGATTGCTACGGCTGCGAACTGCTCAAACATCAGGCAGCCTTTTTAGCAATGAGGTAGACACCACCAGCAATGGCCGCCAGCAGCGCCACCTTTTGAGCGGTATCAGATACCGTGTAAGTGACTCCAGCACCTACAGCAGCACCACCGATGAACCAACCGAGAAGAGGCATTATTTCTTGACCGCTACTGCGATCAAACCAATGATGGCCAACACACCGACACCCATGCCCCAGGTCATAGGGTTGTTGCCGAACTCAAAGCCCTGCTCTACTGGATTACTGGCAGCCGGAGGGGTGCGCTCGGAATACAGCTCACTGTCATAGAACCCAGGCAACATGTCTGGATTGAAGTACTCCCCGCCTGCCCCCAGCTTGTCGTCGATTGTCCAATCAAGCACCCGGAATGCGGTATCCTCAACCTTGCCCCATAGGCCGCCCCAATCGTAACCATTCTCTGACTGTGACATAACTCGCCCCTTAGTTGCTCAGTGGTGCGATGTACTCGACGATTGCATCGACATGCCCACCCCCGGCCATATCAAGGATAAATCGCAGATCATTCAGGCCCACAACTGGAACAGCATCTTGACCATTGCCTTGCTCAGAAAAATCAACAATGTAGTACGTTGCCTGGGGCACACGTACACCATTGGCTTGCATGACCTCATTTTCTGCTTTGGTACGATCAAAACGAGTGTAGTTGTCCACCTCCAGCTTGATGTTATTAATAACAGCAGCAGCAGATAGGAAAATTACTCGGTTGATTTTGCCCATCTTTGGCAGATCGGAGATTTCATATTCTCCAGCGCCAGCAGGATCATAACCAAACACCCGGACATGCTTCAGCTCACCGACTGGGCGAGCCGCAGACTGTACCGCCTTACAGGATAGAACAGGAGCAGCCGCCGCCGCATCAATGTCGATTTCCAGTGAAAGCGTAGAGATAGGCCGCTTGTCTTCAGGGTGCCCTGTACCGATTGCCGTATACTCTTCACCCGGACGAGTGCGCAAGCCATAACGTGTTGCATCCAGAGTCAACACACCAGCCGCCGCATTCATGCCGTCAAAGGTGTTGACCTTATCCAATACCGTACCGGACAACCAACGCTGTATGGTTTTACCATTGGCCACCAGACGGGCTTCAGTCATTTGTGCCAGCGTAACGCCGGAATAAGCGACCAGTAACTTGTGGAAAGTCAGGCCGATAGGCAGACGAAGCGTGGCAGTTTGGCCAGCCGCGACACCCTCAAAAGAGGGCATTTTGCGAGTTGTTAAAGACATTGCCCGCCCCCCTTAGAACATACCCAGGAATTTTTTGTCGCCGGTCAGCAAGTCTTTTGCTGGGTCGACACGATAGACAATAGCCAACGCGATCAGCGTAGCTGCTACAGTCTTCAAAGTAGTTTTACTAAACATTGCTTTTCCCCATTTTCCGCTTCACCAGCTCCCACAGAATCATTGTCGTGAGGCCAGCAGCCACGGTGATTAAAAATTGATTTTTCGTTTTCACAGGAGAAAATTTGGCACAAAAAAAAGGGGGCCGATATAGCCCCCTTATAAGGAAAAAACAGTGTAAAAAGTTAGCGGATTTTCTTATAAGAAAACCGATTTATTTAGGAATCTTGACGACTCCTTTTTTTGGTGGATTTGCCCCCGGACTCTTTAAGTAATATTCAAGTGGATTGAGTGCGCCCAGGTCGGCAACAGAAGCACCAATCAAAGAAGACAATCTTTTGCGATCGGCTTCATTCTCCAAAATACCCACCCACTTATAGGCCGCTTGCGAATAGATGGTCTTGTCACACTCTGCCGGCCTTTGGGTTACTGCATAAATTATCAGCCCGTACTTTCTGCCACGCCTGCAAAGCGTTCCCCAGGCTGGCAACGCTTTGGCTGTGGTTGTTACGTCTGCGATCTCTTCAGCTACAACTACAATCTGCCTACGACAATCAGCCACAGCCCACACCACCCGGCAGAACCAATCAAAATTACCCGGTATAGCATCAACTGATAACGCCAACTTATAACCCTGGCCACTATTAATGGCTGCATACAATGCGCGAACAAACTCTGATCTTGTTCGATATCTTACCGCCTTGTATTCCTCGTCTGGATCCCAAACAATCAAACGCTTGGCATTTTTGACCTTATCTTTGAGCCAAGCACTCTTACCCCCACCGCTGGTAGCTGCTATAAGATGATGCCGGTTTTTTAGTCTGGTGTTAGCGTTCCCCGGCATTGTCCTGGCCCTCTTCCTCTTCCTGCTTTCTGGCTGCTGCCACAGCCTGTTTATGGGCCTTGACCTTTGGCACCATAATCATTGCAGTCATACCAAAAGCCACCGGCAATGGCCCCACATTTAAATCTGGCAGATAGCGATCGGCTACCGGCTCCCACACTGCCCCCAATGTTTCGGCTTCACCTTCTTGGAGAGCGAAACTTTCACCCACCCTTAAAGCCACTAATTCAAAAACGGCACCAATAGCCATACCCAACAGGTCAGCAGTTGAGAAATCAAAGGCCGCAGTGCGTTCTTCCTCTTCTTTTTTGACTTCATCTTCAGGCTGCCACTGCCCCTCTAACGCCTCTTCCTCTTCTTGGATGGCTTCATTTTCCAGACCTGCTAATTCTGGACTCATTTCTTGCTCTGCCATAATTCCCCCTAGTCACTAAACAGTGCATTAAGACCGCGAACCAATATGCCGCCCGCATCTGGTTTCGGTTTTTCCCCTTTAAGAGATTCCGGTTCTGGTACCAGCTTTTTCTCTTTAACAAATCCACCGGATTTTTCGGGCTGCTGCCCTTCTTTAACAGCGTCCATTGCTTCAGCCAATGGCGTTTTCTTAAAGCCGTGAATATGGGCATGACTCAAGATGATATCTTGTGCCCCCGGTAAATTAGGCTGAATCATTCCGCAATGGTCACAGTAAAGGTAAAGCTTACTCTTTACATTTTTTCGAACAGCTACCCGCCTATCTACCCCGTCCATCTTGCAGAATGGGCAAAAAATATCGCCTATATCGTTATTGGCCACCCTCCCCCCCTTGCGCCTCAAGGCGCTCGATTTTTTCGACCATTTGGGCCAGTAACGCCGACGCAACGTCCAGGGCTTGCCCTGCTATTTGCATCTTTTGCATTGGCCCCGCTTTTTCGGCCTTGTTTATTAGTGCCGCCAACCTCGCAAGATTCGCTCTCACCATCTCCCCCCGTACAGTTATTGACAGAACTCCAATTTCCATTATTGAACTAACCCAACTGGCTCCCAGCTGGATAAGTCTTCAGCTTCACTGAAAAAATTATCTATATACATCTTGTGATAGTTGAAATGCCGTCGCATATAGGCAGCTGCATTGTTACTGAATGAAGCCGCCGCTAAACCCTTTGGAGGATCACCCAGTTTTATCCCGTCCTTTTTAAGAGCCGTCCACAGCATGCCCCAGGCTTTTTTTGATGTGGCCCCGAACCCATGCCGATGAAACCATAAATTCTTAGGCCACTGCTTACGGCCTGATTCATACCCAAGCCGAATTGCTTCCCTGATTCTTTCAGACCAATAATGACCAATGATCCTAGCTTTAGGTGCCCTGGCATCTTTGCCGATGCTATAGCGGTTCCCCCGCACTGGCCCCTGCTCACCTTCAGCCCCTTTAGATATGTAATTTGCTGCTTTTGCCATGTAACCGGCTGCCGCCGATGGCTTTCTGATTCGCTCAAGCTTTGCGAAACCCTTGCCCCATGTTTTTTCTATCCACATTGACCAAGCATGGAACTGGTCAATCTTTACATGCCAATTCATCAACACATGGATATGCGGGTTACGCTCTCCCTCTTCATTTGTTGGGTTTTCAATAACCCAAACAAAGTTAAACGGACGCCGCCGCCCCTCTAACTTGAATTCTTCCCGCCATGCTATCGGCGTCCACTCTGATGAGTTTTTCCAGGCTGTAACCTGTCCCTTGAATACAGTTCCATTTGCCGTATAGCTTTCACCCTTTTTCTTTTTTCCAGCCCGCCGCCAATGATTCTTAAATGTAATCCCGTTCCTATGGCGCTGTTGCATGGTGTTGAGGCATTCAGTTATCAAATTTCCGATTGTTTTTCTTTCATCATCTGTGCCTCTTGGTGTGGCGTCCCACTTCTCTACTTGCGCCCGCCACTCAGGGGTAAAAGTAAATGTAAGAAATGTCCTATAGCCCCTTCCGATTTTGTGCATATACAAAGCACTATTCTCGATCGCTTTTTTTCCTCTTGGACTAAGGCGCTTTGTCCAGCGATCACCCTGTTGTACTGGTGGCTTTGATTTTGTTAGCGTTTCGTTATATGCCGTAGCTCTCCAATCTGCTCTCTCTGGCATCAATGGCGTGAAATAGAACCCATCATCTGTTTTTTCTATGCCTTTCCACTGTTCACAGGTAATTGAAAGGCAGTGGCCTGCTTTTACCAGATCAGTTTCACACTCTGCATAAGGGCGCACAGATGGCGATTTCAACGCCTCACCCGGTATGTAGTTGATTAGATGCGCTGTACCCTCTTCTCTATCCAATTCAGCGCTTTTTGCAGCAGCCTGATTAATTTCCTCAATGTCCCAACTATCAAGTGGATATTGACCTGTTGAACTTTTGGTTCCTCTGACAAGACTAGGGGCAGCCGCTGGCTGCCCAATGGGCGGCATGCCCGCCTCCGCAATAGGTAGACAGCCCCTATACGTGTTGCTAGGGTCTTTCCGCCAAGCGTTCTTTTCACGGATAGGAGCTACAGACAGCATGCGATTAACTGACCAACAGATTCTTTCTGTAATGAAGAGCGATGACCCCAACGACCTGGAAGCTATCAGGAGGGTTGAAGCCTATTACATGCAGGTATGTAGGCATGAACCTACGATGAATGAACTGGACACTCTTAGAGCAGACATCCACCACGCATTGAAAAGGAAGAAGCAGCAAGCTATAGAGCAATACCGGCAAGCCAAAGACCCCGGATAGACTCACAACCCCTTTGCCTCTTCAGGAATGACTACTCCCAAATAGAGACCATTCGCCCTTTCTTTTGCCTTCTCTCTACAGTCAGGGCATACATGCTGATCCTTACCCTGTAAATACAAATACCACCCCGCATGCCTTGCTATTCTCTTTGCATGCATCGGCGTGGCATAAGACACAAACCCGCCAACTATTTTGCACCGGCGGCAAGCTGGTCTGAACATATGAATCGGAGGTCTCACTATTACAACAGCCCCCATAAAAAAGGCCCGAGGGCAGCCGTTACGACTACCACCCAGGCCAGCACTACTCCCACCCTTTGATTCTTATCTTTGCGCTCGAAATGAGCGGCCCAGCATGGGCAAATGTTTGGATGAACCATCATTTTTCCAACTCAAGCTGAATACTTTTTATGGAAATCTCTTCACCCTCTTCCAACTCAACGCCTATAAATTCCTTAGCCTTGCCGCACATCACAACCCTTGAGTCGCCGATTCTTAATTCATACCCAAGGCCGCTAAACTTGCCCATATTCACCATTTTCCCGACAAGGCGCATATTTTCTTCTTTGATTACTCGTGTGATTTTCATTACAGCAGCCCCCCTAATGACCGAGCCAGAGACCCATAGCCCCATGCGATATCCTGAATCCCATTGCGAACACTGACAGGCAGCCGCCACCATTCAGTAGTGGGCTGCTCATCTTTGCCCCCGGCCCTATCTAGCAGATATTCTTTTTGTTCTTGTGGCAGACCTGCCCAAACCATTCGACGGCGGTGCTCGCGCTGTTCATGCTCTTCAATAATCAATTCTATTGCTGTCATCGGTTCAGCTCCCGTTCACGTTTCGTGTGGTTGAATGCCCGTGAAATGAAAACGGAGGGGGAACCACCCCCCTCCAACTCTTTCACGAAGCTACCGAGTCACACCCCAGGCAATTTGCGTGGATGCCGATAGGTGGGTGCTACCTCGATAAGTGAGAAGTAAACACTACTCACTAAAGTACTGTCAACCCCTTTCACGGGTTTAAACGTGAAGACTGTTCAACTATTATGGATTATGACCACACGGAGATTACCACCATGACCAACAAACTACCTGCCACTACCATTGAGTTTATCGACGAACTGAAGTACAAACTTTTCGAGGAAGGCAAGATTCCACGCCCATCTGATACCGCCGTATCTACAATGCTACCCGTTGACCGGACAATGATCTCTATGTATCGGAATAAAGGCCATACCTTTTCAGATGAAACCGCGATAATAGCTGCCGAATTATTGGAACTGCCCGTAGGCTATGTGATTGCCTGCATCCATGCAGAGCGCGCAAAATCTAAAGAAGCCAAGAGTATGTGGGAAGGCATGGCCAAGCAATTTGGTAGTGCTGCCGCCGCCGCTTTTCTTGTGGCCAATTTGTCCCTGTGTGGTTCCGCGCAAAGCTTGGAAGCTACTGATTCCCCTGCCCTTTCCGGCTTTTCAAGTGCCGAAGTATGTATATTATGTTAAATAAGATGTTATTCTTATGGTTCATCTATTTCCAGATGTTTCCCCTCGCACTTTTCGGCGCTGGATTCAGGAGGATTCAGCGCCTAAGATGATACGCAGGTTTCTTTTACTGATTCATAGTGACCTAGGGAGCCTGTGGTGACCCTTTTGGGCTGGCTGGCGGTTCTGTGGTGACGATTTGTGGACGCCTGACGAATGTGGTCTGCAGTGAGGGCGACATACTGGCTATTTTCTGGCACCGGCAGCAGATTAGAGGCCTTAAGGCTGATTTGAGAGCAGAACGACAAAAGGCCGAGCTATTGGCCCGCCCTTCTGCTGAAATCATACCCTTCAAACGGGCTTAGAGCATGCGGCATATTACAATATTGGTGCTGGCTTCATATATTGACGGAGAGGAATTATGGAATACGATGATTTGATACTAAAAATAAGTGATTACAATAAACAAGCAAACGATCTATGTAAAAATCTAAGTGATATAAAGCATACCCTTAATGAGCATCAAAAAGCCAAAAAGGTGAAAGAAATTCTTGCTATTTGGGCTAATGCGGATCTTTTGTTAAAAGATCTACCTGAAAGTTAATGTAGTACATATAAAGCTGAAAAACGAATAGAGCGCTGCTAAAGCGTTAAAACTCCCCATGCAGAAAAAACAAATGTACGATAGATACTACAATGAATTCGAAAATGAATTGCATAGGACTGTAACTAGTTTTTTGTTTTGGAAGTGCCTTAATGATCGCCCACATGGAGATAAATCTGTACTTGCGGCACTAAATAAAACTCCTACGAGTTGGTTAACAGCAAGGCATGCACTACATGTAACATTTTTTATTACATTAGGTAGAATATTTGATAAACGAAAAGATGCGTTTACAGTTATTACTCTACTGAAATATTGCGAGAATAACATCGAAATATTCTCAAAAAATAATCTGAGAGAAAGAAAATTAGCGGATTTTAGAGACGAACCAGATGGGCTTGATGACTATATTTCAAATGCTTATGAGCCTACCAAGAAAGATTTTGAAGGTCTAATTAGTCAAACGGAAACATATAAAGAACTATTCAATGATATTTACCAACCAATTAGACATAAACTCATCGCACATAAATCAAAATCACATCTTGATAAGGCAGATGAGCTATATAAACAAACAAGAATTGATGATGTTAACCAAATACTAGAATTCTTAAATTCTATTAAAGAAGCATTATTCTACTTATATATGAATGGTCGTAAACCAGACTTATCTGCTTACAGGTTGGATAGAGAATTTTACGAAAATGATTTTAACGATCTAATGGAGTTACTAAAAAATGCATAACCACGCAATGCACTTTGACTCGCGCAAAGAGCGTGCTCACATGTGATTGCAAGCGTTAGTTGGCTCTGCTGCTTCTAGCCCTTTAGCACCGTCCTGATATTCCCCCTATTTTTTGTCTAAGACCGATTTCATTAGTCAATTTAATGTTACTATGCGACAAACTTATAGATTGGTGAGGGTTTTTAATTGTCTGAGTTATTTGAGCATTCAGAGCCACTAAAAGTAATATGGAAGCAGCTAAACCAAAGTGTATTTAAAAATGAATTAAACTCTTTATCTGCAATTGGCTGGCACAGTAATGACGAAAATGATGATCATGGCCATTTTGGGATATATAGCCATACATCAAATGCAATGAGCTTCTCAAGAAGGTTTTATGTTTTGGAAGAAAAGCTCCAAAAGTGTGAATATATTGGATTGCTATCAGGTTTAAGTGATGCTGTTAAAGTAGAGAAATTAAGTGCGTATATGCCCTACTTGGATATTGCTTACGGTTTAATAGCACATGAAATGGCGCATCAGGCCGTTTGCCAATTCTCTGCTCCCTCTTATGATCATGGTGCTGAATTTCAGAAATGGGCAAATGTCATTGCCAGCGAATGTGATTTACCCCAAGCCACAAATGAAAATGCAGTATTTTGGCCGCCCCATATTTTGTTATTGATAGATGAGTTAGGGCTGAGACGTTAGTATTGAATGTAGATTGTTAAGGTATAAATAAGAATGATTTTACTTTGGAATAAAGAGCGGTACCAAAAAGTTGATACCCTCGTCAGTATTACCCTACTCGCTTGTATCGCTTGGTTTATGTATGCCTGGTATTTTGATGTGCTTCCGATCAGCTTGTTGACTCTTACGATATTGCCTGTTGGTTTAGCGCATTGGTCTAAACGAAAGCTGGAAAAGCTGCTAAAGGTATTTGGTGGTGCGCATATTTCAGTTGATGAGAAGAAACTTACCCTGTCAAAACCCAATCAAAATTATGAAGCGATTGTATGGTTTAAAAATATCACCTCTGTAAAATCATCCCACTGGTTGTTTATGGAAAAAATGATACTTTCTCTTAAAGGTGATAAAGAGGTTATGCTTATCAATTTCCGTGATCAAAAATTACTACTGAACAAGATAAATGCTTTATAAAAACGGGTGCTCAATATAAACACCAGAGCTAACTACGTCTGCCACAGTGCCGGTTTGCTGGAACAGCAATATTCATCAATTCTGGTGGCTCCAGCTCTAGACCATTCATCATTTGTACATACTCTTCTTTTGTATTGACTTGAAGCCTGGGATTGTGGATGCGCTCCTCACCTATTGTGCTGACAGTCATGCCGTTATAGTCATGGGCTGGAAAGATGTATGTATTATCGGGCAGTAATAATAGTTTATTAAAAAGGCTGTCATATTGTGCGTTGGGATCACCATTTTGGAAATCTGTTCTGCCTGTACCTCTGATCAGTAAAGTATCACCGGTGAAAATTCGGTCTGGCAGTAGAAAGTAACAATAAGAATCGCTGGTATGGCCAGGCGTATAAAGCGCTTGGATGACTATTTCACCTAATTCCAG
>Ga0316187_10001616_pt1 | contig 19588 bp, 20 predicted proteins | sample CroRivburrow1_MG_FD_204927 | JGI IMG/M metagenome (GOLD analysis project Ga0316187, IMG submission 204927) | Coastal sediment microbial communities from Maine, United States - Cross River worm burrow 1 | ecosystem: Environmental > Aquatic > Marine > Coastal > Sediment | place: USA: Maine...
AACAAATGAATGGCAGTGCTTGCATTTGGATTTACGCCATATGCCAGTATTTTGTATTTGCCAATATGTGATTGTCTCTTTATTACAGTCTGGACACTTTCTCATCAGTACCTCCCACCCAAAGTGTGACTGTAGCCTATTTCCTCAATGTCCGCTTTTGGCCGGAAGCAGACATTCAAATCATCCGGTTTCGAGGCCAAAAAAGATTATTGCTAAATTTTCGTGATTTTAAGGCGAATAGAGAAAAACCAAGACATTTTGAAAGAAATCTTTCTGAAAAATGGCCTTTTGAGGCTGTTTTCGAGTTAAATTTTGTAAGAATTTGTTAAAAACAGGTTGTCAGTGTCAATTTTAGCAAAATTTTACAAAAATCTTTTTTTCGATATTTAACATCAGTTTAGCACTCTTCTGCGTGCTTTCAGATCAGGGTGTGGATCTGATGAGAACATCTGCTTCAGTTTTTCCATCGGGGATGTCGGCTTTGCCTCATCCTCCATCGCTTTGGGTGGCATCAACTGCCTAGTTGTTTCATCAAATGTGGCATAGGCATCAATGGTTTTCTGTTTGGGTGTGTTCGTTCGCAGCCAGGCTACGATGTCCATCCACATTCGGCTGATCTCTCCTCTGGCAGGCATAATACCAGCATGAGGCAGCTCAACAGTAACCACCGGAATCTGGTGCTGTACGCCTGCACTGTTTCCCAGTGATCCGGGATATGTGCCAATCAACTTCAGGTGTAGCCGCCCCAGTTTGCTTGGGCCTGAAGGTGGGCCGTCAAAATCCAGCACGCCAAAAGGGGCATGTACTGAAATAATCACATCGGGTTTGAAGCTGCGGATCTCCTCGTATAACCAGCGTGATTCCGGTTCACTCAGTGGAGCCTCTCCCGGATAACGCCGGGGATCCTTACCTGTCCTGTTCCAGTACTTGCGAGTTTTCTTATGCCACTCCGGGGTCGGCATATTGCGATTCAGGTCGACGCCATTGGCATTCAGACGCTGTGACTGCTTTTGCAAAAGGCCGTCAGGATTAACCAGTGGCACCACATGCCAGTGAAACATGCCAGAGTGATGGATATCCAGTGTCTTCATCCACTTAAACACAACACTGGCCGATGCGTATTCGTCCCCATGCGTACCGCCGATCAGCAGAACACGGGAGATGGGCTTCCGGCCTGGCTGCGGGGGGTAATCCTTCATCATGATGGCCTGCCCGTTTACCGATCGTGCGCCGGAGTCCCTAAGCTTTCGATCCAGGCACTGCCTGATCGTTACACTACCGAGCTTGTTGCCGATTCGCGTGCACTGTTCAGTGATTGAATCAGGCGTTTCATATGTTTTGGCCTGCTGAACTGGCGAAGCATCGCTGGCCGCCAAGGCAGTGGTGGAGAATAGAATAAACAGGGCAGTAATAGACGTTGATCTGAACAGTGAGTGCAAATGGTTTGGCCAAAAGCGGGCATTCAGACAGATCATGATTTACGTTTTGCTCTTGGGTGGGCCGAATCATACACCTCGGTCAGCTTGGCCATATCGAGATGGGTATAACGTTCAGTGGTCCCCAATGAGCTGTGGCCCAACAACTCCTGAATAGCACGCAGATCAACACCACCTGCCAGCAGGTGCGTGGCAAAGGAGTGGCGCAGCCTGTGAGGGGTGACTGACATATCAGCACCTGTCTCCAGTGCCCGTTTCTTCACCATCATCTGCACACTGCGAGCGCTGAGCCTTCCACCCCGTTGATTCAGAAACACCGCCTTCTCAGATGTAGTGTTCATTGCCCGCTGGTCGAGGTAATTCTGGATTAACGTCAACACACCCTCAGGAACCGGGACAATGCGCTCCTTCTTCCCCTTACCAAACACGCGAAGCTCCGCAGCTTCCATGCTGATATCGTGAAGGTTGAGTCCGACTGTTTCGGAGACTCGCAGGCCGCAGCCATACATCACGGCAAACAGGGCAAGATCACGCTCCTCAGATGATGAGTCTGTGGCATGCATCATCTGACTGGTCTGTTCCGGGGGAAGTGTTCTGGGTAGGCGTTTGGGTTGTTTGGGTGGGCGAATACCAGCGGCGACATTCTTTTCACACCAGCCCGACTGCATCGCCATATCAAGCAGGCCTCTCAAGGCCGAGAGCCTGCGAGCCAGTGTTACAGGTGAGAGCCCCTGCCCGTAACCGGCCACCATCCAATCCTGCACAATATCTCTTGAGATATCGGTGACTGGAATATCACCGGCATGTTCAAGAAAGCGGGTCAAATCTCTTTTGTAGTTGGAGACGGTATGCTCGGATGCCAACCGGACATCAGCGAGCTGTTGAAGGTAGCGGGCTAACGCCTCAGTGAGCCGAATGCTCATCGGCTGCTCTTTTAAGCCCCACCCTGATTATCTTCTGCAAATTCGAAGCGGGAACCACTCAGCGCCTTGGCTACATACATCGCCTGATCAGCCTGCTCCACCAGCTGCTTCACGGAAAGATCTTTATCTGCAGGAGAGAGAGCTACACCCATACTGACGGTTGGCTTCTCGCCCTGAATATCTATTTCAGCGCAGCCTTTCACAATTTTGTCTGCGAGATCAGCTGCCTTCTCTCTATCACAACCCGGAAGCAGCAGCACAAAATCGTCCCCGCCCATACGGATTAGAGAGTCTGCGGCACGGACATATTTACGTCCTACATCAGCAATGGCTGCAAGAATATCATCGCCACCATCAGCACCGAGGCGCTCATTCATTGCTCTAAAATCATCAATGTCGAAATAGAGGCATGCCACTGGCGTGCCCTTGCCAAACCACTGGGAAAGAGGCTGATGACTATGGGGTTGAAGGAATCGGCGGTTATGCGTTCCTGTTAGAGAGTCGGTAATAGCGTGACGAGCAAGGCGTTCACGAGCCACTGCATTTTCCAGGCTAAGACCGATCACCTGTGCCAGGTGCTGTAGGAAATCCACACTCTGATCCGGGCCGAAGCGGTCTGCATCAACAGAGCCGAGGCCCAATACACCAAATGGCTTTTCGGGACTGCCAAGAATCAGCAGTGCCAGTGAAGCCAGGTGTTCATCCTGCTTCTCCAACCAGTCGAAACCCTTTTTAGGGGTGAGGCGAACCATGCAGACATGGCGACCGGCCAGCCCCATATTAGCGATTTCGCCCTTCTCAACCCAGACCAGATCACGCTCGGAGAGCCCATCGAGCTGGCAGTTGCCCATGAAGCTGGAGCGATCAATCCAGAAGCGAACCATATCGAGCGAGAAACCGGAACGGAGCCCACGCAAAAGTGTAAAACAGAGATCTTCCGAATCGGTGGAAGAGAGAACTTTCGATTCAAGCTCAAAGAGGCGGGCGAAAAGGCGTTCGTTTTCACGCAGCCGTTTCATCACATCGGCGACATACTCACGCAGCTCATGATTCTCATCAGCCAGCTGCTGCATACGACGATTGGAGAGGTCTTTTACCTCACCGCCGCCCTTAACGGGGCTCTTATCTTTCGAATCGCTCACGGTGCAACGTTCTCCTCAACCAGCAGCTGCCAGGCGGTATCACTATTGGCTCGCGCCAGATAAACACGCTTACGTGTAACATCCTGATAGTTATTGGAACGATAGTGCTGATTAAATTCAGCAACCACCACTTCACCCTCAGGCCAACTGCTTGGATCATGAATCAGACTGAGATCTGATATGGAGACTTTAATGAATGCTTTACTGCCGTTCACGCGTCGTTTGTAACGTTTCCAGCCAGCGAGATCACGCTCTCCTGAACGAAAATCACGATGGTAGTGATTCAGATACGCCTCTGTATCCAGTGCGCTCCAATCCTGCTCCCACTGGTTCAGCGTAGACTTCACTGAGTTCAACAGTGCGCTCTGCCGCTCTTTCTGATCAAAGACAAAATTCTCACCCACAATCACCCAGCTATGTTTCAGCTGTACATGCTCCGCCATCGCCAGAAGGCGATCGTTTGGCAGTGCAAAACAGCCACGGGTATCTTGTGGCGGCCGTCTGCCTACACCCACCGCATAACCATGCATCCAGATGCCATAGCCATTTTTATTATGCAGCCGGTCCAGTTCATTCGGATAGTCGATCGGAAACGCAACAGGCCCATAACGTGCTTCCAGATCACGATCATCCAACCGCTCTACAAAACGGTAGACACCATTGGGAGTACGGGCATCGCCACTCTTCTGTTTGTCGCCACCTTTTGCACCGGTTACAACATACTCATCTGCAACACGTACAAATTCACCACTCTCGTCACGCTCATAAACAAACATGCGGGAACGACCCTTATCCACCATAAAGACATTTTTAATATCAGAGCCCAATTGCAACAGATGCAGTGGGCTTCCAAAGATACCATCTAGCTGATCAATAAAGGCATTCAGGCGAACCTCTGCTTCACCCAGTCCGGATGAGAGGTCTGCATTTTCAAGGCTCTCTTTTTTATCCTGTAGACCACGTGCATAGGTTCCTGCTCTTGCAACGGCCAAAACTGCCGACTGCCTGTGCGCTTCGGCTTCCAGCAGTGCAACCAGAGGATCACTCTCTGACTTCTCAAGTTTCAGATAATCCAGTGCCCGGTCAGGGGAGCCTCCCTTCAGGGCCAGGGCTGCTTTCAGAACCAACTGCTCAGATTCAGGCATCGCTTTAACAGCATCCGACTCGCCGGAGTCCAGTGCCATCATGGCTCGCTGATCAACAGGGATCAGCCCCTCTTCAGCAATCACCGTGGTCGAACCGGCCAGAAGCAGCAGCGCTCCGATAAAACTTCTCATCATGAAACAGAATCCTCACTCACAATTTTCCACTCGTTGTTATGCAATTTCATAACCAATCGTTTGGAACTGTCGCCATTGTAGCTGTTTGAACGGAATTTTTGAAAAAAATCTATGGTTGCCCGCTCTCCAGATGGATCAACAACGATTTTAAGATCAGTTAATTCAACCTGAATGTAACTTTTTAAGTCTATCACCTGCCGTTTGTACTGCCTCCACAATTCACGCGATGCAAAACGTTTCGGCACCTTAAAGTCGTTTGCATACATCAAAAAGTAGCCACTAAGATCTCGCCTGGACCACGCCGATCTCCACGCTTCAACAGCTTTACGAAGCTCCGTTTCCACGTCGATTTGATCTACCACCACTGGAACTTCAGCCTCAGCAACTACTTCAGTCTGAACAACAGCAACTTCCTTCTTCACGGGCTCTGTTTTAACTACGGGGATCGTTACCACGATATGCTCCTCTGAAGAGCTCTGTGGATCACGCACCTTGAGCAGGCGCATATAACGTTGCTCTACTTCAGGATTTGGCGCTCTTTTTAGTGAGCTTCTGTAACGCTCCAATGCCAGTTTGAGATAGAGATCGGCCAGATTCTCTTCAGCAACCGGATCACCCGGTTTTTTTACCAGCGATGTTTCCAGTTCATCTACTGCAGCCCGGTAATCTCCAAGTTCATTATAGATCACAGCCAGATTATTATGCGGCTCTGCCAGCTTCGGGTTGATCTTGATCACACGCCGGAATGACTCCATCGCCTGATGAAACTGCTGACTGCGTGTATAGGCGACTCCGAGAAGAAACCAGGCCTGATAGCTATCCGATTGCCGCTTCACCTCACGCCTGAGCTGTTCGAGCGCAAGATCAATTCGTCCACTCTCAATATTCTGTTTAACCTGCTGATAAGCCTCATTAGCAGCTAAAGGAGTCGTAGAAAGGAGCATGACAACCAACAGCCACACAAATCGCTTTCCGCAACCTGTGATTTTCACTCCTTAATCGCTCCACCGGGCACATCACCATCTTTCGGAGCCAACATACCGCCGGAGACCACCACCTTCATCCCCTCTTCCACACTTAAATCCAGAGGAATCAGTTCCGACTCGCTGACAAACAGTAACCAGCCGGATGTTGGGTTGGGCGTTGTTGCGACAAATACAGCCACTTTGGGTGTTTCACCTGGAACCGGAAGCGAGGTCTCGCCGGTAACAAAACCGATCGTCCACTGCCCCTTCTGAGGAAAAGATACCAGCACAACCTGTCTGAATGCCTTGCTCCCCTTGCCCAACACGGCATCCATCAGCTGCCTCATCGCTCCATAGATAGAGCGGACTACAGGCACCTTGGCCAGCAGTGCATCTACCCAGCGCATCAGGTGTTTACCTACCATGTTGGTGGTCAGCGCTCCAATCAATATAAGTATGATGAGTGCCAGCACAACACCAACACCGGGAATATGCGTTCCAAAAAATGTGTCCGGCTGAAACTGTGGCGGAATAAGTGCTACAGCCCTGTCTGAAAGGTCAATCAACCAACGTATAATTATGAATGTCACCAGAATCGGCAGCGATACCGCCAAGCCTGCCATCAGGTAACGACGTAAAGAACCAATCATGAGACTCCTCCTGGATGCAGCAGCGTGGTCAACGGCCTGACAAAGCCTCGTTCATCCTCTAACACCTGCTGCTCAAGAAAGTTCAGTGTCTCCGCATGCGGGTGAGCAATGACAATACACGAACCCTTGCGCTTCGCACACTTCATAGCCGATTTCCACGCCAGTCGAAGGTCTTCTTCCTCAACCGTATGATCCAGAAAGACCCGGCGTGATGCCCAGGTAACGCCCTGCGCCACTGCGATTTTAGCCGCTACGGAGTTGTGTGCAGTCTTTGAATCCACAAAAAACAGGCCGCGCTCTTTACATATCTCCATCACCCAGCGCATTGGTTCTTCCAGAGTAGTTAATAGCGAACCCATATGATTATTTACACCTGTCACGTGTGGCACCTTGTTCAGAGCCTGAACAAAATGGCCTCGAATCTGATCTTCATCCATATCAATTTTCAGAAATGATCCATTCATCCGGGCTCGATACTTTGGATTGGATGGTTCCATAGGCAGATGCAGCATCACCGTACTGCCAGCCTCATAGGCCATTCTCGCAGCTTCTGCCGCATGGGGTGAATCAGGAAGGATTGAGATCGCCACTCGAAACGGAAGTGCCAGCACTCTTCTCAGAGCATTCAGATCATAACCGACATCATCCATAATCAGGGCTATGCCAGAACCTGTATGGTTCACTGAGGGTACAGGCAGCGGTTTTGTAGCCGGTCTTGTCGGAGCCTTATGAAACTCTTCATAAACCACAGCGGACTGCTTTTCTGTCTGCAGATCTAATGGTTTAACAGAAACAACTCTTTCAGATCTGTTTTTTACCTCATCGGCAGGTAGAAGCACGACAACAATAAGCAGCACTAGCAAAAATGCCAGTACAGCATAGAGCCAGTAGGGCGTCCTGATTGGACGACGACTCATTTGAAACTCAGCTCTTCGATCAGAATGGGTGTTGGCTCTCTCTTGATAGTCCGCTCATCCTCTGGATTGAATGGCATCCAACCCTTTCAGCAGATCAAAAGCCCGTTGAAGCTGAATATCTTTTGTCAAACGATCTTTCATCTTCACATTCGTTCCGTTATCGGCAGATGGCTTTTTGACACCCTTTTTACCATTACCATTCTCAAGATGCCCTTTCAGATCACGTTCAGAGATGGAGATGCGTTTACTCTTCTCTTTCATCTTGATGGCTACCTGTTCTACTTCGATGTCAGGCTCAATACCTGTTGCCTGAATCGAACGGCCACTCGGTGTATAATAGAGAGAAGTGGTCAATTTAAATGCTGTGCCATCATTAAGCGGAACGATTCTCTGTACCGACCCCTTACCAAAGCTCTTGGTTCCCATCAGGATCGCACGTTTGTTGTCCTGCAGTGCACCACTAACAATTTCAGATGCCGATGCGGAGCCACTATTGATCAAAACAATCAGAGGTGTGCCATTAAGAAGATCACCTTTCTCCGCTTCAAATGACATGCTTCTTTGAGTCCGCGACTTGGTACTTACGATTCCACCCTTGTCTAAAAACAGATCGGTTACTTCTACTGCCTGATCAAGAAGGCCTCCCGGATTATTGCGCAGATCCAACACTGCACCACGGAAACCGCCACCGGAACGCTTGCGAAGATCGGTAAGCTGCTCTTTCAACTGTTCGGTGGTCTTCTCCTGAAACTGGGCGATTCTCAAATAGGCGTACCCCGGAGCCAGCAGATCACTCTTCACTGACTTCACCTGAATCACAGCACGAACAATTTTGACTTCAATCGGCTGCATCGCGGTTTCACGGAATATGGTCAGATTAATAGGGGTCCCCGGCTTGCCACGCATCAATTTCACAGATTCTATCAGCGAAATATCCTTAGCCAGCTGATTGCCGATTTTAATAATCAGATCGCCAGCCTGAATGCCGGCACGATAAGCAGGAGTATCTTCAATGGGAGCAATCACCCGGATGCCACCCTCTGCAGCAACGATCTCAATACCGAGTCCGCCAAATTCACCACGGGTATCGACCTGCATCTGCTTGAACATCTCTTTGTTCAGATAGGTTGAGTGGGGATCAAGATTGGAGAGCATGCCGCTAAGAGCCCCCTCAATCAGCTTCTCATCTGTCACCTCTTCCACATAAGAGCGGCGAACAGCATCCATCACTTGAGAAAACTTGTCCAACTGCTTGTAGTCGGTAGCGGCTGTTGCCTGCTGGTAGCCCTCTGTAGGGTTCCAGGCTACAACTGCGGCTCCAAGAACTGCTGCCATACCAATCGACAGTACAACACGTGTTGTTTTCAAACTCATAACTCTCTCCTTACCAGTGTCATCTTCGACACCATCGGGCCGGATTCACCGGTTTACCCCTGTCCCTAACCTCAAAATAGAGACGTATATCTTCAATCCAGCCTGTGCTTCCAGCTTCAGCCAGCAGGTCGCCCGCTTCTACCCAGTCACCCGTCTGCCAATAGAGTGCATCATTATGGGCATAGACAGAGATTAAGCCATCCCCGTGATCAACGATCATCATCAGGCCATAGCCACCAAACCAATCGGCATAACGCACCTGTCCACCCACAATCGCTTTCACCTGTCGCCCTTTGGCTTTGCTGCTACGAGGCGACATCTGAACACCTGTGATTCTTGGTCTTCCTGCAACTGGCCGAGACCTATAACTCGCTACTATTTTTCCCTTTATCGGCCAGGCCAACTTCCCCTTCAGTTTTCGTACTGAAAGCGTCTTCGCCGCCCTGTCACTACCTAACAATCCTTCGCCAATCCCCTGGATCAAGCGTTGAAGTGCCTTCTCCTGAGCAGCCAGTTGAGCCTCTTTCTCTTTCTGAAGGCGAACATCCCTGCGTACCCGCTTGCTCATTTTTCGCTTCTCAGCAACCCGACTCGCGACTTTTTCCTCGCGTTTCACCCGCTCTTTCTTAAGTAGATCCAACTCATCGCGCTTAACCACTTCCATCTTCTCAACGGCGGCCAGCTCAATAATTTTACTCTGCCACGCCAGTCGCTCTCGCTCCTGAGAGTGAAGAGCCAACTGTAACATCTTCTTTCTATGAGGAATTTCCGATGCTGACACACCGGCAAAGGTATCAAGCCATCCCGGCTCCCTGTTTGCACGTTGATAAGCCGCAACAGACTGCTTCAGCATCTGCGCTTCCTGATGCTGAATGTCATCCTTCAGAGCTATTTTCTTTCTACGTAGCTCAACAAGTTTTTTATCGATTTTGGAAATTTTACCGGTCACTGCCCTACGAGCAGTTCGTGCAGAGACAAGTGCCTCATCCAGCTTGCGTAGCTCTCTGCCCAGCGAACCAAGTTTAGACTCCAATTGTTTGCGTATCTTTATAAGACTCTGTCGCTCTTTTTTAACCTGTTCAAGTTCTGCTTTGCTATTTTGCCCAGCATTCACATCTGACAAAGGTGTCAGACCAAGCAGCAGAAATAGAATAATAAAGCGAACCATCATCACTCCCGGTGGTAAGGGTGTCCCTGGATAATGGTAAAGGCACGATAAATCTGTTCAACAACCAATACGCGTGCCAATTGATGAGGGAGGGTCAGTGCAGAGAGGCTCCAACAAGAAGCTGCCGCCTGACGCACGCTATCAGATACGCCTGAAGCACCGCCGATCACAAAATCCAGTGATGCACTTCCAGGCAGCTTTTTCAGATGCTCGGCCCACTGCATACTTGAAAAACTTTTTCCACGTTCATCAAAAAGAATAAAACCAGAGGAGGCAGCTTTAAGAATATGCTTCTCCTCCTCCTGCTTTCGCTGAGACTCCTGTTTGCCTCTGCCTTCAGGCAGTTCAACAACCTCAAAAGAGGCCTGCCCTTTGAAGCGCTTGAGAATCCTGGCTTCGTAACCGCTTAACTCTGCGATACTGCGGCCAACGACAATCAGGCGTATCTTCACTCGCCTTCCGGTCTTGCCCAGAGACGTTCAAACTGAAAGTCCTCTCTTACCTCTGGCAGAAATAGATGAACTACAACGTCGCCCAGATCAATCAGCAGCCACTCCGCCGCCTCCAATCCTTCAACCTTGGCCGTCAATCCGTTTTTGTGGGCTGTCTCAACAACGGATTGAGCAACTGCTTTAAGCTGTCTATCCGTCCGCCCGGTAGCTACCACGAAACGGTCCGTAAAACTGCAGTGCCCACGAACATCCAGCACAAGAACATCCTGTGCCTTTTTATCCTCTACCGCTTCTACAACGGCCTGAGTCAGCAGCTCCAACTTCTCGTTGTTTGCCACATCTCTCTTATTTACAGCGTCACTCAATGTTTATCTCCTGCTCCCGATCGGTATCGAGACTCTACTTCTTCAGATATACGACTGTTAACCAGCCCTTTCAAACTTTCACCAATCTCTGCCCTGTCACGTATTTCAGTTGCCGAAACATCCGGTAATACTGCATCAATGCAGATATAATAGCCGGGATCATCAACCTCATTCTGAAGCCAGCCGCTGAGACTCACCTGCTTCCAATCAACCCCGTCTATCAATGCAGATCGTTTGCTTCGATCAAATACTGCCACGCTGCAAAGTTTCAGATGCGCCGGGTAATCCACCCAGCTGCTCATTCCTTCAAATGCATCCGCTCCACTCAACCAAATCGGAGTGACATCAGGATTCTGCGCTTTGAATTGTCGCAATGTTGTGACAGCTGGCACAGGTTTAGACTGGTCAACTTCCCAATCAACGACTCGCACATCGTCTGTGTCGGAAAAAATCTCTTCCAGCCACTTCAACCGAAGTCGGGCATCGGCACAACCGGATAGCGTTCGATGTACAGGCGAACCAGCAGGAATCACCCAAACCTCATCCAGTTCTAACTGCTCAATCGCAGCCCTGACCAACGCTTCATGACCTAAGTGCGGTGGATCAAAACTACCACCAAAAAGTCCAATCGTCGCTTTGTCAGAAGCCATAAAGCTCCATTAATCCACCCATGGATGGATGACAAAAAGCCATGGAGGGTATTCTTTCAGATCGAATCAACTTCGAATTTCGCCGTGACCCAGTACAATCCACTTCTCGGTGGTAAGCCCTTCCAGACCAACAGGTCCGCGCACATGTAGACGGTCTGTAGAGATGCCAATCTCCGCACCAAGACCATACTCAAAGCCATCAGCAAATCGGGTGCTGGCATTAATCATTACAGATGCAGAGTCCACCTCCCTGAGGAATCGCTGACCTGCGTCATAATCCTGAGTCACGATACTCTCGGTATGGCCTGACCCATACTCTGCAATATGATCAATGGCTTCATCCATTGAGCCAACAAGCCTGACCGACAACACAGGCCCAAGATATTCGGTCGCCCAGTCTTCATCCGTTGCTACTTTCACATCGAGCCTTCCAACAACTGCACGGAACCTGTCGCAACCGCGAACTTCCACGCCCTTTTTCAGCATTGCTTTGGTGATGTCAGTGGCCACATCAGCAGAATCCTGATGAATCAACAGGGTCTCCATGGCATTGCAGACACCATAGCGATGCGTCTTGGCGTTGATGGCAATATTCATCGCCATATCACGATCAGCATCACCATCAATATAGACGTGGCAAATTCCATCCAGATGTTTGATCACAGGCACGCGTGACTCTGCCGACACTCGTTCGATCAGCGACTTACCACCCCTTGGGATAATCACATCGACATATGCCTCTGACTTAATAAGAGCCCCAACCAGTGCACGGTCAGTAGAGTCCACCAGTTGAACAGCATCCTGTGGCAGACCTGCATCCACCAGAGCCCTGCGCAGGCAGGCTGCAACAGCACGATTAGAGTGAATCGCTTCAGAACCACCACGTAGAATCGCAGCATTACCAGACTTCAGACAGAGCGCTGCTGCATCAGCCGTTACGTTTGGGCGCGACTCATAGATAATACCAATCACACCCAGAGGCACTCGCATGTGTCCTACCTGTATACCGGAAGGCCTATAGGTCAGATCACGAATAGAGCCAACAGGATCAGGTAGAGCTGCAACCTGCTCCAAACCTTCAGCCATCGCCTCTACACGGTCTGCATCAAGTGCCAGCCGATCCTTCAATGCTGCATCAAGTCCGTTCTCATCAGCAGCCTTCATATCCAGGGCATTGGCCGAAAGAATCTCTGCCATCTCCCGTCGCATGATGGCTGCAGCAAGTTGTAGCGCATGGTTTTTCGATTTTGTATCGACCATCCGCATGGTTTTTGCGGCGCTCTTAGCCTGTTCGCCTAGAGTGGTCATGATTTCTAATGCATCACTGCTCATTATTCTCTCCGCACATTCTTATTAAAGGTCACTGCTCTTAAGACTCTGTCAGAACGAGATTATCCCGATGAATGACCGAGCTAAAGTCGACAAATCCCAGCACCTCTTCAATCTTCTCACTACTGACTCCGATTATCTTCTGCATCTCATTGGCATTATAGTTACACAGACCCCGGGCAATGACGCCATCGGCAGCGCATATCTCAACGCACTCACCCTTATCAAACATCCCTTCAACACTGGTCATGCCAATTGGAAGCAGGCTACCACCACCATCAACAATTGCTTTGGCGGCACCTTCATCCACATAAATCTTTCCAGCAGGATGCAGAACATCTGCAATCCAGTGCTGACGTCTGGACTGCCTATCAACCCCGCACATAAAGAGAGAGCCCACATCACTGCCCTGCATCAGTTCAGCCAGAATATTTTCACTATGACCATTAACAATAGCTGCAGCGACACCACCCCGGGTCGAAATACGGGCTGCCTTGAGCTTACTCACCATGCCGCCCGTACCAAAAGCACTGCCAACATCTCCGGCCATCTCCATAATCTCAGGTGTTAATGATTTAATGGTCGAAAGTCGTTCAGCTGTTGTATTAGTAGCTGGATTATCGCTAAACAAACCATCCACATCGGTCATCATCACCATCAGTTCCGCATCAATCACCAGACTGACAAGCGCACCCAGAGTGTCGTTATCACCAAACTTAATCTCTTCTACAACAACCGTATCGTTCTCATTAACAATGGGTACGACTCCGGCGGAAAAAAGGGTTTCGCTGGTATTGCTTGCGTTGAGGTAACGACGACGATGGCGCAGATCATCTTTTGTTAGCAGCAGCTGGGCCACCTGAAGCCCGTGTTTTGCAAAGGCCTGCCTATAGGCATCCATTAACAGAGGCTGCCCGATTGCAGCCGCTGCCTGCTTCTCATGCACCGAGAGGCGTTTCTCCATCCACTGCATCTGTACACGGCCAAGGGCTACCGAACCGGAAGTGACCAGACAGACCTGAATGCCACGCTGCTGAAGCTTGGCGATTTCTGTCACAATGCGTTCAACCACAGGCATACGAATACCGTCATTCGCATCTGTTAAGAGCGAACTCCCAACCTTAACGACCATCCTTCGGGTAACTCCGAGGTCAGATCGTGATTGAATCAATCTTCTTCATCCGTTTCTGCTGCCGCATCTTCACACTCCTGCGCAGTCTCGTCTGCATACTCTTCTGCAAGCTCTACTGCATGTACCGCCCGAACCTGATCATAGAGGTCCCTTAACAACTGCTTCGTACCTTCACCGGTTACAGACGAAACAGTATAATAGGTTAATCCCAGTTTCACAGCCTCTTCAAGCAGTTGCTCACGTTCATCTTCCAGAATTGCGTCTATCTTGTTGAGAACCAACAGGCGAGGTTTGCTGAAAACACTCTCCCCATACCCCTTAAGCTCGGCCTCAATCTCGTTAAACTGATCGGTGATTGATATTCCTTCAGGGTGGGCCACATCCACCAGATGCAACAGCACCCGCGTACGTTCAATGTGTTTCAGGAAACGATGCCCAAGACCTTTGCCTTCATGTGCACCCTCAATAAGGCCGGGAATGTCTGCCATAACAAAGCCATCACCATCATCCATAAACACCTGCCCAAGCGATGGGGCAATCGTCGTGAATGGATAGTCTGCAATCTTCGGTCTGGCATTCGATACACGGGAAATAAGGGTCGACTTGCCAGCATTCGGAAGCCCTACAAGACCAACATCCGCCATCGACTTCAGTTCCAGAAAACGAACACCGGACTCTCCCTCAAGCCCGGGCTGTGAATAACGCGGCGCTCGGTTGGTACTGGTTACAAAATGGGGGTTTCCCAAACCGCCCAGCCCACCTTTTGCCAGAAAAGCTTCCTGACCATCCCGAGTCAGATCAAACAGTATCTCACCATGCTCATCTTTAATGACCGTACCCAGTGGCACTTTAACGATAACATCCTCAGCCTTACGCCCGTGCATCTTCTTGCCTTTGCCTGAATGTCCATTCTTGGCAAAAATCCGTTTGCGAAGATAGAGCTCCTGAAGCGTATTCTTTTCACTACTGGCAACTAGAATCACATGGCCACCGCGACCACCATCACCGCCGTCAGGGCCGCCGTAAGGAATATACTTCTCACGTCGCATCGATGAGCAGCCCGGGCCACCGTTGCCGGCCTTCACCTCAATTTTAACTTCATCAATAAATCGCATTATTATATATCCGCCTCAAACAAAAAGAGGGTGCCGATAAGCACCCTCTTGGAAACCGTTACTGATAGACTGGTTTAGCTAGCAACACGAACCGTTGTACGGCCTGCGCGTTTATAATACTCAACCTTGCCATCAGTCAGTGCAAAAAGAGTGAAATCCTTGCCACAACCAACGTTGTTGCCCGGACGAATCTTTGTGCCACGCTGACGAACCAGAATATTTCCGGCAATCACAGCTTCACCACCATACTTCTTCACGCCAAGGCGCTTGGAATTGGAATCGCGACCGTTATTAGTAGAGCCACCTGCTTTTTTATGTGCCATCTCTTACTCCTTACCTTCTACTGCAGCAGCTTTCTTAGCTGTCGCACGAGGCTTGGTGATTTTCTCAATCTGAACTGTTGTGAAGGACTGACGATGCCCCTGAGTCAGACGATAATTTTTACGGCGACGCTTCTTGAAGACAACAACCTTCTTATCACGCCCCTCATCAGTAACTACAGCAGATACTTTTGCTTTAGCCGCATCAGCACCAGCTTTGATGTCAGCGCCTTCGCCAATCATCAGAACGTTATCAAATGTTACTTTCTTTCCAACTTCGGTATCGAGCTTCTCAACGCGCAGAACATCACCTTTCTGCACCCGGTACTGCTTGCCACCAGTCTTAATTACTGCATACATTTCAGTATTCTCCAGTCTCGATTACGCAGCCTTGGCAGGCTTGCCATATTTCTTGTAGAAGCGCTCAACGCGGCCTTCTGTATCCATAATTTTCTGTTTACCAGTATAAAATGGATGGCATGCGGAACAAATTTCCACACTAATGTCACCACGGGTTGAACGTGTCTCAAATGTATTGCCGCATGAGCATGTAACCTTAGCAGCAATATATTCAGGATGAATTTCAGCTTTCACTTTTCCTACTCCTGTTTTTTCAAAGGGCGCGATTTATACATTCGTGGCCATTTATATTCAAGTAAAAAATACAAAACGGGCATTCTGACTCATCAGAGTGCCCGCTTATGAATGTTAAAACGCTCTGTTTTAGATCAAACCAGCCAGTGCTGACTTACACATCTCCATGACTGGTTCCGGATATACACCAATTGCGACTACGGCAATAGATGTAACAGCTACGGCCGCCTGGATCATACGATTTTCACTAAAGTTGAATGCCACACGCTCTTCATCAAAGTAGATGAATTTCACCACTCTAAGGTAGTAGAAGGCTCCAATAGCGGAGAAGAGGATAGCAATCAGACCGAGGTAGAGGTGTCCCGCATCAATGACTGCGGCTATGACCACAAACTTGGCCCAGAAGCCTCCCAGGAACGGAATACCGGCCAGTGAGAACATCATTAGACCCATAGCCAGTGCATAACCGGGACGAACCTTGGACATGCCTGCAAAATCATCCAGTAACTCACCCTGAATACCATCACGGCGCATCAATATAATAATAGCGAACGCACCCATGGTCATGAACAAGTAGATCGTCATGTAGATCAGAATACCCGCATAGCCTTCAGGACTTGCCGCAATCAGACCGAGCAGCACAAAACCAACATGCCCAACCGTTGAATAGGCCAACATGCGTTTGATATTACGCTGTGCAATTGCAGCAATGTTACCCACAGCAAGGGTAAGTACCGCCATGCCTGTAAACATCACTGTATACTCATGCTGTAGTGCTGGCAGCGCATCCACCAGTACACGCATCAGTACAACAAATCCAGCTACTTTAGGGGCAACTGACATAAACGCAGTAACAGGTGTTGGTGCACCTTCATAGGTGTCCGGGGTCCACATATGGAATGGCGCAACCGAAACCTTAAAGGCCATGCCGGCAAGCAGGAAGACCATACCAACCAGTGTAGCTGTCTTGATATCAGGTGATCCTGCAGTGATCGCAGCACCTATCTCAGCAAAATCAAAACTTGCGGTAACGCCATACAGGAAGCTGATACCATAAAGTAGCATGCCTGATGAGAGGGAACCGAGAATAAAATACTTCAGCGCAGCTTCAGATGAGCGAAGCACGTCTCTCTGATAAGCGACCAGCACATAAACAGAGAGCGCCATCAATTCCAGACCGAGATACATGGTGACAAAGTTGGTAGCCGATGCCATCAACATCATGCCAAGCAGGGCAAACAACATCAGTGAATAGTATTCACCCATGTTGGCCTCTTTCTTCATGTAATCTAAAGAGAGTACAATACCAAACACGGTTGCCAGCAACATTAGAAGCTTGGCAAAGGCAGCAAATGGATCCTGAACAAAGAAACCATAAAAAGTGGTCAGCGGTTCTGGCCCAGTCACATTCACTGTTACGGCTGCAGCCGCAATACACGCAGCCATTGCCAACCACGCGTTCACGCTCTTCTTCTCTTTAGGAATAAACAGATCAATCAGCAGGATTGCCATCGCCATCAAGGCAATGATTATCTCTGGCAGTATAAGTTCCAGATTATCAGGGAACGGGAACGGAAAAGTTACGTTTGCCATCAGTTATTATACCTCAATGAAGTGCCAGGTCGTGTGAAGCGCCAACCAGTGCCGCAGCTGCATCCAGCTTGCTGGTAGTTGCCTGCTCAATCAGATGTGCAACCGACTCATGCATCACATCGAGAACCGGCATTGGATAAAATCCCATCCACAGTACCAACAGAATCAATGGAACAAAGTATGAGAACTCACGAACAGTCATATCCTGCATTGTCTTTACTGAATCTTTGGTGATATCACCCATGATCACACGCTTATACATCCAGAGCGTATAGCAGGCAGATAGAACAACACTGATCGTAGCAGCAATCGCAATCCATTTGGCCGAAATTGTCATCTGCGATGGGTCTGCTGCAAAGGTGCCAACCAGAACCATGATCTCACCAACAAATGAGCTCGCGCCCGGCAGCGCCACATTGGCCATTGAGAAAACAAGCATCACAGCCGCAAATACAGGCATCACATTGACTACGCCTCCGTAGTCAGCAATTTCCCGGGTATGCAGTCGATCGTACATCACCCCCACACAGAGGAAGAGTGCTGCAGCAACAAAACCGTGAGAGATCATGTTGATAATCGCACCCTCTACAGCCTGCTGAGTGAACATGAATGTCCCCAGTGTTACAAAACCCATATGTGCAATGGATGAGTAGGCAATCAAACGTTTCATATCTGTCTGCATCATCGCTACAAACGAGATGTAGACGATAGCAACCAAAGATAGCGCCACCATAACCGGTACAAAATACTGTGAGGCATCAGGCGTGATCGGTAAAGAGAAGCGCAGGAAGCCATATGCGCCAAGCTTCAACAGAATACCTGCCAAAATCACGGAGCCCGCAGTTGGGGCTTCTGTATGCGCATCCGGTAACCAGGTATGAACCGGCCACATTGGAACTTTCACAGCAAAAGCAACAAAGAAAGCAATAAATACCCAGAACTGCCACTCAAAATCAAATGGATAGTCCATCAGAGCCAAAATGCTGAATGAGCCTGTTTTAGAGTACATTGCCAACAGAGCGATCAGCATCAACACAGACCCTGCCAGTGTATAGAGGAAGAACTTCAGTGTGGCATAAACGCGATTTTTACCACCCCAGATGCCCACGATCAGATACATTGGAATCAGCAGTGCTTCCCAGAAAAAGTAGAAGAGCATTGAATCAAGGGCCGCGAAAACACCTATCAACGTCATTTCAAGCACCAAAAATGCGATCATATACTCTTTGACCCGCGTCTTAATGCACTTCCATGCGGAGATGATACAAATAATCGTCAGCATACTGGTCAACAGAATAAACGGCATTGAGATACCATCGATACCAAGCTGATAATTGATATTAAATGTCTCAATCCAGGGGTGAAATTCCTCAAACTGCATGTGAGAAGTGGTGGTATCAAAACGAGTTGCCAACGGCAAAGTTACAACGAACGTCGCAACAGAAACCGCTAGCGAAAGCCATTTGACTACTGCCTCATTTTTAACAAACAGCCAGATGAACATCGCACCTGCCAGTGGCAGGAAGATGCTCAGGCTAAGAATTGGGAAGCCCATTACGTTATGCAATTCCATGGTATGCGCGCCCTCTCCTTAAGCGTTCAACAGCAGGTATGTCATAAAACCGAACACACCAATAACCATTGCGTAAGCGTAGTGATAGACCATGCCTGTCTGCATGGTTCGTAGTCGTGCGGCACCTGACTTGATTGAGTCAACAATGCCGGCATGAATAATGCCTTTGTCGATCATACCCAGATCACCCTTCTGCCACAGCATCGTGCCCAGGCAGCGAGCAGGTTTGATAAGGATTTTCTCGTAAAGCTCATCCCAGTACCATTTGTTCAGTAGGAATGTGTAAACTGGACCAGCAGCATTGGCGACCATCGCCGGATACTTGGTCTCTTTGAAATACATCGCATAAGCCAGACCAATACCACCAATCGCCAGCCAGAATGGAAGTGTAAATGGCGCATGCAGTATCAAACCCATAGCAGTATGAGCGCCACCTTCCGCTGCCATGATCATCAGTGGATTATGCTCATCCAGCACAAAAACAGCATCGCCAAAGAAGCCATTTGCGATCGCCGGATTGGCAATATCGAGGGAAGAGAATCCCCAGAGGCCAGAAAGAACCGCACCAATAGCCAGAATGATCAACGGCACAGTAATCACCTTGGGAGAC
>Ga0316187_10001617_pt1 | contig 19581 bp, 18 predicted proteins | sample CroRivburrow1_MG_FD_204927 | JGI IMG/M metagenome (GOLD analysis project Ga0316187, IMG submission 204927) | Coastal sediment microbial communities from Maine, United States - Cross River worm burrow 1 | ecosystem: Environmental > Aquatic > Marine > Coastal > Sediment | place: USA: Maine...
GCAGGATCATTCCGCCAAGAACGACTGCGGCAGCCCTGTAACGCAAAAAAGAGACTATTGTTGACAAGATGCACCTCCATTCAGGATTAGGAGTTCAGCCCAGTAAGGCTTGATGAGATCTATCAACATATAGTAATCACTCGCAGCCAATAGTTTCCTACAATAAATTTCGTATGCGCTACGATTCCTCTAGTGAACTAACATCTGTGAAGGCGGTACCGCCAATGGGCAAGATAGAAGAAGAAGGTTTGAGCAGATTCAGCCATCCTGTTAACATTTTTATTGCCACCAAAAAGATAGGAGTTAATGTGCTAACATCCGTGGAAATATCCTTAATCTATAAATTGATTAACAAATCAAACACTTATCAGGCATGTCGATATGACAATAAAATGGTTGACGATTTTCATCACCAACCTGGCTTTTTTGCTGGCAGCGGCCGGCCTGTCCTATAGCCAGGATCAGCACCAGGTAGCAGACCAGGTATACCAGGAACTCCAGTACCTCTCTTCGCTAATCGAATCTGGAGAAGAGATTGATCCGGCTCAGGTAGTAGCCCTGACCGATTTTGTCGTTACCACACCAAGTGATACCAGCCTGACGTTGAAAGAACGAAACGGCATGAAAGGAGTACTTCACACTTTTGAGATCGACAGATCCTTTGCTGATCTGCTTGATTACTTATACAATCCGGATATGCCCGCCTATATCACCAGGCCTTCTTCGCTGCAGAGCCATCAATGGATCACCCCGGAGATCGACAAAGAACTTCGCCGTCTGATCGATGCAGCTGAAGAAACGGGAACGACTATTTCTCTGCGCGGCCAGGAAAGCGAAACCATCACTCCCGACACCAACACCGGCAGTTACTATTCGTACAGCCAAGACAGGCTGGTTTCCTTGCTGCCCGGTTCTTCTGCCCCAATCATGATATCGGTAACCCTCCAGGATCAGATCTCGGATATCGGCAGAAGAGGCTGCATCGTCGGTGAAGACGGAAACTGGGATTATCTTTACTCGGAAAAAACCGGGCTCAACAAGATGGGACTCGGCTGGGTTGACAGTTATATGTATGAAGCCTATTCGGTGATTATTTATATTCCTGATCCGGTCACCAAAACGATCAAATTAGGAATTTTCAAGTGGCTCAACGCCGGCTGGCAGAAGATCAATATGGTCAAGTCATACCATATACTGGGAGGCATCAAACGTTTTGCCGCGGATCTCAAAGGTTTGCTGGAATCTCCGGATCTGCCGGAGGTTGCAGAGATCGTTGATAAACACTTGGAGCTGAAGGAAAAAGACGCAGAAGAGCTGCGCCATCTGGTCACCCCCTATCTGGATCTGATCAGCAGCACTGAAGATGCCGGAACCTGCCCCTCCTCCTTTATCAGCAGCGTGGCTTCCGGTGAGTATCTCGAGCAGATGAGCAGCGAGGAAATGATTCGCATCCTGTTGTTGGAATACATCAAAACTCAAATAGGAGATAGAAGCTCGGAAACCGCTGGTGTGGGGCCCTCAAGACACGACCGGGGCTAGAGGATCTATGCTGATCTGCCACCAGCCGGGTTTTGCTTGCTTCAGGTAACCACTGTGCATACCCCTTTGGAGACTCAGTTTCCCCCGACTCACATCATGAGAAGCCTTGTCTATCTTATCATTTCCTGCCTGCTGGCAACGGGCTGTGCGGCTCCCCTCACTTACGACCTGATGCAGACGCCGATACTCTATGTGGATTCCCCTCTCGACCCCTTCGCCCATCTTCCCGAAGAACTGAAAAACCCACAATCGACGATATATTATGCCACCAATCGTGCCCCCTCGGGGGCGGGCTCCTCTACGCCCTATTCAAACAGTATCTCTGAGATGCTTCGCTTCGGTTCGGCAACGGTCAGAATGGGTGGCCAGAACACCGATTGGGAGACACTTCACCGATCATCCTTATCGGCGCAGCGATCCGAACCTATCCTCATCTCACTGGAACAAACAGAGGAGACGGCCGTGCTCCCCCAGTCGGACAACCTCCAGGGCAAGCAGATCCCCGCTGAACTGAAGGATTTCTTCAAACAGATAAATAACGAGCTTGCCAAAGTGGTGGATAAGGAAATCATGGTCTACATACACGGCACCAAGGTCGATTTCACCAATGCCGCGGTCCTGACCGCCGAGGTCGAACATTTCGCCGGCAGAGATTTCGTCAGCGTTGCTTACGCCTGGCCGTCGCACCAGAACATTCTCAGCTATCTTTTCGGCACCGACGTGAAAAGAGCGCGTGACTCAAGCACAGGGTTGACTGAGGTAATCATTCTGCTTGCCCAACAGACCAATGCTAAAAAAATAAATATTCTCTCCTACAGTGCCGGGGGCCGGGTCGCCTCGAAGGCGCTCGCTGAACTGCGTCGCAGATTCGTTCACCTGGATACCGAGCAGTTAAAAAAAGAATTCCGCATAGGTGCGGTGATTTTTGCTGCTGCTGATGTGGAAATCGACGTGTTTCTCGAACGGCTCAGCGCTGCAAACGATTTCGCCGATCAGGTGGTAATCACTACCAGTGACAAGGACAATGCCCTGCAGGCAGCTCAGAAATATATGGGAGGTCCGGTCCGTGCCGGCACCACGGAAGCTGAACGCAGTGAGCTGAATTTCATTGGAGCCGAAAATCTGGACAACGTCTCGATCATCGATGTGTCACTGGGGCAGGACCAGCGGGGATTCGATATCATCGGCCATCACTACTGGTACCGTCACCCCTGGATGAGCAGCGACATCATTTTCGTCATGAGAACAGATCTGCCGCCCCCGCGCCGGGGACTGCAGCCAGCAGAAAACGGCGGCATCTGGTATCTCTCAGCCGATTATCCCCAGCAGGTGAAAGAGGCGGCGGCAGCCGAACTGGGCAGTCAGTGGTAAGAATGGATCGCCTGCCCCCCTGGTTGTTCTAGCGCCTATCGGCTGTCTCTTGAAACTGCCCGTATTTCAGAAAATGGATCGTCTGACGAATGACCTCCTCGTCCTTCATCAGAAACGGATGACTTACCGGCACGGTGATGTGATCGGTCATTCCCTCGAGTTTGGTCGATTCGACAGAGACTTTGCCGTCATCGGGATTGGGAAGCATTGTTGACAGAATCAAATTGATTGATTTGCTGCCGGCGATGATGCCCACTTCGAAGTCCGCCGCCCCCAAGCTGTTTGGAATACTGGTCTTTTCTGTACCCAACTGCAGTCCAGCCGGACCATTAATCAACTCGAAGCCTGGTATTTCAGCCATGGCGTCGACCACCTCGCTACCCTTGTTGGGTGGACCGAGCATGACCACCCGTCCGAGATCGGGTAAATCATGATGCTCGAAAAAATAACGCACCAGAATTCCTCCCAGACTATGGCCAACGAAATGGATCTTGCTCGCTTTCGGGCACTTCCCGATGGCCTCGCGGATGACCGATCTGGAGAGTTCTTCTATCGGATAATCAGTCGAGGGATAATCCTGATTAACTACCAAGAAACCGGCCTCCTCCAGGCTCTCAGCCATCTCGTCCATGGAGCCATCACTCCTGGCCAGCCCGTGCAGCAAGACAACGCAACCACTGGCCTGTGCCTGGAAGGAACCAGTGGCGAGAAGCAGGAGTATTACCCCTAAACACAAGAAATTTTTCATCTTTAGTGACTTTTTAATACGATTACTCCTCACTTGCTTTCTTAACCCACTGCATGGCCTCCGAGCAGACCTTGGTGCCGTCCTTTTCGAGATTATCGGTAAACAGCCATTGCAGAGGAACGGTAATGACACTGATTGGTTGGCGAAAAATGGTTCCGACAACTCCTGCCGTAGTGACACCGATGTTCGGATTCAGCAGTGAACCGGTAACAGCGACAGGGGTTGCAAGGCTGAAGAGCTGAGCTCTCTTGGGCTTTGGTCTTAAAACAAAATCAATCTCATTCGTTTTAAAGTTTACCGTTCCTTTGCCGCTGACCCGCATCTTGCTGGTATCGAGCACAAACACTTCGGGCTGCATCAGGCCTTGTTCGATGGTGAAATCTCCCGCCAGACAGTTAACAACCGAGGTGTTCCCTTTCATCAAAATCGGCAGCGCAGCAGCGATGATATTCACCGCCCAGAGATCGAATGCTCCCGCTCTGAATTCTTCAGGTATAATTCCGAGGCGGAACCTGCCGTTCAAATTTTCATTCAGCAGAGCTGGACTTGCAGCCTCGGATTTCAGATCTAGATTCAGATTCATCAACCCTTTCAGAGCACTTTCCGGCTGCCGTCTCCTGATCAGTATCCCATAATCAAAATCTTCTATATTCATCAGCAGTTCGGCCCCGACCTTTTCTCTCTGGGGCTCCAGCTTGCCGCTGATCTGTACTGTGCCGCCGGGTATGCCCAGCTGCAGGTCATCGAGCATATAGACACCTTTCTCGAGCCGTGCTTTGAGATACCCATGGCCAAGCTGGTCCTCCCCTGAAAGCACCTCCTGGACCAAAACTTCCAGCGTTCCAATGATCTTCTCTGCAACCTCCTCGCTGAAAAGATCATACATCCTCACCGAAGACTCACTCTCAGCAGCTTCGGCAGTATCAGTCTCCACTCTCGCCAGGCGGCTTCCCGTTACCGGGGACCACTGTCCAAACTGAAAATCATTCAACTGGATGGTCCGTGACTCCAGTCTGATCTGCAAACTGATTTTCCCATTCGCGCCATCCTCTTCGCCGGGAATGGCTTTCAAAATCAATTCGCCGTTCAGAACGGAATCGCCAATTCGCAGCCCCATATCGTAGAGCCCAACGCTCTTATCGGCTCTCGAGGCCAGGGTACCTGCCAACTCGTATGGACCAAGTGGCGGCAGATCAAGTCCCAGAAGCTCATTGAGCGTATCCAGTTGAACACCCGAGAAGCCGGAACTCAAACTGAAGGATTCCAGGTTTTGTTTCTTTCGATTGATCCGACCGTCTATTTCAACCCTGTTGTCGCCTATATTTCCCTGCAGTGAAAGGATCACTGGCTTTTCTGTTCCTCTGGCAAAGAAACCGCTGGTCAGCGACTCGAGATGGAGCGGCAGAGAGTTTACCTCACCGTTCACGAACATCATCGCCGGCTGGTCGGCATAAGCAAGGTAATCGGCTTGCTCGAGATTCACTGTCAGGGGGTCCAGGGGGGCTCGATCGATGATGATTTTAGCGTCTCTGAGTTGCGCATGGTAATTTGCCTCTACCAGCATCTCTTTTACGGTTTTTCCTTCGAAGCTCATCTCAAGCCCCACATGAGCAGCACTGACCTCGGGAACCTGCTCGATGGCCAACTCCTTGAGAAGTTCAGGCAAGCTGAAATAATCCGTGGCCAGGTCCAGGTGGGCCGAGGGAACCTCATCGCTCAGGTCGATAGCCGCACTGCCGGTGAACAGACTTCCACCGATTCGGGCCTGAAATGGAGAATGTCTCAGTTTTCCCTTCTCCGCATCGATGGTAAGTTCGACCTCAGAAACCCCTATCATTCCGGTAACGATTTCCTCTACCCCGATTTCTAGCTTCACCTCGGTGGCGAGATACTTCTTTATGGGCATAACTTCCATTGCCAGGATCTGGTTGATCAAAGATTTGCTCTGCTCATATTCATCGAGATTTGCTACCTGATCATCTGAAGCCTGACTGGCTCGTTTGACTGGCGCCGCTGCAGATTTTTCCGCCTCAATCTGCTTTATAAAATGGGCCAGGTTGAGTTTGGGGCTGCGGATCTCTCCAGAGAGACGAGGCCTACCCTCTTTGCCCCTTTGCAGTTCCAGATGCCCACCTGCGGTGAGATCGCCTATTCGACCGTGATGCAGGTCAATCTTTAAACTTTCGCTCGAGAAACTGCCACCAGCGGTGACCGAGAAACCAAGAGATTTATCGACGAAGCGGGCCAGAGGATCGATGAGTCCACAAAGCTTTTCACCTTCGACTCTCAGATCAAATTCTGATCCACCGTTCTCATCTTCAACCTTCCGGCCCTTGAATTTAAACTCAGAATCACACACTTCGAGATCTATCCCCAAAGAGGAATCAACAAAGCTGGCCTGCAGGTCGAGGGGGCGCTCGAGAAGTTCGCCCGTTGTCTTAAAAACGGCAGATTTTTGCGAGTCTATCTCGATGGACACGGTTTCAGTGGCAATGACCGTTTTCCCATCAGAGGAAAAAGCAGAGTCGCCAAGCTTAATGGCAATCTCAAGTTCTTCAAGCAATTCTGCGGCCGTCTTGCCCGCACTGCCCCCAGTCACTGAAACAGGGCCTAAACGCCCCTCCATTCTACTGTCACTATCAAAACGCTTGAACAAGGAACCAAGATCGCCACCACTACTTGCAATGACTCCGGAAACAACAGGTTGAGGGTCGCCCGCTGCGGCCTCGAAAAACCCGTTGAACGGCAGATCTAGGATGTCCAAGGCTGCCGGAACTATCAAGTCGCCATCGACCAGTGAAACCACTGCTTTGATGTCCTTGAGTTCGAGATTGTCCCTGCTGATATCCCCAATTCTCAACACGATATCGGCATCCAGTGCCTGAAGCAGATGCCAGGGCAGTTCCACTGCCTGGTCATCACCACTATCTTTTTTAAGGTCACTTGCCGGAGTCTCAGGCGCTAAAGACATAAGAGCCTCCGGAGCAGGCATCGAAATCAAAATGTTGCCCCCAAGGAGAGGTCTGGTGCCATGAAAGGACACCACGAGATCCCCTGACAAAGAGTTCCCCTGGGCTTCTACCTGCAGATTCATAACATGCAGTCCCCCTGGGGAGATACCGATGCGGCTGGATAAGCCGAACTCACCAATATCAGGCAGCGGCAAACCGAAAAGATCTGCGAGACTATCCAAGCTCTTTCCCCCTAAGGCGACGCTCAGATATCCTGCCTCTGCACTGTTGCCCAGGTTCAAAGATCCGCTTGTCTCGAGACTGACCTCCCCGATCAGCAACCGTCCGTTGGTCAGCGGCCAGGGCCTATTCCCTCTGAGCAGGTCCTGCAGGGAGCCGCCTGTTATATCCACTGAACAGGATGTGCCGGAGAGCCTTCCGCTGGCGGACAGGAGCAGTGGTTCGTCGGGGGCCCCGCTGCCGCGAGCCTCATCAATGATCAGCTCGTAGCTCTTGCCGCTTAACTGATCCTGGTAGTTCACCTGAATCTCGCTGAGCCTGACCGTGTCAAGACCGGTAAACTCATGTCCCTTCCGATCACTGTCAAGCGCTTGCTCTGAAGGAGCAAAGGTGAAATTTGTCTCACGGGTGGCACCGGTTATGAGATTGACTGCCACTTTCTCGAGCTCAAGAGCCTCGATACGAATCTGCCCCTTGAGCAGCGCCAGCAGGTCTATTCTGGCAGTTCCCTCATGGGCGTGAAGAAAAGGCTCGGACGAATTCCAGTGGACCGGATTGCCAATGGACAGATCCTTGATGGTCAGGGATGGATGCAGAGAGAAGATTAGTCTGCTGGGCCCATCTATCCTGACTTCCCGATCGAGTAGCGAACCTGCCAGTCGTTCCAGCCGGCTGTCAAGGGAACCGAGAGGTATGGGAATACCAAGATAGACCAGCACCGACAGGATCGCCAGCAGCGAGATTGTAATGGTGAGCACTTTCCCCATGGTCTACTCAACATGATGATAATAGACTGGCCAGCCAGAAAAAGATATGTCAGCCACGATCAGAGCCATGCCAATTTTCGCTATTCTTATCACGATTTTTTTTAATACCTGATAGTTATCTCCCAAGGCAACGATAGTTTTTATCCCTGACATTGCAAGCATAGAGCCAGCAGAAATTACACTATACATGCTAAATGGTTACTCCTCCCCCTGGTGATCTTCAGGGAAACTATTGAGACTCTTATGCTGCCGGGATGGTTCGGATCGACGCCGGCCTCCTGTTGATAACGGGTCGAATTATTTGACCTATTGACTGAATGAGGTATTATTATAAGGATTGTATCCTGAGTCACTATGCTGAGATCTTGCGGCAGTTGCCTACTTGGAACATCGCAGTATCAGCCCGCAAGGCTCCCGTTTATATCAACCGGCCATGGATGTTCGATACGACATAGACAAAGAGAACAAAATCATCATCGGGATCGTCTCCGGCTCACTGGACAGGGACATTCTGATGAATCTCCTCGCCCAGCTGCGGATTATCTCCTCGAACAACAGGGGCTGCAACCTGCTGTTTGACCTCAGAGCGACATCGCTGAAGAGCTCCCAGATGGACATGTACCGGGTGATCGATGTAGTCTCTGCCATTTTGGAGATAAAAGATCATCTGGGTGAAAAGATTGCCCATGTCGTACCCGAGCAAGAAGATCGAGTCGTTCATGCCGAAGACATCGGCTCGGTGGCCAAGATCAGGGGTCTCAATTACCGGGTGTTCACCGATTTAGCAAGGGCCCGGAAATGGTTGATACAATGACCCGAGTAAGCAATAAGAAAAACCGAATCTGAGCTTCGTTGCGGACCCGAAATGGGACTGGGTCCAGCGAGGAAACCCCGTAGTATTGCCAGGTGATGCGAGGTGAGGCTCGGTGCCCCTTGGACAACCGGCTATGCGGTGACTAATTCGGTGATTGAAGACGAACGACAAAGATAAGTAAACGGCCTGACAGATTTTAAATGCTGAATTTTAGAAGACACGAGGGGCGGATGGACCTCGGTGCGATTTCATCGTTGTCACCATTCGGCAAAGGTTGTATATCTTTGGTCGTTAGACCAACTTACTTTTTCGTTGTGAAAATATATCTTTAGTGGAGGATCTGTTGGATGGCCGGAACTGATGAGAAACGCAAACTGATTCGACTTCCGTTTACACCGCGGGCCTATTGTCAACTGCAGGACGGCGGCAGGGAATTTGCCGGAGTGATTCGAGATGTCAGTTTGCTCAGTTTATACATGGAGCTCGAAGGTTCGGAGGATCTGACGGGTGAATGCGATATTCAGATCGTACTTGAAGGCAGACACAGCGAAATGGAGATCAACAATCTAAGCGGCTACATCATTCGCAGCGATGAGAAAGGGCTGGCCATACGCTTCGATGAACCGTTTGAATGGATCGCCGTGGTCCCCGCCCTGTTCAAGAAATTTCCCAGAAAGTAGCCCGCGCACCACTCTGATGCCCGGAAATTCAAACAGCATCTGGGCAAGGAAAAATAACTGGCTTTGACCGGTTGAGACGGCCTGTGAGATGAGTGGACCGGCACCAGGCTGGTCGAACTGCCTGCTGCGGGAGCGACGTTGCAGTATGGTGGGCTTTACCGACCCGTGGATAAAATCTAGAGAATCTGACTGAGAAACAACTTGGTCCTGTCGTGCTTCGGGTTGTCAAAAAACTCGAAAGGTTCGTTCTCTTCGACAATCTCCCCAAAATCCATAAAAATAACCCGGTCGGCCACTTCTTTGGCAAACCCCATTTCATGGCTGACCACGATCATGGTCATACCTTCTCTGGCCAGGTCTACCATAACGTCGAGCACCTCTTTGATCATTTCCGGATCCAGGGCCGACGTAGGCTCATCGAACAGCATGATTTTGGGCTTCATGCAGAGGCTGCGGGCAATTGCCACCCGCTGCTGCTGACCGCCTGATACCTGGCCCGGGTACTTCTGAGCCTGTTCCGGGATTTTCACTATCTCCAGGTAATGCATGGCCAGCTCTTCAGCCTCTTTTTTCGGCATCTTCCTGACCCAGATCGGACCCACCGTAAGGTTGTCCAGAATCGTCAGATGGGGAAACAGATTGAAATGCTGAAAGACCATACCGACCTCGGTACGGACCCGTTCGATATTTTTCAGGTCCCGGGTCAATTCGGTTCCATTGACTATGATCTTGCCGCGCTGATGCTCTTCGAGCCGGTTGATGCAGCGGATCATGGTCGATTTACCCGATCCCGAAGGTCCACAGACGACGATCTTCTCCTGCGGCCTTACTTCAAGGTTGATGTCTTTGAGCACATGGAAATCGTCAAACCATTTGTGCATCTCGATGATCTCAATAATCGGCGTGCCCTCGGCCGATGGGGTCTGATTACTGGTCTGTTCTGTACTCATGCCGACTCTTTGTATGCGGAGTTATGATTCTTGGTTCGGTGTATGCTTGTATTCCAGCTGTTTTTCGATGCGGCGGCTGTACTGCGACATGGAGAAACAGCAGACATAGAAGATCATGGCGATGAAGATATACGCCTCGGTGCTGAAACCGGTCCATTCAGGTTCCGACAAAACCGATTTGGTGGTGTTCAGAATATCATACAGCGCAATTATTACGACCAGCGAGGTATCCTTGAAAGCGGAAATCAATATACCTACTGTGGGCGGAATCACAATTTTGAGCGCCTGGGGCAAAATGATCATCCGCATCATCTGAAAATAATTCAAACCCAGCGATTCCGCTGCTTCGTACTGCCCCCTGTCCATCGCCTGCAGACCGCCGCGCACCACTTCGGCAATATAGGCGGCGGTAAAGAGAATGATGGCCGCCTGGGCCCGCAGCACCTTGTCGATGGTGACGCCCTCGGGCAGAAACAGCGGGAACATGACCGAAGACATGAACAGCATGGTGATAAGCGGTACCCCGCGTATCATCTCGATGTAGACCACGCAGAGTGATTTGATGATCGGCATCTGCGACTGTCGGCCCAGGGCCAGCATCACCCCGAGCGGATAGGAAGCGAGAATGCCGAAAAAACTGAGCAGCAGGGTCAGCGGCAGGCCGCTCCACTTGGTGCTCTCAACAGGCACCAGGCCAAACAATCCGCCCTTCATCAGCAAGCCCATGACAAACAGAGCAAAGATCCAGACATAGCCAAGCCGTTTGTTCCAGCGGTCCCATTCACGGCTATAGATCAGCATCCCAACCAGGATGATCATGGCTACCAGCGGACGCCACTGATGCTCATAAGGGAAATAACCGAATATGGTGAAGCGGATGTTCTGGGTGATAACTGACCAGCAGGCGCCTTCGGCCTGATGGCATTCCTGACCGGAGGTAAACCAGACGCTGTCGATGAAGGCCCACTGGATGAACTGCGGGATGACCCTGACCAGAAAGCCAAGAATCAGGAGCGTAGCAATCGAGTTGAAGAGTCCGTTGAACAGATGCTGCCGCAGCCAGCCGATGACACCCACATCGGTGATTGGGGGCTTTATCTCTTCGATCTGTGTTGTTTCAGCCATGATTGAGCTACCGTTCAACGATCTTGATTTTCTTGTTGTACCAATTCATGAAGGCCGAGGTCAGCAGACTGAAGGTCAGGTAGACGACCATCATCATTGCCACCCCTTCGACGGCCTGGCCAGTCTGGTTGATGGTGGTGCCAGCAACCTGGACGAAATCGGGATAACCGATGGCCACCGCCAGCGAACTGTTCTTGGTCAGGTTCAGAAGCTGGCTGGTCAGCGGCGGGACAATAACCCGAAGAGCCTGCGGAAAGATTACCAGTTTGAGCACCATTCCCGGCTTCAAGCCGATCGACATGGCGGCCTCTGTCTGGCCATGGCTTATGGACTGGATGCCGGCCCGCACGATCTGGGCAATAAAGGAAGCGGTATAGAGCACCAGGCCGATAAGCAGCGCTGAAAATTCAGGACTTATATTCCTGCCGCCCTGGAAGTTGAACCCCTTGAGCACCGGCACGTCCATCTGGGTCGGGGCCCCGTTGAGGATCCAGGTAAGAAGCGGAAGACCCAAAAGTATTCCCAGCCCGACCCAGAAGGTGGGGAATTGCTGGCCGCTTCTTTCCTGTCGTTTCACCGCCCAGCGATTGACCAGCCAAATAACGATACAGGCTGCCACAAAGGCCAGGCCAACGTAACCCCAGGCCGGGTCAGGGGCTGGAACCGGAAAATCGATGCCTCGGTTGGTGATAAATACACCGGTAACTGGGTTGAGCGCTTGACGGGGAGCGGGAAAGATCTCATAAAACAGTGCATAGAAGAAAAAGAGCTGCAACAGCACTGGAATATTTTGGAACAATTCAACGTACATAGTCCCAAATTTCGAGATCAGCCAATTGGAGGATAGCGTACATACCCCAATGATAGTCCCCAGGATCGTCGTCAGTATCATCCCGACCAACGAGACTTTCAGGGTGTTAAGCACACCGACCAGCAAAGCCCGGCCATAGGTATCGGCCGCCGAATACTCGACCAGCGATTCACCGATTTCGAAGGCTGCTTCCTTCTCGATAAAACCGAAGCCGCTGGCAATCGACTGTTTCTCCATGTTGGTCTGCACGTTGGAGATCAGGTAGTAGCCGATAAAGGCCACAAATGCGGCGGTGACGATCTGGTAGATTATCGCCCTGGTTTTCTCATCGTTCCAGAAATAGGTCTTGGCGTTGTTGGTCTGCTCTGAGGCCATAATAGATAGCACAGTTTTGGCTGACACCCCAAGCGGTCAGGTGTCCAGCCGGTTTTTTCCGCTCCCGCAGCCATCGCGACCGGGGGAGCGGAAAAAACTTCGGGTCAAATGAATCTGATTATTTGAACGGCGGGGAATACATCAGACCGCCATCGGTCCACAGAGCGTTGAGGCCGCGTTCGATGCCAAGCGGTGTGTTGACACCGACATTACGCTCGAAAACTTCGCCGTAGTTACCCACCTGTTTGATGATATTGTAAGCAAATTTTTCATCGAGTCCCAGGGCGGCGCCGTTGCCGGGCGACACACCCAGAAAGCGTTGAATTTTAGGATCTGTTGATTTAAGCATCTCATCCACGTTTGCAGAGGTAATACCCATTTCCTCGGCATTGATCATCGCCAGTACCGAATAATTAACGATGTCTTTCCACTGGTTGTCACCATGGCGAACTGCCGGCGCCAGGGGTTCCTTGGAAATTATATCAGGTAGAATCATGTAGTCTTCAGGTTTCGGAGCACTTGCACGGAGTCCAGCAAGCTGAGAGGCATCAGAGGTCAGTACGTCGCAGCGGCCGGCCCAGAATGCCTGGGAAAGTTCTGCGGTATTCTCGATGGTGACCGTTTTCCATTCCATATTGTTGGAGCGGAAAAAATCGGCGGCATTCTGCTCGGTGGTTGTCCCGGGCAGTACGCAGACGGTGGCTCCGCCAAGTTCTTTGGCACTTTCGACGCCGAGCGCCTTGGGTACCATGAAGCCCTGGCCGTCATAGTAGTTAACCTGGACAAAATCGAGGCCAAGCGAGGTATCGCGCCCAAGGGTCTGGGTGCAGTTTCTGGTCAACACATCGATTTCTTTGGACTGCAGGGCAGTGAAGCGCGTCTTTGCAGTCAGCGGGGTATAGCGGAGACGGTCTTTATAGTCACCGAAAACGGCAACAGCAACGGCCCGGGCCGTATCCACATCAAGGCCCTTCCAAACTCCTTTCTGATCGGCTTTACCGAATCCGAACAGGTCACCGTTTACACCAACCTGGATATATCCCTTGGCCTGCACATCTTTCAGGGTATCACCGTTGTCGGCAAATGCCAGTCCTGCAGACATCGCTACCAGCGAACATCCGATAAAAAGATTTTTCCAAAGCTTCATTGTTCCCTCCAGACAAGTTTTGTGATTTTCGGGAAGATTTTCCCGCATTAATAACCAGTACAAATGCTAGGTGGTGCATGTCCTTGAAGGACATCATAGTGTGATACCACAGATACACCTTCTCTGGCAACAGACAGCTACCAGGCAGTCATATTTTTTTACAAAAAACAGCTACTAACCGATAGATGGCATCAACGGTTAGGACATTTCTGTAATGGAGGTGACAAATATGGTATTGTTGTTCGGTTCAGGCTTCTCATCTGCTTGGAAAACGACGGGGCATAAATGGCAGTGGCCCTCTAGCGGGTGAGTTTCTCGGCGCCCACCCTGAGGCCATTGATGTTGCGCACCACATAGCGCGACTGGGAAAGCAGATTGGGATTCCAGCTGCAGGACAGATTGATCTCATGCCCCACCGACAGGTGTCTCAGAGACTTTCCGGTTGCCAATTCGAAGCCGATCCCTTTCGAAGAGAGGTCCTTTAACGTTACTTCCAGTTCTCTGCCGTCACGGGTTTTCAGGATCAATTTGCCGGCCTGATGGGCACGTTGTTCCGGCCTTCTGTTAAAGACGGCGCGGATCATCTCGCCGCAGCTGTGGCAGCGGATTGTCTTTCTTCTGATATCGGGAATGATGGAGTTTCTTCGTGCTCCGCATGATGGACATTTGAACAGCAACCTTCGGTCCTGAATCTTGAACTCTTTTGTTTTCGGCATGTGTGCACCTTCTTTTTTCTCAGATCAAACAGCCGGGGATCGATTGGCCATCATATGGTTCCCGAAAGTGCCAGGTATCATGGCTCAAATGATCGGGCCGATGAGAAATCAAGTATCCATAGTTTCCATTGCTGACATTGCTGCCCCATAGAGCGGAGCCCGAGGAGTTAAAATAACATGTACCGGCATTTTTAAACTTAAATCATGAAACCTTCCCTTATGGGCAACAGCTTCGAGAAAATCCGGCTGCTTGAGCCGTGGAAGAATGCGCGGGGGAATGCCACCGCCGAGATAGATACCGCCCCGCGGCAAAATGGTGATGGCCATATTGCTGATGGCTGTGCCAAGTATATTGACGAACATGTTCAGGGTGGCTGTACAGATTTCGGCCTTCTGCTCCATACCCGCCTGAACAATGACCGGTGTCCGGTCCTGCACCTGTTCAAGTTCCGTGTGCAGCCAGCCCGGCTCCTCATAGCTGCCGCTGTCTCGCAAAAACTCATAGATATTGGGCAGATGGCTGCCGGAGCAGATGCGCTCGAAGCTGACATGGCGATAACGTGGCTGCAGGTAATTCAACAGGTCGATTTCCTGGGCTGTACGGGGTGCAAAAGAGGTGTGGCCGCCTTCACTGGCCAGAGCCTTGTATCTGGTCCCGGTCCAGACCAGAAAAGCGGTCCCGAGACCAGTTCCGGGAGCCACAACGGCTATATTTCCCAGGGACTTGGCAACTCCGGGGTTCAGAGTATACAATTCCTCACTGCCGAGGTGGGGAACGGCCGTGGCGATGGACTCCAGGTCATTGATCAGCGTTACCCGTCCAATATTGAACCGCTCCGCAATCGACCCAGCGCTTATCTGCCAGGGCAGATTGGTGATTTGCGATGTCTGATTGTCGACCGGACCGGCAACGCCGAAACAGGCGACGGACGGGACCAGCCCCACCTTCCCCAGAAACTCGTCGATGACCGACTCTAAAGAATCGTACTCATTGCTGGGATAGCGGGTCTCGTGAACCACCCCTCCAGCTATTCCTTCTACTTCCGAAAAAAGTGCGAGCACTGTTTTGGTGCCGCCAATGTCACCGGCTAATATCATATTCTGGTTTTGGCCTGCGGTATGTGATTCGCCTGATAGTCCGTATTGAGTTCATCTTACAACAAATTGTTGGGAAAAGGGAAATATCGGCTATGGAACCGGTGGGGAAACCTAAATGGCAAGGACGGCAAGGGGGACACAATACTTATTGTGTCCCTTCAATGGTGAGCCATTACTGAGCGTATTCGAAGCCCATCTCGAAGCCGATGTCCAGGGCCATCTGGTTGCCGGCCATGAAGGCAGGCGGGAACTTGTCAGCCAGGACTTTTTCCACCGACCCCTTCTTGACGATACCCCGCATGCCGATCAAGGCGCCCAGCACACAAATATTGAGCACCACCGGGTTGCCGATCTCCTCGACCACCGTTTGATACAGCGGCAACTCGATCTGCCGGGCATCGACCCGCTGGGTAATCTTGACGAATTTCTTGTCCGAGATGAGCAGGCCACCCGGACGAATCAGGCCGGAAAACTTGTTGTAGGCCTCCTGGGTCATGCAGATAAGGATACCCGGTTGGGAGATCTTGGGCATATTGATCGGGCCGTCGGCGATGATCACATCGGCCCGGGTCGCACCACCGCGGGCCGCCGCCCCGTATGACTGCGACTGAACCGCTTCAAGGTTCTCGTGCAACACCGCCGCCTCGGCTAAGATGATGGCCGCACTGACCAGCCCCTGGCCCCCTGATCCGGAAAATATGATTCGGTAACGTGTAATTTCCATCTCGCTTCACTCACTCCTGTTGGATGTCGGTCAGGTTAGGCGCTCGCCCGTTCAACCAGATCCGCATAGGCCTGGCAGTATTCTGGCAGATTCTTGTCGACGAATATGCCGCGTTCGATCAGCTCCGGGTTCTCCTTCTTCTTATCCGAACCGATCGGCACCGTAGTGTCTCGATAGTTATTCATCATATCTACTGCAGATCCCTTACGGTTCTTCCGGCCGAAATAGGTCGGGCACTGGGTCAGTACCTCGAGCACCGAGAAGCCGTCGTGCTTGATCGCCTTTTTCAGCATGCTCTGCAGCTGCTTGACATGGTAGACGGTGGTCCGGGCCACAAAGGTCGCCCCGGCGGCGCTGGCCAGCTCCACCGTGTCGAATTCACGGTCGATATTCATATAGGGCGCGGTGGTGGCTTTGGTGCCGACCCCGGACAGCGGTGAAAACTGACCGCCGGTCATGCCGTAGGTCCGGTTATTCATGACCAGGGCGGTGATGTTGATGTTGCGCCTGGCCGCATGGATGAAATGGTTGCCGCCGATGGCCAAAGCGTCGCCGTCGCCCATCGGCACGATCACGTTCAGTGACGGTTTGCTCAGCTTGACCCCGGTGGCAAAGGCCAGAGCCCGGCCGTGCAGGGTATGCAGACTGTGAAAATCGACGTAGCCGGAGATACGCGACGAACAGCCGATGCCCGACACCATGACCATGTCTTTTTTCTTGATGGCCAGACTGTCAACGGCCCGGATCAGGGCATTGAGGACAATGCCGTGCCCGCAGCCGGCGCACCACAGGTGCGGGAAAAACCGCTCTCTCAGATAATATTTCACATCCATGATCTAAATCCCCCGTCCCTGAAGAATCCGCAATATCTTTTTGATATCCTTGTCGATGATCATCTGGCCATCGACCCGGTTGATCAGGTGAACTTCTTGCTGATCGCCCACCGCCAGTCGCACCGACTGGGTCAGCTGGCCCACATTCATCTCGACCACCGCCACCAGATCGGCATGCTGGGTGCATTCCCGCACCAGCTCTGCCGGAAACGGCCAGATCGTGTTCAGTTCCAGCAATCCGATGCTTTCTCCCCGGTTGCGCCGCTGCTTGACCACACTCAGCGCTGAACGCGCTGCTGAACCGTAGGAAATCAGCACCGTCCGGGCGTCTTCGAGAAAGTAGGACTTGTAGAAAGTCATCTTGTGGACATTGTTTTCTATCTTGTTGATCTGGTGCCGCAGCAGATCCTGCACCAGTTCCGGTTTATCGGTCGGAAAGCCCCACATGTCGTGGTAAAGCCCCGTCACATTGAACCGATGCACGTCGCCGAAATCGCTCATCGGCAACCGGCCGTCCTCACGCGGCAGGTAGGGGTGATAGTTGACCCCTTCCTTGAGGCTGGTTCGCAGTCTGGCCACCAGCGGTATTTCACCTTCTTCGGGAACGATCAGTTTCTCCCGCATATGGCCGATAACCTCGTCGAACAGCAGGATCACCGGGGTGCGGTAGATTTCGGCGATATTGAAGGCTTCCACCGTCATCCTGAACACGTCCTGGTGGTTGGAGGCGCTCAGGGCCACGATTGAATGGTCGCCGTGGGTGCCCCAGCGGGCCTGGTTGACGTCGCCCTGGCTGACATGGGTCGGGTTGCCGGTCGAGGGACCGCCCCGCTGCACGTTGACCACCACGCAGGGGATCTCCGCCATCACCGCGTAGCCCAGCGCTTCCTGCATCAGGGAGAAGCCGGGACCGCTGGTCGCCGTCAGCACTTTGTTGCCGGTCAGCGAGGCGCCGATGATGGCGCACATCGAGCTGATCTCGTCTTCCATCTGGATAAACTTCTTGCCGGCCGCCGGCATGGTCACCGCCAGCGTCTCGGCGATTTCGGTCGACGGGGTGATCGGGTAGCCCGCATAGAAATCGAGCCCCGCGTACATGGCGCCCAGGGCACAGGCTTCGTTGCCTTGGACAAAGGTTATTTTTTCCGCCATCTTATTTGTCCCCGCTGGCTGACTCTTCGACGTACTTGACCATCACCGTGATCGCCAAATCCGGACAGATCTGTTCGCACAACTGGCAGGCGATGCAGTCCTGCTTGCGCGCCGCCACCGCCTTGTCCTTCTTATCCAGTTCGAGCACGTTCTTGGGGCAGACCGCCACGCAGATACCGCAGCCCTTGCACCATTCACGGTTGATCACATGCTTCTTCAGCTTCTTCTTCTTAGCCATTTTGACTCTCGTTTGACCATATTAAACGGCAACGGCTGCCGTTGTTTTCCTCTCATATACATCTAACTAAATTGCTAATCAACCTTTAGTGTGCATGAAACTATTTGCGACCTTCAATATCAGAGGCAGAAGGAAGATGAGCAATATAATCCGATAGAGATGATGAACGGCGACAAAGGCTGGATCATAACCGAGTGACAGAGCCATGGCCGCCATTGCTTCGACGCCCCCGGGAGCAAAGGCAACGAACACCTGCCCATACGACATCGACAGGATTGATGAAACCACCATTGCAAAAACTGCCGCTATGGATGTTGAAAGAAGCACCACGATCAGCGAGGCCTTTAACAGCCTTTTTAATTCCAGTCGTGAGATTGTCGAAAATCGGGCGCCGAAAACAGTTCCCGTGATGGTGAATCCGAGAAACAATATCACACTTGAGGGCCGGCCGGAAACAAGGCCAAGTAAATGGGCAGCTCCACTCACCACGGTTCCTACCAGAAGATAGCTGGCCGGTACCTTGACCTTCTCAAGAAGCCTTCCCAGGACCAGGGTCAGCAGAAAAATGATAAAGAAATCCGGCCCTGTCATCTGCTCTGGTACAGGGCTCGATGGTGAACTTGCGGGGTGTCCCGAAAAGTAATCAAGCACAAATGGCAGAAAGGTTATGATTAGCAGTACCCTGACACTTTGAATTACGACAATTGAGCGAATATCGCCGATACCTTCAGAGGCGATAGAGATAGCGTAGGCCAGGGCTCCAGGGGAGGTTGCCAGTAGTGCGGTATCAGCAGAGAGGTTGAAATTTTTTACCAACACCAGACTGCAAACGGTCAGAATGGTGACCACGCAAATGGTAAGAATAAAAAGACTAATCGGCCAATGGATAGCCTGGTTGACAAAATCTCTGGTCAGACTGCTGCCGAGAGAACTGCCTATTATGCTGAAGGCGACGGCACGGAAACCTGCGGGAACAGTGCAAGTCAATTTGAACAGGGAAGCAATGGAAACGGCCAGCGCCGAGCCGATCAGAGCCGCCGCAGGCAGCCCCGCATAAAGGGCGAGCGCGGCACCGGCAGAGCCAATGCACAGAGTCAGAAATAATTTCACCCGTACCGCTATAGCCATACGTCACAGTCCATGCAGGCGTCAACGGAGCCCGCTTTCTCTACATCACTTAACAGTGAAGCCAGTACCCCATTGGCGTCAGTCCCCTTTAACAGGTGCTAAGCTCACCTGCTCCCGCATCTTGTCTAATTCAGGGCCGGAAGGCTGAACAAACCGGAAACGATCAGCGGAGGA